>JAABUL010004050.1_pt1 | contig 20401 bp, 18 predicted proteins | sample 5559151 | NCBI WGS metagenome assembly JAABUL01 (sample SAMN10711876, study PRJNA513368) | rock metagenome | isolation source: Antarctica rocks | place: Antarctica: Victoria Land, Pudding Butte sud | reverse complement strand
GCAGGTTTGACCACGGTGTCCTGCTGATAATACGGTCCCAGAGCGACGATAGAGGGCGAAAATTGCTTCTGATAACACGGGTGCTGAGCTTAGACGAGTTTTCTGTTCCGTTGCTACTCGCCACCCGCGATCAGTACGATGACGCCGATCTGCGTCCAGGGGATGACGAGCGAGAGGCCAGGGTTGCCTTTGGCCATGCTGTCCACCAGGTTGCGCGCCAGCACCAGCCCCAGCACGACCCCCAGTACCGTGCCCAGGATCGCTACGAACGACGACTCTACCAGGAAGGTTGTCTGTACCATGCGCCGCTTGAACCCGATCGCGCGCATCATGCCGATCTGCTGCCGGCGCTCCACCACCGCGCGCGTGGCTACGACGCCGAGCGCGGCGATGCCGACCACCAGGCCCAGGCCCATGAAGCCTTCCAGCAGGTTGTCGAGCCCGACGTTGAGCGATTGGTTGGTGTTGTATTCGACCTGCGCCTCGATCACGTCGAGGCCGTTGGGTAGGAAGGCGGCGCCGATCGCCAGGGCCGTCTGATGTACGTCCTGCCCCGGCGCTGGCCGGAAGAACAACTCGGTGGGCGCTACGGCCGCGTCGTGCGCCGCCGCGAGGGTCGACTGGCCGGTGTAGACGCCGTAGGCGACATCGCTGCTGTTGCTGGCGTTGCGGTCCAATACGCCGATGACGGTCAGCGGGATGATGGCGCCCGTGCGCACGTCGCGCATCTCGACGCGCACCGGCGTGAAGCTCTTGTCCTCGTAGTGGACGCCCGCGACCTGGAATCCGCTGCTTCCCCTGCCGCCGTTCTTCGAAGCCACGAGGCCGCCGTCGATGACGGCGTAGCCGGGACGCGCGCGCAGCGCCTGCCAGACCGCCGCGTCGGAGCCGTAACCGGTGGCGCGTCCATGTAGCGTGAACCTGGTCGTGGTGAGGTACGCGTTGTCCGCGATGTTGGCGCGGTACGGTTGCCAGGTCTGATCTTTCTGACCCGGCTGACGCAGGCCGATCGGGAGGCGCCCAATGCCGCCCGCCGCGGCGACGCGTGCGCGCAGCGATGCGTCGGCCTTGACGCGCGCCGCCACGTCGCGCACGGGGTTGGCCGGGCTGGTGGCGCCGTAGATGGCGTAGCCGCCGCGGTCGCGGTCGAGGCTGAGCCCCTGGCCGCTGAAGGTCCCGGTCAGCACCGACACGACCATCAAGGTGAAGATGACCAGGCTGAACATAGAGAGGGTCAGGCCGGTGCGGAAGCGGTACTGCAGCGGGTAGGTTACGGCCATCCTGAGGATCGGGGCCGCGCTGCCGATGCGCCCGAAGAGGAGCAACAGGCCGCCCAGCAAGAGGTCGCTGTTGTACATGACTGTCCATACGCCGCCGAGCACGAGCATGATCCCTGAGACGAAGAACATCTCGATGCCGCCGTTCAGATCCTTGCGGATGGCGTCGAAGGGGAGCAGCCAGTACCCGACCAGCGCGAGGCCCGCCAGCGAGTAGCCGATCCTGTTGCGCAGGCGGTCGGGCACACGCAGGCCAGCCAGTATCCAGCGCAGCAGCATGGCCGCGCCGATCAGCAACAGCGAGGCGCCTGCTCCGAAGGGGAAAGCCTGCTTGGTCGAGATACCCAGCGCCAGAACCGGAACCCCGATCAGCAGCGGCAGCGGCCCGCGCGCGCTCAGGGCCACCCAGGCTGGACGGAATGCCCACAGCAGATAGAGGACGGCCGTGGCCGCGACGGCGACGATCGGGTTCCGCGACACGGCGAAGATGATGAGCAGGGCGAGCAGGGCGAGCACGCCCTTGACGGGGGTGACGCGCCGCAGGCCCTTGAGCGAGCGCGCGAGGGCCGCGCGCAGGCTACCATCGACATGCAGGTCATCGGGCAGGTCGCGGATGGCCGCTACGACGTTGAGCCGGCTGACGCGCCAGGACGAGAAGCTCACCGTCAGGAAGGTGACGATCGCGCCCAGGCAGAAGGCGACCACGACGCTACGCAGCTCGATGTGGCTCTGCAAGCCGAAGCCGCCCGCGCCAAGCAGGCCGGCCATGATCGAGACCATGCCCAGTCCCACGCCGATGCCCAGCAGCACGCCGATCAACGCCGCGCCGAGGTCGTAGGCGTAGCCCTCAAACAGGAATTGCTCGATCAGGTGGCGGCGCTTGGTTCCGATGGCGCGCGCCATACCCATCTCGGGACGTCGCTCGGCGGCCAGCATCACGAAGATCAGGAAGATCAACATAATGCCCGCGGCGATGGAGAACAGGCCGAAGACGATGAATATCGTCGAGAAGGCGGAGCCGAACTGGTCGGCTGCGGTGAGCCCATCGCTCTTGAGCGTCTGTACGCTGTAGTTGCTGAGCGAGACCAGCGCCGTGCTCAGCGGGGCCACGACCGCCGGGTCCTTGACGCCGCGCAGCGCTTCGACGACCGTGGGGTCGGCGAGCAGGCTCTTGAGCCGGTCACTCGTTCCGGGTCGGGCCGCCTGAGCCTGCAGGTCGCGCACCGTCGTCAGGGTGTCCGGCGAGCTTTTGACCGCCGCCGTCTTTTCCAGCGCGCGCAGCGCCGCTTGACCTTGTGCGCTGCCCAGCGCGCCCTTGGCGACGGCCACTGCCGCCGGGTTGACCAATTGCGCGCGTATCGCGCTGGCGACCGTATTGCTCAGGCTGGACTGGCCGCCGGCGATATCATCGCCGCGGTTGGAGATGAGGACGGTGGTGATCTGCCTGGCGTGGCCGGTCAACTGCTGCAGCTGGTCGAGCGACAGCAGCACCGCGGGCGCCGCGGCCTGGCCGCCGGAGAGCAGGCCGCCGGTGGCGAGACCGTTGTCGCGCAGGACGTCGCGTACGACCATGGACACCGGCTTGTTGGCGATGTAGATGGTGAGATGATCGCCGCCGTGGGCGCCCAGCGCGTGGGCGGCCTGGTCGTTGATGTAGACCTCGTTCGCGCCGAGGTTATTCAGGCTCACCGCATTGCCGGAGCCGGCCGTCAGCGGGTGGAAAGCCGTCGTCGGGTAGTCCGCGGGCACGCCGAGCAACGTGGTATTGGCCTTGGTCTGGCGCGTGGTGAGGTCTTTGAGGGGCGCGCTCAGGGCGATAACCCCGATCACGCCGTCCGTGTTGGCGCGCACGACGTTGTTGTTCCGTATGGAATCGGCCGTGCCGGCCGCGACGTAGTTGGCGCCGCCCGCCCCGACGCCGCTGCCCTGGGCGGCGAAGCCCAGGCCCGCGTCGGCGGCCCCGGCTACGGTCTCGTCGACGCCGCCCAGGTTGACGACGCTGAGCGAACGGATGCTATAGCTAACGGTGTCGCCGGTCCCGAAGGCGCTGGTGATAATGACCGTGCTGAGCATCAGCCCGACGACGATCAAGGTGGTCTGCGCGCGACGGCGCGGGATGTTGCGCAGGGCCAGCTTGAGCAACAGGCGGTTGCGCAAGCCCAGCGCCGCGACCACGGCGGTCATCAGCAGGAAGAGGATCAGTGTGATGACCAGGATGGTGTCCATGGGGATGCCGAAGAGTGAGTTCATGGGAGCCTCAGTAGTCAGTAGTCGGAAAGCGTATGTGTATTGTCATTCTTTGTCGAGGATCGGCTAATGGGCGACTATAAGCGGCGCCTGTCTTGAAGCCTCTCTCTGACTACTGACTACTGACATCTGACTACTCGTCAGGCCGTCGTCCTCGATGCGCCCGTCGCGCATGCGCACGATGCGGTTGGCCTGCTCGCCGATTTCCAGGGCGTGTGTGACCATGACCAGGGTCTGGCCGGCCTGACGATTGAGGTTGCACAGCAGGTCCATGATGTCCTGGGCCGATTCGGAGTCGAGCGCGCCGGTTGGCTCGTCGGCCCACACGATGGCCGGATTGTTGACCAGCGAACGGGCGATAGTGACGCGCTGGCGCTGCCCGCCGGATAGTTCGGCCGGACGATGCTTGGCCCACGGCGCGAGGTTGACGCGGTCCAGCGCGGCCAGCGCGCGTTTGCGCGCCTCGCCCGTGCGCACGCCGCTGACGAGCAGGGGCAACTCGACGTTCTCGACCGCGCTGAGCACGGGGAGCAGGTTGTAGACCTGGAACACGAAGCCCATACTCTTGGCGCGGTACTCGGTCTTGCGGTTGTCGCTCATAGCGCTTAGCGGCGTGCCGGCGATGCGCACCTCGCCGCCGTCGAACTCATCCAGCCCTGAGAGGCAGTTAAGCATGGTGGTCTTGCCGCAGCCGGAGGGTCCCATGATGGCGACCATCTCGCCGCGCGCCACGGCGAAGTCGACGCCGCGCAGCGCCTCCACCTTCAATGCTCCGGTCGTATATATTTTGCGCAGACCCGTGGCCTCAATGATCAGCTCGCGCGCCATATCCTATCCGTCCCTTTCGCGACACAGCGGGCGTATCATGCCCGTCGTTCGCTCTCACCTACTATCTACTAAAACGCTGTGTTGTCCCTTTATAGAGCACCACGGCGCGCCCCTATGTGGCGCCGCGGCAGACCATTTTGTGTCCCATGATGTACGCTCAACCTGTTTGATGTCTGTCATGACACGCCAAGTATAGCGTGCGTAGAGTGTCGGAAGGATCAAGAGCATGTTAAAAGTTCATAGCGAAAGTATGGCGAAAGTGTGTCGCCATACTTTCGCCACATTTCCGCCATCGTTTTGCCACGCGCGTTAGGGGTGAATCGTCGTACTATGATGGCATAGGGCACTTGACGCCTGCGACTAAAGTCGCATGGCAAACAGACGGCGACTGAAGTCGCTACGGAATTACCATGATCGGTAGAGTCGAAATGCCTCAGATGGTCGCGTGAGCACCGAGAGACACTTTAGTGTCCGTGGTTTGCCATGCGACTTTAGTCGCAGGCCATGCCCGTGGGCATGTAGGAGTAGGACATGGCGCACATATTGGTGGTCGAGGACGAAGATCAACTGGCCGGGTTGGTACGTGAACGGCTCGTCGCAGCGGGCTATAGCGTCGCTGTCGCGGGCGATGGCCCCACGGCGCTGCGTATGCTGGAGTCGCGCCCGGCTGACCTCGTTATCCTCGATTGGATGCTGCCGGGCATCGACGGGTTGGAGGTGTGTCGCCGCATCCGTGCGCGCAGCATCACGCCGGTCTTGATGCTGACCGCGCGCGCCGAGGAGGTCGACAAAGTGCTGGGCCTCGAGGTCGGAGCCGACGACTACCTGACCAAGCCGTTCAGTATGCGCGAGCTGCTGGCGCGCGCCCGCGCGCTGTTGCGCCGCGTCGATCTGATGACTGCCGGAGCGCACGGGGCGGGCGGAGCCGGTGAGGAGGCGCGCCCCGCCGTCCTGGAGGTGGGAGCGCTGTGCGTGGACGTGGCGGGGCGCACCGCCAGCGTTGAGGGGCGTCAGATCGACCTGACGCCAAAGGAGTTCGAGTTGCTGCACCTGCTGGCCGCGCAGCCCGGCCGCGCCTACAGCCGCGAGTTCCTGCTGCAGCGCATCTGGGGCCTCGAGTTCGACGGCTTCGACCGCACCGTCGACACGCACATCGTGCGCTTGCGCAAGAAGCTTGGCCCCTTCGGCGACCACATCGCCACGGTGTGGGGCGTCGGCTACAAGTTGCGGGCCGATTGATGAGTGGCGAGTGGCGGCATCGCGCCCTTGCTCCTTTTAGCGCCGGTCTCTTACGTACGGTGGCCGAGGCTATCGTGGTCGCGCTGGTCCTATGTGGTGTGGCGTTGTGGGCGGACCCCCGATCGCTTGCAGCAGGGGCGAACAGCGTCTTCATCGTCATTGGAGAGTTATGGCTGGTCTTGTGGCCGGCATGGCGCCTGCGCCGGACACGCGCGCGGCATTGGTGGGGCCGGATCGCCAAGGGCGCGGGCCGCCTGTTGCTCTACGCCCTCATCGTTGATATCCTATCCTACTCCTTTTTTGCGCTCGGCGCGTGGCCTCTGGCGCGTGGGCTTGTGCACGCCCATCCCGGTGCCCTGTTCGGGGGCTTTCTACAGAGCCTCAGCTTGGTGTTTTGGCTGGTGTTCTGGGTACGCTTCGCTCTTAAGATCGTCGCCGCGTTGCGGCGGCGCGCGCGCCAGCGCCTGCGTTGGCAGTTGACCGTGTCACATCTAACGGTGGTCGTCGTGCCACTGATCATCGTGAGCGGGCTGGGCAGCGTTGTAGGCAGCGTCGTGGCCTCGAAAGTGATTCTCGCGGTGCTGCAGCCCGACGCGCGCGGCTTCGCCACGTCTATCGCGCGCGCCGTGACGCCGGATAGCGGGGCGGCGTTCGATGCTGGGAGTGCGAAGACCATCTTGCAGGGGATCGAGGCAGGGCGTATCCAGCCGCGTGATAACCCATTCCTCAACGCCGTGGCGATGTGGAGCCGTCAGCCCTCGCGCGTTCTGTTGCTGGACCCTAATGGGACGGTTTTAACGGCAGCGAAACTGCCGCCTCCCCCGATAGAGGGACAATCGGCGCCCGTCAAGATAAACGGACAGCCGTTGTCCACACCGGGAATCCAAGCGTCGCCGGCGACGATCCTTCCCGCGGCGACGTGGCGCGTCTTGCGGCGGAATACCCTGCGCGGCCATTCGGCGGCCGTGTCGTTAGCCACGACGCTGTGGCCCCCATCCACATTCCAGCAGAATGGGTTTGCGTGGAGCGGCATCCGTGTCACGGGGGACGAGGTGGTCGCGACACCCGTACTCGTGGGACGCCGGCCCGTCGCCGTCGTCGTCGTACGCGTTCCGCACGTCGCTTTCCCTCCGTTGACTTTCTTCTCCTACGCGCTCTTCGCCTTCGGCATCCTGATGCTTATCCTCATCACGATGGCGTTATTGCCTATCTTTGGCCTGTCGAGTTTGTTCGGGTACTTCATGGCGCGCGGCCTGACGCGGCGTCTGGAGGCGGTGTCGCGCGTGACCACGGCCATCGCGGGGGGCGATCTGAGTCAGCGCGTGCATGTGCGGGCCGTGGACGAGAGTGGGCGCCTGGCCGCGAGCGTCAATAGTATGGCCGCGAATCTGGAAACGGCGATGGCCGAGTCGCAGTGGGCACGGACGCAGGCTGAGGAGGCGTTGCGGGCGCGGCAAGAGTTGGTGGCTAGCATCTCGCACGAACTGCGCACGCCGCTGGCTATCGTGCGCGCCCACCTGGACAACCTGGCGTTGCACCAGCCCGTCGCGGCAGGCAGCGTCGTGGACGAGCGGGTGTATGAAGACGAGCGCGAGGTCGTGCTGACGGAGCCGACGCTGCACGCGTTGCGGCGCGAGACCGAGCGGCTGGCCGTCCTCGTCGACGATCTCTTCACGCTCTCGCGCGCCGAAACGGGGACGCTGCAAGTGCGCTGCGAGCCGGTCGACGTCGCCGCGCTGGTCGACGAGGTGGCGGCGCTGATGCGCCCCCTGGCCCAGAACGAAGGGCAGATCGCGCTGACCGTGGACGCGCGGCCGGGCTTGCCGTACGCGCTGGCCGACCCTGGCCGCCTGCGCCAGATCCTAGAGAACCTGGTGCGCAATGCCGTGCGCCACACCCCCGACGGCGGGATCATCGCCCTCTCGGTCACGGCGGGCGAGGATGGGGTCGTCATGGCGGTGGCCGACACCGGCGAAGGTATGGCGCCGGAGCACCTGACGCGTATCTTCGACCGCTTCTATCGTGTGGACCAGGCGCGGACGCGCGAGCTTGGCGGGGCTGGGCTAGGGCTGGCCATCGTGCGCGAGTTCGTGGAGTTGATGGGTGGCCGCGTCACGGTCGAGAGTACGCTCGGCGAGGGGTCGTGCTTCCGCGTCTTCTTGCCGCTGGCCCGCTGACGCGACCTCTTTAAGGCAGCGCTAGGCCACCCGCGCTTGTGTCGCGAGCGCGTAGCCGCCGCCCGCGCGCTTGGCCTCATACATCGCTGCGTCGGCCATGCGCAACAGCGTTTCGCCATCGGCGCCGTGTTCCCCGTACAGGGCGACGCCGATGCTGGCTCCCACGCGCACAGAGCGGTCCGGCAGCGCGATAGGTTCTTCGATCCGTGCGTGGAGCGTGTTCGCGATCCGCATCACGCCCGGCCGGTCGGTAGCCGCTAGGAGCACGGCAAATTCGTCGCCGCCAAGGCGCGCCACTGTATCCGAAGCTCGTAGCGTCGCGCCGAGGCGCGCGCCGACTTCTCTCAGGAGCAGGTCGCCCTGCTGATGGCCCAGTGTGTCATTCACACCCTTGCAGCCATCGAGGTCGATGAGCAGCAGCGCGAGAGCGTCGCCGCCACGCTCGACACGCGCGATGGCCTGCCGTAGGCAGTCTTGCAGGAGCGTGCGGTTGGGCAGATCGGTCAGGGCGTCGTGTAGGGCCTGATGGCGTAGCGCCTCCTCGGCCTCTTTGCGCTCAGTAATATCCCGTCCGTTGATGATGATGCCGCGCACGGCGGGATCGGTCAAACGTTTTGTCCCGATCAACTCGAGCGTGCGCCACGACCCATCGGCGTGACGCATGCGGCATTCCGTCCGCTCAATCTCGCCGGACCGCGCTAGCCCCTTGAAGAACGCCGTGCGGGCGCGGTGGACATCGTCGGGCGCGATGATATCCAGCGCCAGCGTTCCATACAGGCGCTCCGGCTCGTGACCAAGGATGCGTTGGAACGACGGGCTGGCGTAGAGATACGTCCCATCGGAACCAAGCACGCTCACGAGGTCGGTGGCGTGCTCGGATAGCGCGCGGAAGCGCGACTCGCTCGTGCTCAACGCGTTCCGCGCGGACCAGAGGCGATCGGATGTCCAGGCCAGGATCTCGCTCACCAGGATGCAGCCTGGGATGATGAAAATAATCGAGGTGGCGGAGGTTGGGGTTAGCCGGTGTAACGCCAGTAGGGGCGCGATGTAGGCCAGCGCCAGCGCGGGCACGAAGCGCAAGGACTTGCCACGGCCGTGTCCTACGCCAACCCAGGCGAACGCCACCATAAAGAAGAGGCCGTAGCGGTACGGCTCATCACTGCTGAGGTAGTTGTACAGGGCGATGAGCGCCAGGGCCGGGGGCACGTTCCACAGACTGCTGGAGTGAAGCCAGTGCCGCCACGGTAGGAACCATTTGATGACGCCCATGACGAGAGCAATGACGCTGACCGCGATCATGCCGCCGCGGTTCATCCCTGGCGCGGCGGGTAAGAGAGCACTGATGGCCGTTACCGCACTGGAGAGGATGAAGAGGAGGGCGCCAAGGCGGGCCACATATTGCTGTTGCGACAATGTGTCGCCTGTGTTTTTGTACAGTGTGGCCGATGGCGCCGGCCCCATGTGTAAGCGGCGGAAACGCGCCATCATGCCGGCCACCTCATTCTACTAGCGCGAGGGGTTGTGAAAGGCTGATGGTACGGGGAGTATTGAGGCTCCCTGGCAGTTCACTAACCCTAAAGGCGCTACGCCTCTACTATGTTTTATCGATAATACCGGCGCGTACGTTGTCAACGGTATCCCCTTATAGTCCTGTGTATGGCTCACCACGACGCGTCCTCGTTTTCTATCGTTTGTCGTCTGTCGCCTCGACTAGCGCGCCCGAGCGCATGATAGCGTGCGCGGCGGCGTATGGATCGAGGTCACGCGCGTAGGCGCGGTTGAGCAGGTCGTCGAGTTCATCGCGGCCGCGCACATCATCGAGCAGGCGCGCACGCACGCGTGACATCACGAGGTCGAGGATCTCCGCGCGCAGGCGCGCGCGGCGGCGCTGTTCCAACCTGCCTTCCTCGTGTAGAAAGGCACGGTGGCGCTCGGCCTCCGCCCACAGCGTATCGATGCCCACGTTGGCCGTGGCCCGCGCCTGCATGATCGGCTTCGTCCAGTCGCCTGGGGCGGGATGCTCGCCCATGTTGAGCATCGTGCGCAGATCGCGGGCCAGGCGCCCGGCCCCTTCCATATCGGCTTTGTTGACCACGAAGATGTCGGCGACCTCCATGATGCCGGCCTTGAGCATCTGCACCATATCGCCCGCGGCCGGTGTGAGCACGACGACCGTTGTATCGGCCGTCCCCGCGATCTCCAGTTCGGACTGCCCCACGCCGACTGTCTCCACGATGACCACGTCCTTGCCGGCCGCGTCGAGCACATGCACGGCCTTATTCGCTGCTTCGGCGAGACCGCCCAGGTGTCCGCGTGCGCTCATGGAGCGGATATAGACGCCACGGTCGTAGGCGTGCGCCTGCATGCGGATACGGTCGCCCAGGATCGCGCCGCCGGTGAACGGCGACGAGGGATCGACCGCCAACACGCCCACGCCAAGCCCCTGTGCGCGCAGCAGACGGACCAGCCCATCGACGAGCGAACTCTTGCCCGCGCCGGGCGGCCCCGTCATGCCCAGCACATAGGCGCGTCCCGTGTGCCGGTACAGCGCGCCCAGTAGCTCCTCGTTGCCGGGCGCGTCGTTCTCGGCGGCCGAGATGGCGCGGCCAATCGCGCGCGGGTCGCCGCGCAGCACGCGCTCGACCAGGTCCGCCTGCGCTCGCATGTCTAGCGCCATCTTGACGTGTCCCAGAATGCCTCACCTGCGCTCCCCGCTTGGGCGTCTCTCTTCGCCCCCTCCGCTTGGGCGTCTCTCTTCGCCCCCTCCGCTTGGGCGTCTCTCTTCGCCCCCTCCGCTTGGGCGTCTCTCCTCGCCCCCTCCGCTTGGGCGTCTCTCTTCGCCCCCCCCGCTTGGGCGTCTCTCCTCGCCCCCCCCGCCCATGGCTGACTGGCCCCCCGGCTGCGGCCGGCGGTCCAGCGCGCCTCCGGGGGAGCCTGGGGAGATGCCTCCCCCCAGACCCCCGCCAAACGCACAGCGCGGGAGTCAGGGAACCTGGAGATGGGAGACGGCCCACGATCCCGGCTCCCATCCATACGCCGCATCTGCCCGCGTCCCGTCCATGCGCTGCGCCTGGCTGTTAGATCGGTCGCGTCCACTACCGCTACTGCGCTTACCAGTACCCTTCCCATTATCCGCCGCACTCTCTTTTTGGCGGGGGTCTGGGGGGAGGCATCTCCCCAGGCTCCCCCGGAGGGGGCGGGGGGGGCGAGAGGAAGACCCTCGGAGGGGGCAGGGGGGGCGAGGAGGTGGTAACGCATCAGCGCGCCCCTAATACATGGCGCGCGATGACCATGCGCTGCACCTGGTTGGTCCCCTCGTAGAGCTGCGTGGCCTTGGCGTCGCGGAAGAAGCGGTCCAGTCGCGCCAAGTGTGCGCCACCGGTTTCGAGGCTCACTAAGGCCATGGCTTTGTCGACGACGGACATAGCGGTGTCGGTCGCTTTAAGCTTGGCCATCGCGGCGGCGCCGCTGAAGGGGCGGCCCGCGTCGCACAGGCGCGCCGCCTGCCAGGTCAGCGCGCGAGCGGCCTCAATGGCCGTGCCCATATCGGCGATGGCGAACTGTACGCCCTGTCCTTGCTGTCGAGACGTCTGGCTAGACGCCCAGGCGATGCACTCGTCGAGCGCGGCGCGGGCGATGCCGAGGGCCTGCGCGCTGATGCCGATGCGCCCGCTGTCCAGCGCCAGCATGGCTACCTTGAAGCCCTCGCCCTCTTGGCCGAGGCGGTTGGCGGCGGGCACGCGGCAGTCGCGGAAGAACAACTCGGTGGTGGGTGAGCCGTGCAGGCCCAGTTTGTGCAGCGGCGCGCCGATCGTGAAGCCGGGCGTCTCCGCCTCGACCAGGAAGGCGCTGATGCCCTTGGCGCCCTTCGCACGGTCGGTCGAGGCCATCACCGTATAGAGTCCCGCTTTGCCGCCATTGGTAATGAAGGTCTTAGAGCCGTCGAGCACAGAGGAGTCGCCGTCGCGCGTCGCCGTCGTCTTGAGCGCGGCGGCGTCGCTGCCCGCTTCGGGCTCGGTGAGGGCGAAGGCGCCGAGCATGCGGCCAGCGGCGAGGTCGGGCAGGTAGCGGCGCTTCTGATCCTTCGTGCCCAATAGCACGATCGGCTCGGTCCCGACCGAGGTATGCACGTCCATGATCACCGATGATGCGGCGCAGGCGTAGGCGACCTCCTCGGTGAAGAGGGCAAAGGCGAGATGTCCCGCCTCCTGGCCGCCGTACTCGCGGGGCACGATCAGGCCCAGGAAGCCGCGCTTTGCCGCCTCCCTGACCGCCTTCGCCGGGAAGCGGCTGTCGCGATCCGTCTCATCGGCGATCGGCGTCACATAGTCGCGCACGTAGGCCTGCACGCGCTCACGCAGGTCAAGTTGCGCGGGCGTGAGGTCGAAGTAGCCTATCGTGTGTACATCTTCGTTAATCGCGCTTGCTGCGATTGCCACTATCTACCCTCCGCTCCGATCAACTGCTCACTTCGCGTGGCGGCGCGTGGGCTGGGCAATAATTCAAGACGGTTGTCGTCGTCCAGAAAGTAGAAATTGACACCCGACAGTAAAGGACCGTATCGTTCAAGCCACAATTCAGGCACGCTACGATCGTTGCCAAAGACGAGGAAAGTGTTCGCCGCCTTGGTTTTCTCGAGCAGCCATACGTTCTGGGTTATTGCCATAAGGTTAGTTGACGGACGCCTAGTCTCTTTACCAAGGGAAAGATTCATGGCGTCGCCGACGATTTGTTTATCGTCCGACACTAAATCAAATCTCTTCGGCACACCGATAACAAGGTTGGGAGACAAGTCTACTCCATAGTAGTCGCCGAGCATCAATCTTGCTCGATCCTCAAATGATAGTGAGGATAGGTTAGCCGCCCGCTGTGTCAAAGAACGGAAAACTATCGTGCTTTGAGCATAACGTTGGGCATACTTGCCCCGCACTCCTTTGCTGAGGTCATGGTCTTCTGCCATTTCAGAATCCTGTGCCTGACGCATAAGCCCTCCTCTCACTCGGCTTTGCCTTACGGGCGCTTATGATACGGATGCTATCATCACGCTCTGTAAAGCATACCCATAATAATCGCTCCTGTTCTGATCGTCCGATGATGAAGAAACGTTCCTCATCGTCTGAGTGGAGCGGATCGTCGCTAGTTAGCGCGAGCGGATCCTTAAAGACGGTGCTTGCTTCGGGGAAAGTCACGCCCTTATGGTCCTTATAATTGCTGCGGGCTTTCTCCCCGTCCCATTCAAAGATGAGTTCAAAGTCGGGTTCCATCAGGGAAGATAGCTCCTCTTATCCGCTCACGGACACTTTCCGCTCGCTATCCTCCGCACTTTCCGTCTGTTCACCACCCGGTAGGACAAGGCTTATGCGCTGACCAGAGAAGACAGCGGCCATTTCGAGTCGTCCACCAAGCTCGGCAATGTAGTCGCTGAGGGCGGAAAGGTACGCATTATCCTGGAGTTTAACGCGCGCCGCATTGTCCTGCGAGTTCGCAGGGATGTCTGCTACCTCTTCCTGCATACCGCCATATGACTCTCGTAGCTTGCCAAGAGCAAGCGCATCTCGTATGGCGCGTTCGTATTGCTCACCAAGGATACGGCTCTCTGGACTGGCACGGAGCTTGGAGCGGAGTTGTTCGAAGTTCTTGGTTTTAGTCATGGTGGATCTCCTTGCCGGCGTAGCTCCTTCAAATGATCGTCATATAGTCGGTCGGCCACCGGAATCATCCGCTCGTACCAGGCATTCCACTGACCAGCCTTATCACCGCCAATGAGAAGGATCGCCGAGCGCAGTGGGTCAAATGCAAACAAGATGCGGATAGTGCTTGAAGGCGGGCGCAGTTCCTTCATGTTGGCGTGCCGCGATCTATGCATTGTATCAACGAGTGGACGACGGAGTGATGGCCCATCCCGCTGCAAAGCCTCGACGGCTTTATCAATCGCGGTCTGTTCTTGCTCGCTCAAGGTAACCCACCATTCCTCGAACTGATCGGTATACTCGACCTCCCACGACATAGCACTATTATGCACTGTACAATCGCTCGTCGCCTATCGGCCCAAAATGGCGCGCGCGATGACCATGCGCTGGATCTGCTGCGTGCCCTCGTAGATCTGCGTGATCTTGGCGTCGCGCAGGTGGCGCTCGGCCGGGTACTCTTTGATGTAGCCGTAGCCGCCGAAGAGTTGCAGCGCGTCGGTGGCGACCTTGACCGCGACGTCGCCGGCGAAGAGTTTGGCCATGGCCGACTCGCGCGCGCACGGAATATTCTTGTCGCGCAACGCCGCCGCCTGTAGGGTCAGCAGGCGCGCCGCCTCGATCTCGGTCGCCATGTCGGCGACCATGAACTGGATGGCCTGGAACTCGGAGATCTTCTTGCCGAACTGCTTGCGCTGCTCGATGTAGGCCAGCGCGTCGTCGAGCGCCGACTGCGCGATGCCGACCGCCTGCGCCGCGATGCCGACGCGGCCGCCGTCGAGCGTGTCCAGGGTGATCTTGAAGCCCATGCCCTCCGCGCCTAGGCGGTTCGCGACGGGCACGCGCACATTGTCGAAGAACACCTCGGTCGTGGCCGAGCCGTTGATGCCCATCTTGTGCAGTGGCGCGCCGAACGACAACCCCGGCATACCCTTCTCGACGATGAAGTCGGTGATGCCCTTGTGCCCCTTCTCGCGGTCCGTCACGGCCGTGCAGACGTAGGTGTCGGCCACGCCGCCGTTGGTGATGAAGATTTTGCTGCCGTTGAGCACGTAGCATTCGCCCTGGCGCACGGCCGTCGTCTTGATCCCCGCGGCGTCCGAGCCGGCTTCGGGCTCGGTGATGGCTAGCGCGCCGAGTTTCTCGCCGCTGGCCAGTGGCGTCAGGAAGCGGTGCTTTTGCTCCTCGTCGCCGAAGAGTAGGATCGGCTCGGCGCACAGTGAGATGTTGACGTCCATGATCAGCCCGGTGCTGGCGCACGCTTTACATAAATCCTCGACGATCATAGCGAAGAGCACGTAGCTCTGGCCGGCGCCGCCGTACTCCTCGGGCAGGCAGACGCCCATCAGGCCCAGTTCGCCCATCTGTTTGACGAGGTCGTGGGGGAATGCGCCGGTGCGGTCGATCTCGGCCGCGCGCGGTGCGACTCGCTCACGCGCGAAGTCGCGCACGGTCTGCATGATGAGTTGCTCATCTTCGTTGAGCGGATAGTAGGTCATCTCATACCTCCGGTGGGGCGTATAGCGATACAGCCCTGTCTGATTAAAAGTACCCAACGACATAATAGTGGTAGGGGCGTATCGCCATACGCCCGTGTTCGCCGCAGCTGGACGGCGCACGCCGACGAACTCCACGTCGCCCGCCCACGATCGCCGGGCGTATGGCGATACGCCCCTACGCCCCGATCCGCGCGCCATATTTTAATCAGATACGGCTATATGTCCATACGCCCCTACGATTCGACGCGCACGATCGTGGCGTCGCCCTGGGCGGTGCCGCTACAGATGCCGGCCACACCGTAGCGTGAGCCACGACGGCGCATCTCGTAGATCAGGTGCATCAGGATGCGCGCGCCCGAGGCGCCGATAGGGTGGCCGACCGCGACGGCCCCGCCGTCGACGTTTACTTTCTCAGGGTCCAATCCCAGTATTTTGTTGACGACGAGCGTGACGGCGGCGAAGGCTTCGTTGACCTCGACCAACTCCATGTCCTTCAATTGCAACTTTGCTCGCTCTAACGCGCGTTGAATGGCGTAGGCCGGCACGGCGCTGATGCGGCGTGGTTCGATGGCGGCCTCGCCGCTGGAGACCCAGGTCGCCAACACAGGGGCGCCCAGCCGCGCCGCCGTGTCGCGCCGCATCAGCACGAGCGCGGCGGCGCCGTCGTTGACGCCCGGCGCGTTCCCGGCCGTGATCGTGCCGTCGTCCTGGAAGGCCGGCTTGAGCGCCGCGAGCCCTTCGAGCGTCGTGTTGGGCCGCGGCGCCTCGTCGCGCGCGGCGGTCTCGACCGTGCCACGGCCCCGTGGGACCTCGATCGGCATGATCTCCTCGGCGAACTTGCCGGCGGCGAGCGCGGCGGCGTAGCGCTGCTGTGAGCGCAGCGCCCACTCGTCTTGCTCCCGCCGCGAGATGTCGAACTCGCGCGCCCCGACCGTGCCGTAGACGCCCATATGCACGTCGTCGGAGGGACTCCATAGTCCGTCGCGGATCATCGCGTCAACCAATACGCCGTCGCCCATGCGATAGCCGGAGCGCGCCTTCTCGAGCAGGTACGGCGCGTTGCTCATGCTCTCCATGCCGCCCGCGACGACGATCTCGGCCTCGCCGGCGTTGATGAACAGCGCGCCGAGGTTGACCGCCTTGAGCGCGGAACCGCATACTTTATTGATAGATAAGGCGGGGACCTCGGCCGGCAGTCCCGCTTTGAAGGCGGCCTGCCGCGCTGGGATCTGCCCCAGCCCCGCCGGGACAACCGTGCCCATGATGACGTGGCCGACCTGTTCGCCCGAGACCTTCGAGCGCTCCAGCGCCTCGCGGATCACCGCCGCTCCGAGGTCAACCGCCGAGAGCGACGACAACGCGCCGCCTAGTTTGCCGAAGGGCGTGCGTACGCCCGCTGTGATGACGACATCGTTGGCGTCCATAGTAATCCCTGACCCCCAACCCCTCTCCCGTGCGCGGGCGAGAGGAGTTCTTCTCACCCCTCACCCCCAACAAACGCGGGCGAGGGGAGTTCTTCCCACCCCTCACCCCCAACCCCTCTCCCACGGGTAGGGAGAGGGGTTGGGGGTGAGGGCCGTCAACAGCCTAAAAGCTTTGCGATCAGCCCACGTTGCACCTCGCTGGTGCCCTCGCCGATCTCATTGATCTTGCAGTCGCGCCAGTAGCGCGAAACGGCGTACTCGTCCATGAAGCCGTAGCCGCCATGGATCTGCACCGCCTGGTCGGCCGCGCGCTTGGAGGTCTCGGCGGCGTAGAGCTTGGCCATGCCGGCGGTGAGGCGGAAATCCTTGCCGGCATCCTTGAGCCAGGCCGCCTTGAGCGTCAGCGTGCGCGCCAGCTCGATCTCGGTCGCCATGTCGGCCAGCTTGAACTGGATGGCCTGGAACTTGTTGATGGGCTGCCCGAACTGGCGGCGCTCCTTGGCGTAGGCGAAGGCGGCGTCGTAGCATGCCTGAGCCAGCCCGACCGAGAGCGCGGCCACCGAGATGCGGCCGCCGTCGAGGATTTGCAGGAACTGCTTGAGCCCCTGGCCCTCCTCGCCAAGCAAATTTCCTTCAGGGACCGTGCAATCGCGGAACGACAGCCCGTGCGTGTCGGACGCTCTCCAGCCCATCTTGTGGTAGGACGGCTCGACCGTGAAGCCGGGTGTGCCGCTGGGGATGATGATGTTGCTGATCGCGGGGCGCCCGTCCGCGCGCTTCCCGGTCACGGCCGTGATGGTTACGCCGCCGGTCATGCGTGTGCCCGAGTTGGTGATGAACGCCTTGCTGCCGTTGACGACCCACGAGCCGTCCCGTCGCTCGGCCCGCGTGCGGGCGCCGCCGGCGTCGGAGCCGGCCTCCGGTTCGGTCAGGCCGAAGCCCCACAAGCGCTTGCCCTGCGCCAGCGGCGTCAGGAACTCCTGCCTCTGCTCGTCCGTGCCGAAAAGATAGAATGGGCTGGCCCCGAGCGAGGTATGCGCGGCCATGGTGATGCCGGTCGAGGCGTCGGCGCGCGAAATCTCCTCCACGGCGAGGGCGTACGACACCGTGTCGGCCCCCGCGCCGCCATACTCTTCGGGGAAGGGGATGCCGAGCAGCCCCAGGTTGCCCATCTGCTCCACGATGTCGTAGGGGAATGAGGCGGTGCGGTCCATCTCCTCGGCCCGTGGCGCGACCACCTCCTGGCCGAAGTCGCGGCACAGGTTGCGGATCGCCTCTTGCTCGTCGTTGAGTGAGAAATCCATTCGTAGCTCTCCTGTCGCGTAGGGCCAGGCATCCTTAGCCTTGGCGCTTCTTCAGTTCGTCCGCCAAGCGCGGCACGACATCGTTGAGGTCACCGACGATGCCGAGGTCGGCGAAGGCGAAGATGGGCGCCTCGGGGTCTTTGTTGATGGCGATGATGGTGTCGGCGTTTTGCATGCCGACCTTGTGCTGGATGGCTCCCGAGATGCCGATGGCGATGTAGGCTTTGGGCTTGACCTGCTTGCCGGTCTGGCCGATTTGCAGGGCGTACGGGACCCAGCCGGCGTCGACCGCCGCGCGCGACGCGCCCATGGCCGCGCCCATGGCGTCGGCCAATGCGCGGATCGGCGCGAAGCCTTCGGGGCCGCCGACGCCGCGACCGCCGGCCACGACGATGTTGGCGCCCTCCAGCGGTATCGCGTCGGTCGTCTCTTGCTTGACGACCTCGAGCACGCGCACGTCCTGACTCTCCGGCGCGGGCGTATAGGCGAACTCTTCCAGCGTGGCTTCGCCGCCGCTGCGTTCCGCGGCGAAGACTTTGCCGCGCACGGTCACAATCGTGGGGTTGGCGTCGTCGGTCGTGACGCAGGCCATCAAGAGCGCGCCATCGAAAGCGCCCTGCTCGGAGGCGACCTTGCCGTCGTGGACGAAGAGGCGCGCCGCGTTGCACAGGATACCGCAGTCGAGCACCGCTGCGAGGCGCGCCGCGACATCGCGTCCATCGTTCGTGGCGGGCAGCAACACGGCCGCAGGATCTTTCTCACGCACGACCTGGGCGAGGGCGTGCGCCTGCGCGTGTACGCCGTAGTCGGAGAGCGCGTCGTCGGCGCTGTAGTACACGGTGGCGAGGCCATAAGCGCCGAATTCTTGCGCCGCCTCGCGCGCGCCACGTCCCAGTGTCACGCCGATGGCGTGGCCGCCCAGTTCACCGGCCAGGGTCGCCGCGCCGGTCGCCAGTTCTAAGGCCACGCGCGTGGGTGTCCCGTCGGCCTGCTGGCCGAAGATGAGGATATCACTAGTTGCCGGCATGTTACATTACCTTCCGCGCGATCAAGAACTCAATAATGCGCTGGGCCGCGTCGCCCTTATCCTCGTAGACTTCGCCGGCCGCGCGCGCCGCCGGTTCGTCGACGTTGACCACGCGCGTCTTGGAGCCTTGCAGCCCCACCGTGGCGGGATCGATGCCCAGGTCCTCGACCGAGAGGGTCTCCACGGGCTTGCGTTTGGCGGCCATGATGCCCTTCATCGAGGGGTAGCGCGGTTGGTTGATCACGTCGATCACGCCGACGAGCGCGGGCAGCGTGGCCTGCAGCGTGGCGTAGCCATCCTCGCGGCGGTGGCGCGTCGTCACTGTGTCGCCGTCGATGGTTAGCTGCATCGTGTGCGTGAGGGCGGGGAGGCCGGCGTGTTCGGCCACGCCGTGGTGCACGACGCCGGTGGCGGCGTCGTCGCTCTGCATGCCCATAATCACGAGATCGGGGTGTAACTGTTTGATGGCGGCGGCGAGGACATGGGCCGTGACCCAGGCGTCGGAGCCAGCGAGGGCCTCGTCGCTGATCAGCACGGCCTTGTCGGCGCCCATCGCCAGCGCCTTACGGATCGCATCGGTGGCGTCCTCGGGACCCATCGTCAGCACGGTCACTTCGCCGCCGTGCCGCTCCTGCACGCGCAGCGCCTCCTCGACGGCGACTTCATCGTAGCCGTTGATGGCGTTCTCGCTATCCTCACGGTCAAGCCGCCCGTCGGGGAGCACCGCCTTGTCGACGGTCGCCAATGGGGTCTGCTTGACGCAAACGACAATGTTCAACGTCGGTCATCCTCCTATAAAACGGGGGCACAAAGTGCTACTGTATTCTACCACGCACCACCCATTCGCCCGTCCGCGGCGCGCCCAGCCACCACGACGTCGTGCTGCATCGCATATTGCAAGCGCCCTCGATATGTGCTATAAACCAGTCACCCATCGCGCGTTGACGCTCGCGGGGATGCGTGTCTGGGATGGTGGAGGGTTTGGGACAGGGGAGGGGGTAGGATGGCAGCCGATCCGGCACTGGCGCGCGGTTACGGGATCGGGCCCGAAGATATCGCCGCGTTCGCGGCACTCGATGCCGACGCTCGGCGGGCATATATCGAAACGCCCGGGGGGCTCGAGGCATGGCTTGCCAATCGTGCCGCCCAGCATATCCCCCACACCGACGACGACGCGGTGCGCGCGACCCTGGACGCGGCCTACGGCGAACCCGATCCCGCCGACGATGCGATGGCCGCCGCGTTGCGGTCCGCGTTCCGCCGCACGCTCGACCCTGAGCCCGAGTGGTGATCTGGCAGGGTCAGCTCTATTGGTTCGACTTCGGTGAGCCGCGCGGGTCCGAGCCGGGGTATCGCCGCCCCGTCGTGGTCGTTTCCAACGACGTGGCCAACGCGAGCGCTATCCGTACGGTTGTCGTGTGCGCCGTAACCTCCAATCTGCGTCTTGCCTCCGCGCGTTGGAACGTGCTGCTCAACGCCGGCGAGGCGAATCTACCGCGTCCGAGCGTCGTCAACGTATCGCAGGTGTCCACGCTCAACAAAGCCGACCTCCCGCCCGACGCGTATATCGGCCAGGTGTCCGATCGGCGCATCGACGAGATAGTCGCGAACATCGCGCTCTCGATGCAGCGGCGACGGCCGGTGCGCCCCTAATACGTCGCCACGACCCGGTACAGCGCGCCGGCCGTGACG
>JAABUL010004049.1_pt1 | contig 20402 bp, 22 predicted proteins | sample 5559151 | NCBI WGS metagenome assembly JAABUL01 (sample SAMN10711876, study PRJNA513368) | rock metagenome | isolation source: Antarctica rocks | place: Antarctica: Victoria Land, Pudding Butte sud | reverse complement strand
CAAGCGTACTCAACTTCACCCCCCCACTATTCCTAGCCCGCCTCGCCTGCAAATTCCGCTGATACTCCCCCCGCCTCCTCTCAGCCTCCGCATGCCTCTCCTCCATCTCCAACCTCGCCCGCGCCTCCTCCGCCAACTTCCGCCCCTTAACCTCCTCCGCCACCCTCTTCGCCCTCGCAACCTCCTCCGCGCATGTCGCCGCGACCTTCGCTAAGTACTTCTCCTTCGCCACCTGCGCCGCCAACGCCCTCTCCTCGCTATGACTCGTACTCCCCCTGGGCGCGGCTTTCGCCAACGCAGCGCGGAGACGGACTTGCTCGGCGTGGGCTGCTCGATCGGCGAGGCGGGCTTTGCGGGATTCGATGATGGAGGCGCGGCGGAGGTGTTGGGCGATGTAGTTGCTTTGGCAGCCGGCGCGGCGGGGGGTGGAGAGGGAGGAGGCGCGGGAGTGGACGGAGGAGGAGAGGGAGTTGCGGCGGGAGGAGGTGGCGGACGATTTGCGGCGGGCGGCGGCTTGGGTGCGGTAGAAGCGGGCGGCCAAGTGTGGTGGGGGGGCGTAGATGTGCGGGGCGGAGGACATGGTGGGGTCTTCGGTGGGAGGGGTCATGGCCTCGTCGGCGTGTTCGGTGGGTGGGTGGGTGGTGCCTTCATCATCGTGAGACGAGGGCAGTGGGGACTGCGTGTGATCATCTTGTGTTGTGCTCATCGTGCATGTCCTGTAGTCTGTCGTTATCGGTGGTGTTTCGGCGATGTAGGAGGTGTAGTTGGTGTTGGTGTATGCTCCTCAAAGAATGGTGGTGTAGTTGGTGTATACTGTATATCGCTCGCAGGATCTCAGGGCAGGTAGGTAGGAGGCTGGCTTGGCTGTGCTCAGCAAGCAGCTGCTTCGGCTCGACCTGGATGACCCTTGTGCACCTGACTAATGTAACTTTATGATTTCACCTCTTTTCACTTGCGACTCAGTCGACTCTGAAATCGTAATGTACACGAATGTTGCGTTGCTGTTGCGTACGAGTTATCAGAACGAAGAGGCATATGTGCCAGCCACCATGAAAGCAAGCCTGATCAATGTGCCCGCATCCGGCGATCGACGTTGATGAGATCTGCCAAGCCAAGCCACGTGGGGGGGATATATATAGCCACGCATTTGATGATATGATGTGGAAGAATACCGTATAGATTCACCGGACAGTCCCCCCACACACCCTCTTATAACAAGACTCCCTCGGCTATAAGACTACATTAGAATGGGGGTCTCAACAACGAAGCCGCAGATTCAGCTACACGACCATAATCAAATCCTAATCAACCTCCAGCAATTTCAATCAGTTCGAACGCTTCTAGCGTCAGACCATTTCGCTACAAAACCACGTTAAGCGACCCATCCATACCCGAAGAGCTACGAGTCCATAGTCTGTCCGGTCATTTTATACGGTACATGTGCCTCTCAAGAAGTGTTCATGAATACGAAGTGCAGATATCAACAAGCCCTCATCCCTCTAACGCTCACAATACCCACTTAGTCGTGTAACCCAATGCTCCGATGTAGTGATAGCAATGCCCTGCCCCTCGGACGTCCCAAGATCTCAAAGCTGCACCTCATTATCCACCAACCGCACCTCCTCCCCAGGCTTAAAGGCCGGCAACCCAATATACGGACACCCATCGCACCGAAACGCATCTCCCAGCGCGCAGTTCCCACAACTCCCCACCTTGCCCTGCACGGTGAAATCGACTTCCGTCAGATCGTCCGCGCTCAACTTCGCCAGCGTAGCATCCGCATCCGCCCTCTTAGTCTTATCCTCCGCCTCCAACCGCTGCGCAAGACCACACGTGCAGTCCTTACACGCTCGTCGGCGCTTGGTGTTCGGTTTGCATGCCTCAGCTACACCCATTCATTAGCATCACATCCCCTGAATCGTATCCCTACGACATAAACTCACGAATATTCAACGGCTTCAACCGATCCGCCTCCGTAAGCAAGCCCTCCGGATCCACCCTCTCCGCCCGCTCCAACTCCTCCTGCGTCGGCATCTCCATATCAACATCATCCTCCTCACTATGATACCCACTCCCGTCATCGAAACCCCCGTCGAAATCGTCATTACTGTCCACGAACCCCACACCCGCCGGGGCAGCCCTAACAGGCTGCCCGTTCGCGTGGGCGAGGGCGCCGTTGCTGTTCAGGATGTCGAGGTCTTCGTTCTTTCGCTTGGCTGTGTTGACGGCCTCGACCGCGTTGGCTGGGATGGCTGCTGCGTCTGATTTTGCTGTTGGCTTTTTCTTGCCGAAGTTGAGGCGGACGGTCTGTTGTCCTGCGCCGGGGTCGGGTTTGATCAAACCTTCGCCCTCCTTCCGAACGAGTCCGGCTAGGATGCCCTCCGTCTGCTCCGAACCGCCCAGCGCGCCGTCCTGTGCCCGTAGCGTGCCCCCAACTTTGATCGCTGGTACGATGCGCTCCATCACCTCCCTGCCCAGCAATCTCTCACTCTCCCGTCTTGTGCCGTCGACGTCTGTCAGAAGTAGGACGACATCGTACGTAGTGGCTGGCAGCGAGACAAGCCCAAGCGCAAGACGATCAAGCATTTGTATATCAGTCGCGTTGCGATCATACGCTTCTGCAACTTTGGTGAGAGTGGCGGGGTGTGAGGATACTGAAGGAGGGGCGAGGAGGAGGGTTCGTTGTTGGGTGGTGGGTTTGGTGGCGGCGGAGGGGAAGGAGAAGTCGTCGTCCATGTCTATTGTTACGCCTGGAGACATGGTGAGAGTATGCGGTTGCGTGATATCGGGTGATGTTGAATAGAGATTGATCGTTGATGTGAAGAGATGAAGAGTGGTTGCGTGCTTGTGGTTTTGTGATTTCTAATGTTGCCCCACGCCTTGGATCGTGAAGTGTTGGCCGATGCCGCTTTCAGACCGCAATCGACTGGAATGTTTTGCTGAAAGCGGAATCGAGATCTGGTCAGAATCACATCGGCAATTTTGGTAAACGATTTTGAACGGATGCTCGTATATTAGATTCACCATCAAACAAGCTGATGTCAACTTGGAGGGGTCACAATGCTCAAGACATTCCCTCGAGCCAATGACGCCTCCGAGTGAGAGCATGCACGGCCCTAAAACCGTTCCTGCATCACCACGTGCCTTTTTCAACGACACCAAGGTAGATCTGCCTCTCTTCTAACCACAACGGCATGATGTAGCCTCGATGCCGGCAGGATGGGCTGCAGTACCCTCTTATAGAACCCTTCTCCTCCTCCTTCTCGCTCTCTTCACCGCGCAGTCGGTCATCTCAGTCATCATGCGCTTTTATTCTTCCCCATTGCCACTGGCAGTACTCTCATATCTTCCTTCCACTCCAGCGAATGCCGCGAAGGCAGGCAAATGCGTGTCGGACACAGACGTCAGCCTGCAATGGCACGCCCCGGCCCAAAGCGAGATCAACAACCTCACCACCGCAATCAACGGCACAGGCATCTACAACTTCATCTTCAACTCCAGCCAGTCGCCCCCGGACGTCTACAACTGGTGCAACATGCCCCACATCAACCCATCAACCTACTCCCGCCCCTCCAGCAGCTACAAGCTCGAATACGTAGAGATAATCCACCGACACCACAAACGCACCCCCTACGCCGATAACACCTTCCCCTACGAAACCTACGCCTGGGACTGCTCGGACGAAGGCCTCTTCTATGGTGGCGAACCCCTCAACCCAGCCGGGAACGAGTCGGCGAACACGTACTGGAGCGTCTACACCTCCCCCTCCAATCCCCTCCGCCCGGCCGGCTTCAACGGGACGTGCCAGTTCCCCCAGATAACCCGCGGAGGGCTGGACGATAGCCACCAGCACGGCGCCGACCTGTTTGCAGTCTACTCTACCCTCCTTGCCTTCCTGCCTAGCACCTACGATCCCGCTAGCACGACGTTCCGCGTAACAAACAACGTCATAACATCCCAAGTCGCCTCCATGCTCATACCAGGCATGTACCCTGCCCTCACTTCCACCGACATCCCCCTCCTGATCCAACCGGCTTCAATCGACTCCCTCGAACCAGCCTACACCTGCAGCCAAGCGGACGCCCTCTCCTCCCGCTACGGCGCCGGCTCCTCGTCTCCCGCTTGGACGGCCCACCTCACCGCATCCTCTAATCTCAAAAAGCAACTCGACGCCATAAGCGGCGTCAACCCCAACGCCACCGACTGGAGCCAGAGCTGGGACCACTACTTCGACAACCTCTCCGCTCGGCTCTGTCATTCCAAACCTCTGCCGTGCTCCGCCAACGACCCAACGCAGTGCGTAACAGACGCTATGGCGAACGAAGTCTTCCGCCTCGGGGAATACGAATACAGCTACCTCTACCGCGACGCCCAGCAGTCCCTTGCGTTCAGCAAGTCGAGTTTCGGGATCTGGATCGCTGAACTCGCTTCAAACCTCCGAGACGCCATGTCCCCCTCCACCTCTGTTTCTGATGAGGCGAGGCCAAAGTACCGCCACAACGTCGCCCACGATGGCTCAGTCTCCCGCCTCCTCTCTATCCTCCAGCTTGACCGGATGGTGTGGCCAGGCATGGGCGCCGAAGTGGCTTTTGAGTTATACAGCAAAGACTCGTGCTACTTTGTGAGAGTGTTGTGGGGTGGACAAGTGCTGGAGAGCAGCCATCCAGCTTTCGGAAAGATGGAGCTGCTGCCGGTGGACACGCTGTTGGCGTATTTCGATGGACTGGTGGGGCGAGGGGCGAGGAAGGTGCCGGGGTTGTGTGCCACGCCGCTGTGTGAGGTGGATGGGGAGGGGTGTGCTGATGACTGATTAAGTTGGGTATAACGATGTGTATAATCACGCTTCATCAACAGGACAATGATCACACGGGACTGGTAAGGTTCGATCTCAATTCTTTGATTTCATTTCAGCCAGCTGATAGCTATTCGGTTCGTTTCTTGCTTCTTGTTGTTACACATTGTCATCACTTCATCTCTGCATCCATCTCATGTTTGTTCTCATCTCATCTGCACCAGCAAAAGTCGTCCGCCGTAATATCACACAATCCACCCTCTGGCAGACCTCACTTCTTCTCCACCATCATCTCCTCCTCATCCACACTCCCCATAGTATCCGCCGAGCTCCCGGTGCTCATCTTCTCCAGCTCGCCGCCTGCGTCCTCTGCACCAGCCGCAGCGTCGACAGTGCCAGCCATGCCAGGTCCATGCACGTCCTCTTCGTACTCAATGACCTCCGGATCGATGGCCTCGAACTTGGTCTTGAGCATCGAGTGGCCGGCCGCGGCGGTGGAGCTGTTGGTGCGGCGGCGGGTCTTGGTGGTGTTGAAGGCGTAGTCTTCGAGTTCGGAGACGCCTTCTTTGCCCCTGCATTCATCCCAACAGTTAACATCAATAATGCTGTGGTGGTGATAGCCGCGGGTGAGGTGAGGAGGGCATGGAAGGACGCGGAGTGACGTGGAAGCGAGCAGGACGGACTCACCAATTCCCTTTCCCAGAGCCCTGCTTCTTAGTAGTCTTGGGGTCCTCGCCGGCATAGCCGGATTTGGCAAAGTAGCGCGGGAGATGCTCCTCAGCGGCGGCGGTGCCAGCGGCGAGGCCGACGTGGTCGCGGTCGTTGTTCTTGTAGGTGCGGGTCACTGTTTTGCAGAGCATTAGCAGCTTATTCGTCGGTGTATATGAAGTGACGTTGGGGTTCAGATAAGGCAATGACTCAAAGTTCTTTGTCTTTGTCTACTGGTATGGAGTGGTGGAAGGGATATAACTTACTGATTGCTTGAGTCGGTGTTGTTGGATTGGATTGGAAGTGGTAGTGTGATGACAATGGTTTCAAGTTCAGGAGGAAGAAGGTTGGAAGGTTGTTGTTATCGTTCAATGGCTCATCAAGCTGTCGTCAGACTTTACCCCAGACTCGTGCTCACTGGTCGCATGACCTGATCTTTAAGGGACAAAGGACTCGCGTGGAAGGTGCGGGTCGCTTGATGGTGAAGGACTTCACTTCGTCGTTTGGCGATTAGAGACTACGATGGTGATGTGTGGTGTATGTGAGTGAAAGAAGACGAGTAAACGAGGGGGGAGAAGTGGCATGCAGATGAGGGCAACGTGCACGTGAGCAATGCTAAGCACCCCACGCACCCGACTACTGGAGCTCGAGATCGGACGACTGCAGTCGGTGTTCTAGGGTACTCTACGGCTCTCCTGTAGGCGTGCACTCGGTAGGTCCTCGGGATGACACCCGGAGAGCTGCCTGCAGGTGTTAGCTTACCTGACTTGATTGCTGGGACTGGATCACGAATGCTTTGAGATCAGATGAGAGATAACGCGGTGCTGCGGTCTGACGTCACTCGCATTCTTGGAGTCCTCGTCTTGTCGTAAGACTCGACTCATGACTGTCCATGAGGAGGCCCTGGAAACAGCACGCTGCCTTCACGAGCGCTTCACTCGAACCTGAGCGGCCTGTTTCACGGCCGCGTCTTCGTGTACCTCGTACCTGCGTAGAGCTCCGATTTGGGTTTGGAGCTAGTGGTGCTCCGTGCTTTCCCATGGGGTAGCTAATGCGGGACAAATGTCCGTAGTTCATGAGCAGCAAGAACCATACAATGCGTCGGTCCGTTAGACAACGATTACTACCGGCTACTATGTTCCAGACTCCAGACCGCCCCATGTTAATAAATGGGACGACTGATCTCCCAATGTTGTGCATCGGCCCACCGATCCCCGGTCACACCTCTTCTATAACTGCGTAGCTGTCGAAATGTCCAACACAGAATATACCATCCGGTACTCATACAATAGCAACCCTCGCGTCTTACGCCTTGCCTCTGCTCACGAACTTGCACTGCTTCACCTCCCACTGCCATCCGCCGTCGGCAGCCTTGCACCGCAACGCAAGTATCGGCTTTCCATTACCCCATTCCTTCATCCTTCCCGTCTGGTCGGTTCTCGCGTTGGTTGATTCGAGGGCGCGTCTCGCCTGATATGTCGAGCAGCTGAACAACGCCGCCAGTTTGGGTATAGAATAGGGAATGCCCATGTGTTCGTAACCCCTAGCAGCGCCTTTGATCTTGTTTTTCTTCGGAGTGTCGAGGGGGCTGGTCTCGGAGGTGGTCTCCATCCTGAGCGTCCTGATAGGGGCCATCGTTGCGTATCGATGTTGGAAAACGCTTGGAGAGCGAGGACACGCGACAGATCAAAGTTGCGCCTTGCCTGATTGGGCCGGCGACGTCATGTTTGAGAAGAGTTGTACTTGCCTTGAAGGTTCCATATTACTCTCTGCTATACACAAACACATCTCCAACCTATCCTCGAAACCTCATTAGCTTGTAACACAATGGCTGAAGCTGCCGCCGCTGCTGTGGTCTACGAGACGGTAGAGACCGTCGCCCAAGTCGGTGTTGGTGCTTACATGGTTGCGAAGCCTACGATGCCATTGAAGGCCACATTTGCGCAAATAGCAACATCTTCCGACGACCAGACCAAGTAGGATGGCTGTATTTCATTGCTAGCTACGACTTCCACTAATGCCTTCAGCAGACTTTCTCTATCTCGATCTGGCCATTCGCTCTCAATTGTCAAGGACAACGCCTACATCTTCGGCGGCGAGACCGCAGCCGGGAAGCTCGCGGGCACTGAGGTGCATGTCGTGACACTACAGGCTTCCGACAAGCCTGAGCCGGACTACTCGGTGATACCCGCTGTGCCTGATGTCGAGGGTGGCAAATTACCTGCGGCGAGACAAGGGCATGCCTCTTGCGGGTTCAACATATGTGTCGCGATCTTCGGTGGCGTCGATGAGGCCGGCGAGATCATTGGCGAGTCATTCATCTGGCTGTTCAACACAGGAAAGCTTTCTTGGGAAACATTAGAAGCCGCGACTTCAGGACCATCTCCGCAACCGAGACGAGACGCACGCCTTTATGACCATCAGAACAATCTTGTCTTATACGGAGGTACCAATGCCAGCGGCGAGGCTCTGAAGGATGTCTGGCACTTCAGCTACGTTGACAAGATATGGACACAACTACCTGACGCTCCCGTCTCGACCTCGAACTCTGCCGTCACTGATGGAGTACTGTACACGATCACCGGATCAGACGAAGTCAGCGGCGACCTACACTTCTTATCAATCAACACAGCTTCCGGTCAGGAGAATACCTGGAGTCACGTACCCTTTCCAACGAGCCCACTCACCCCAGGACCACAGCCACGAACCGGGGCCGGACTGCTACCTATATCCACCGGATACGGTCGACAATACCTGCTGTACATGTTCGGCTCTCGTGACACCGTACACCCAAAAATCAGCGTCCCCGGAGGACAACCCACCGACGAACCCAAGCCCGACATTGAAATGAAGGACTCCACACCTCAGTTCTGGAGCGACATGTGGACCTACCAGCTCCCCTCAAGCACACCCGAGGTCAAACTCACAACAAACGTCTACGAAGCTCTCAAACCAGCCAAGATCAAGGACTCGATCCGTGGCGCGCTCGGGATGGACAGTGGAAAGCATAGCTGGGGCGAGGTAGAGGTTCAGGCGCCGAGCGACAGTGATCTTGCGGCTTCGGAAGGGAAAGTGCATCCGGGTCCAAGGGCAGCGTTTGCGTGCGATGTGATGAAGGATGGGAAGACTGTGGTGATTTGGGGCGGAGTCAATCCGAAGGGCGAGCGGGAGGGGGATGGGTGGGTTATTAGGCTGGAGTAGAGGGACGGGAAGTCGACGAACTTCCAGTTACAAAACATTACCAGCGAGCTACAACAGTCTATGGGAAGGAACGTAAGTACTTCACTTGACTTTCAGTCACATGAAAAACCCTGACTTGAAGTTGATCCTAGATCCAGCTTCCGAATTAGACAGCATTGAGTGCAAGCAGCAATCTATATGCTCTCGCACCTCATTGGTTACGGCTTCGAGTCTCCGAGCCAGCACAAATTGAGATACTACACCTCAGCTCTGAGTATTAGTAAGTCCGCATCACTAATCAGCTAGATACCCGAATAACAATCTTGCCAACAAAGTTCTGCTCCACCATACGATCGTACGCCTGGCGAGCCTCCTCGAAACCAAACACCCTCTCATCAACAACAGGCTTGATGCCGTGCTTATCGATGAAGGCGTTCATCTCCTCGAACAGAGCTTTCGAACCAACCATGACACTTCTCACAATAGCACAGGCTCTGGCGAAACCTACCTCAGACCTGCCCATACCACCTACGAAGCCGATTTGAGCGATTACGCCCTCTGGTCTGACGGCTTTCAAGGACTGAGCCATGGTTGACTCGCCGCCGACTTCGATTACGTGGCTGACTCCTTCGCCGCCGGCTAGTGCTTTGGCGGTTTCGCCCCAGTTCGTATCGGTGTTATAGTTGACAACGTGGTGAGCTCCTAGGTCTTTGAGAATGGCTTCCTTCCTTGCGGAGGAGGTGGTAGCGATTGCCGTCGCTCCAGCTGCGATAGCGAATTGCAGCGCAACTAACCAATGCACCTGGCGTCAGTTGGCCGACCAAACCAACGTGCAAGGAGTCCTCACTTACACAAACTCACACCCCAGTCCCCTGACACAACACCACATCCCCTCTCCCCACCTTCCGCCCCTCAAGCCCCTTCAACGCATTCCAAGCCGTCACAGCCGCACACGGCAGCGTAGCCGCCTCCACCAATCCCAAACTCCTCGGCGCACCCACAAGCCCCTGCTCCGGATACACCGCCCACTCCCTCAATGGCCCGTCTACCGCGCTACCCAGCGTCGTCTCTCGCATCTCATGCCTGAAGAATCCGGTTTGATGAGCTTGCGTGAACAGCGTGCAGACTTTGTCGCCGATTCGAAGCAAAGTTACGGCTTCGCCGACCGCGACGATAGTGCCAGCGCCGTCGGAGGTAGGGACGATGGTGGAGTTCCAATAGAGCGGGTATTTACCGGTGGGAATGGCTATGTCACGGTAGTTGAGGGAGACGGCGGCGATTTTTACTAGACAGTCTTTCAGGCCGAGGGAGGGGACGGGGATGTTGTGGTTGAGTTGGAGGCCGTCGAGGCCGTTTTTGGCGCTGATGGTCCATTGGGATTGTGGTTGGGAGGGCGATGTTGGAATTTGAATGCTGGGGTGATGGGTGTAGAGCTGTTGGGCATATGTTCACGGCTTGAGGCAAGCATGGTTCTCTGATATATCTTATGGACGCTGCGTGTACTCCAACACATCTCCATCTTAACTCCGAGCAAGAAAGAAGAGGAAGTTGGAGAAATTTGTCAGCAGAAACCCAAGAACCCATCACGCAAGTGACGATCTATTGTCATGGTTGTACAACTGCGTTCATAACTCGGTGAGAAGGGAGGCGGATCATGGGGCTGATTCGGATGTTGCGGCAGACTCGACACCGGCAGGAAGCGCCAACGTGTTGATTGTTGCTGTCCGTATGCTGTCTAATTTCCCGGAGCTCAGCTCAATGGAACGAGTCTTCGTCTGTCTTGTGCTCTACTGTCAGTGAAGTACCATCAGACTTCGTGCTCGATATCAGCGACTCGAGGCACTTTTGTGAGCTGAAGGCCACAGAACGCTGCAACTTTCTCGATCTATCATCCCGTTAGCATAGTCCAACGTAGAGGTAGTGATCATGCATACGCATTGCTGTATTATCTCGACCTCGTCCTGGGTCACACCTATTCTTCGTGTGCCTGCTGAACTGTAAGCATATGCCATCAGGACACACCTCCATCGCTACTCATACCTCTCAGATGCCATCCTGTCTCGGTCTTAAGGTTCTGGATCATGATGCCGGACAGGACGACGAGCTCTGTGTCCACTTCGTCGAGGATGCTGTGGTCGGACAGATAAAGGCCATAGGTGATCTCGACCGACAGCCATCCTGTGGGTCGGATCAGTACGGGTTCGCAAGAACACGAAGGAGTCTGCTGATACGACATACTGAAGTCCTTGTGCGCCGCCATTCGATCTTTTGTCGCTGCATCGTTGTGCCGGTAGATCTTGGCCAGCCAGTCTGCTCCTCGCTTCTCGTTCGCTTTATCAGCTTGCCAGTCCTCTCTATCTCTCATAGTCAGCCATGCTATTGAAGCTGTCCCTGGCACGATAGCGATACCGAGAACATGAGTAGTCCTTGTCTTCCTCCCTTTCGATATCGGCGATACTGAAGACCGCCTCCAATGGCTTTGGAACACCAACTACGGACACTAATTTGACGAGTGCTTCTCGTAGTCGTCGAATGAGTGCTTTGCGTTGATCCGATGTGCTGTACTCAGGCTTCGAGATCAGGTACTCGTACAAAGTAGCTGCGAAGTGAGGATGTCCGCCTCCTGTAACTGCTGAGATCTAGGATGTATTAGAGGTAGGTGTGAGAGATGCGTTCGTGTACATACCGCGAGTATCTGCCATTTATCGCCTCCAAGGTTTGAGGGAAAGTGTTTCTCAATCTCTTGGAACAACTCGAGAGCATCGTCTGAAGATGGGTTGGTGAGAGCCATGATCCTTTGACTTGAGGTGTTTTCATAGAGGGATCACAACCTTCTCCAACAGGCGGCGCTGAACATTTCCTGCCAAACAATGCCTTTTTGATGTTGCTGTTGACCGAAGTCTCAACTTAAGTTGACTTGGTTAAGAAAATGCTGGGACATTGCCCCACTGTCAGCAGGAACGAAGCTCTTACTGTAACAGGGAAAATCAGCCTGACCGCGTATCTGTAAATCCAGGTGCGGCGGGCGCATGGGAGGTCCAAAAAGGGTTGGATCGCACGCCCCAAATGCCCGTGCGAACATATGGAGATATAGAGGCGTCCGTTGAGAAGATGCACTAACCTTATAGGAACCTGATTACGATGTCAAGGCGATCTTTCAATACTATTAAGCTAATACTTATTGTTGATGTAGCTGTCATCGCGATTGTGATGGCGCGACTTCTTCCTCTCCGTGTAGTTGCCGTTCTTCTTCTTGCGTCGCTCGGTGCAGCATGTGAAGAAGACGATGATGGTACCTAGGAAGAGCAAGACCATTGCGGCCAGACAAGTCCACATGCCGTAGCTGTAGAAGGCATGACTTCCACTGCCATCAGAGTTGACATGATTCTTAATAATCTGTAAGAAGCACATTAGCAATGCTGCATGCGGAATCATGAACGAGATTCCGTACTCCAAAGACTGCAAAGTCGATTGCCATGACCACCACTGTGATGATCCACGCGAGCACTGCGATTATCACGCCAACGAGACTTCCGATCAACCCACCTAGCGCAGTGAATGCCGCAAGGAATGCCAATGCGCATGCAATGGGGTGAAGAACGAATGCGTTTCTAGATGTGATCGGTCAGCACGTGTCTAAGACATGGTAGGGTGATACATATCAACGTACGTAAGAGAGTCGACTGTATCGGTATCTGCCTTACTCAAACTCGTGTGGTCGATCTCGCTCATGATGACCGCAGGCTTGTATCCAATCATCTTGTGAAAGCAGAAGTCCCGATCGGTCTGGATTGGAGGTACATCGAGAACGCAATACCCGAAGCTGCCGAATGTGACCGAGGAGTGGCGGATGTCGGTTTGGTTCGTACTAGATCAGGGTTAGCTGATGTAGTCGATATATAAGGTCGTACATCATTGTACGTACAGCATTACTTTGAGGATCTGGGATAAAGTCAGCGAGTGTCGGAGATATGGGAGTGCTCAGCAGAACTCACGGCAATATCACCAATCACCGGGCTCGATATCGTTGTGACAAGGAGGAGGAGCGCGCAATGAAGAGGAAGGCCACGCCGATGTAGTGCAACCAGCGGAACATGATTGCAGTTGGAAGAGGCGTCCCTGAGGTTGTCAGGTGGGTGTGGTTGCAGGTTGTCGATGCAATAGGGAGAGAATGGTCAAACGAGTGCCATGCAAGAGTGTTGCGCGAAGGTCTGAAGGTCGACAGGAAGGCATGAGATTGATATCGAGGGTGGTCGTTGTGCGGTTAATATACCAGGAGCAGGTTTTCCTTGGAGTTCGCTTAGACAGTCAGTCGAGACCTAGACCGGATATTAAGCGTCAGCGCGAAAGCTTGAGCAGAAACATTGATTTTTCCCCAGACATACCTCCCACCCACGTCATTCCTGCAGACAGCGCAGCCAGGCTGACAACAGCAGCTGTTGCGCGAGAAGTGGTGAATGGGAGGAGGTTCAGGCCAATAAATGCAAAGAGTCGGTCGTTCTCGGTCACTAGCGTTCAATATCGTAAGCACATGTACGAATGAATAGCTTTCCTGTTTCGCCTCATAGTCAGACGATAAGAGCGACAGGCAATGGCGATCACTGAGGCAGATCGTGAGCGGATGGGTACTCCTCATCCGGCCTTATTGAAGGTATTCCATGAAGCCCAGATCCATGGCCAAGTACTCACCAACTTTGCAGGCCCTCGAGAAGGATCCGTTCCCTGATCTGACCGGTGGTGATCCGGATGGACTTCGAGGAGGCACTATTCGTGCCAACAGAGCCGCTCATCTTGCGAAGCTTCGACACCTCTACCCGATTTCTGGACCTATACCAAAGGAAGTGAGGGAGACGGAGCACCAAGTACCAGTGCGAGATGGCGCAACCGTACGCGTTCGAATCTACACGCCTGTCATAAAGCCGTCCGGCGGCAGTCCACTCATCGTAATGTTCCACGAAGGAGGGTGGTCCATGGGTGACCTGACGGACGAAGACCAGAATTGTCGCCTATTCTCGAGTGATCTAGGCGCTGTCTCTGTGAACGTTGAGTATAGGCTGGCGCCAGAGCACCCCTTCCCAACCAGTGTCCATGATTCGTACGACGTGGTGAAGTGGTGCGCTGTGACAGCCTCTCCGTCCTCAGACATCCTCCCCGCAGACCCAAGGTTAGGGTTCATAGTAGGCGGCTCCTCGGCAGGTGGCAACATTTCCGCTGTGGTATGCCAGCTTGGCCGAGACGAAGGGCTGTCTCCTCCTCTAACGGGCCAGTATCTTTCAGTGCCAGCTTTGCTGTGGACGAACGTCGTGCCTGACAAGTGGAAGCTTGAATACAGAAGCCGTTTCGAATCAACCCAGGACCCGGTCCTGAAGCTCGACCCAAAAAGCGGCGAGGATTTGATGCAAACCTTGAAACCAGACGTGGCCAGTCCTCTGTTCTCTCCTCTGCTTCACGAGAACCTCACCGGCTTGCCGCCGGCTTACTTCCAGCTGGCTGGCCTCGACCCTCTTCGTGACGAAGGACTGCTGTACGAGAGAGTGCTACAAGAAGAGAGTGGTGTTTCTACGAAGCTGGATGTATACGACGGCTTCGGGCACATGTTCTGGAGCAACTGGTAGGCGTTGACACGAGCGTGAAGTCAACTTTACCAAGCTAATCGTGCACCCAGGCCGACCATGAACAGGAGTCGAGAGTTCGTGCAGGATACGTTGAAAGGCGCCCAGTGGTTGTTAGATGTTGGCAAGCCATAGCCAGATGTGGTGCAGGCTTGCAGACTTGCTCGTGATAAGTATGCTCTTATTTGAGGCTCGCTGCTCGAGCACGCCATATCGAACGTCTATGTGCTTCCACCAGGTCGAGAAAGTACTGTGTCCTGTCCGTATCAGTGAGTGGCTGCTGCGCGTTGGTTGAGCACTGCACTGGTCTGTCTTCTTGTGATCTTTTAGACATTTTGTGTGATTGCGCCCTCGTGTCTTCTCATCTCCACAAGCTCAGACCTGGTGGCTTACCGTGGCTCTATACCAAGCCCTCGTGGCTGCTCTCTAGGAGAATAAGCTCGTGCCACTTTTCTTCAGAATGTCTCAGACCAAAGAGCTTATACGGACGATCAGTATTTCGAAGATCTCAAGAAATGGATGTAGCGTTCGTGGACATGACTTTCTCGAGCTGCCCTGCCTCGCTCCTTCATTCTCTCGTCCAAATCACTGAAATCGAAGCCCGTCCTCTCTACTTGGCCCCGCGCCTGCGCGTATACTACCTGTCCACTCTAGATCTTCGTCAAACTGATCTTTGAATCTTCTACTCCGTAGAGGAATAGTCTTACCGAAGGCGTTTCCTTATCCCAGAGAGCTCCCGCGAGTATACGGAGCTGCGGTCCAATATGAGAGATACGATGACATCCACGTTCTCGGACAGATAGGTATCGCTCTTCAGCCGGCAAGACACAGCGATAGCTTCTGTCTACAAATTCCTCAGCGTAGACGAAAGCAATCAGCTCATGAGGAAAATTCAAAAACTCTGGTATCATCCAAGACCAGATGCCTCGACCTTGAACGGGCTTCCCGATCCACAGGATAATGATGTTGAGCGATATGCGATTCTTGCAAGCTTAGTGGAGTTTAGTGCTGGCCTTCGACCAAAGACCATCGCACTTGCACAACATGTCAGATTGGTAAGATTGGCCGAACCACCTCCTAAGGTATCTATTTACCTAGGACAGGAGACGTCCTCCGACCGTTATTTCACCGAGATGATCCGTGAAAGGTTGGGTGGAATCGATCTTACAATATTCATGTCCAGGACCAAAGTTTCCAGCATGAGTACCCGTTCCCCAAATCACATGTCTTCCCGCGAACACGGGCACTGTGGTGAGCGGGGAGATGGTGTCAGCTTAAACTTCGATGGCCTACGGTCCGACTCGCGCGCACCCTCCGCAGGTAATGAGGATCCGCTTCTTCTTCCATCACTTCGCCTCAGCATCCGTCTCCCGCCGCGTCGGGCTGGGCACACATATGCTGTTGGTCAAACAATCTCCTACTCACAAAAGTCTGAGATTCCTCCTCCTAGCGGCGACGTTGAACGTGGCAAGCTCGTGCGATTTCGAACTCGCCCACGGTCGCATTGTTCTCCGTTGCGTGCCATCACCCCAATGAGTTGCAATCTCCGCTTCTTGACCAGTTCCACAGTTAACACCCAACCTTTTATTCGTCATGTGCCTTCCGATGGCGTCGCCGAGGGCCAGGAGAACGTGGAGATGATGAGGGATATTGGGTATTGCGAGGTATAAGTATATAAACTTGCTGTACTTCTTATCATACATCTTGTTCTCGCACACAGTCTCTCGAGCATAACTTCTCCCTATTCTTCTACACATTCATTCAACCTTTTCAACCTACGTCCTCCGTCTACAATGAAGCTCTCAACCTTCCTCCTCCCAGCTTTCTCCCTTCTCGCCACGTCGGCCGTCGCTGCACCCACATCCGTGGAGCACGATGTCGTCGAGCGCGCAGCAGTGGTCAGCCCGCTTCGGGACTGGCTCACCAGCTTGAACACTGAGGTCCAGGGCTACACCACCCACATGAGTATGTCGTGGCCCACCATACGCCCCTGACCAAAAGCTCCGTCTAACCCATTCCTTCCAGCCCAAGTCGCAAACGCCGTCCCCGCCGACGCCTCTAAGAAGCAGAAGCAAGTCGCTGCAGCGTCCGTCATCAAGGACATCAACAGCATCACCCATGCCCTTACCTCGCTGAACACGAAACTCATCATCGCCAAAGCCAACTCTGACGACTCCACCACCAGCGACTCTTCTGCCCTCGAAATCCGTCAGAACCTTAGCAATTTGCCGAAGAACGTCCTCGGCCAGCTGAATGGCAAGCCCATCGTCTTCGCCAACCTGCTGAACGAGCTTGTGAACGAGCTTGACCCGGCAATCCAGTCAGTCCTCGTTACGCTGTCCCTCGGTATGACTCGTTTACCCTCCGCTCGCAAAACGTTGAAGATGTGCTAACGCTGTCGTTGTAGGGGAGGTGAACGCCGCTCTCCAGCCTCTGCTGAAGGTCCAGCTGCCAGGCCTCTTGACCAACGTTGGCAACCTTGTCAACGGTCTCCTCGTCGCCCTGGCCCCGCTTCTCACCTCTCTCGGCGGGATTCTTGGGCCACTGCTCCTGGGCCTCGGGTTGTAAGCCTCTCGTCTCATGAGGAGAGCAGAGGTAGATAGCAGTAGTAAGAGAATTTGAAGATCTGATAGCTAGATGTATTCATGTAATAGAGTGAGCTTGACGAAGAAGATGGTGATATCGCCTACCATAATAAGTTGTAACGAAAATATGGACGATGTTGAATATAGACATTTGAATTAGATTTCGAGTTTCCTATTGATCGATCGTCAAGACCGATGGAAACCGCCAACTCTATACAGAAAACCTCTTGGTCGTGTCAAATTACCACCCTCCCGTTGCCGGTGGCCCGAACTGGAAGCCACCCTTCTTTGACTTCGTGACAGATGGCAGCGGAATGAACTTCGACCACGTTGGCAAGCAGTATGCATCCCCAGGAGCAGAAGCTGTGGACGCATATACCGCAACCTCGAATCCTGGCACATCCTCTGGATCCACTGAAGAACCATCTGGACCCAAAATTCTCCATTCGAGCGCATGCTCAAGGAACGGTGTGACAATCACCTCGCTCAGCTCGCCCAGAAGACCTGATTGGATCTTTCCTGTCAGCGAGCGGGTGATCGGGATGGAGCCGGAGACCAGAACGTCTGCGCCCTTCATTGTATCTTGAGCTAGAACGCCCATCGGCCCGACCAGATGATCGTCGCTAATCCACGTCGAGGGATCCTCACTGGCAGGGCAGCCGAGGAAGAGAAAGATGTAGTATGACCCGCCGAGCGCGTAGCGCGGCGCCTTGACATTGGCGACATATTCGTAGGTGCTGCCGTTCGGGGCAGACAGCGAGGAGAGGAGGCCGCCGAGCCCTCCAGACGGCATTCCTGGGACCGCCGGGGCGGCAGTCGGCTGCGCGTCGGATGATCCAAGCCCGAATGGCAGCGGGATCGTGGTACGCTTGGATGAGCCAGCTGTGGCCGTTGCGCTGGGTCCATAGAGAGCTTTGACGTAGCTCTGGATGGCGGCGCTGCTGCCGTCGCTGTCGGCGAACTCGGGGTACGTGTATTTGAATACGGTCCAGTCTTTGACTTGTGTGGTGGTCCAGAATGATGAGGCTGAAGAGTCCTTGTAAAAGGGTGTCAGGGGCGAATCTTGGTTCTGTGTGGTACCCTTGGCAATTGTCCAGGTGTTGTGGGGTGCAACCTGGGAAGCGCCGTATGCACTCGGGTTGATTGTTTGCCACATAGCAAAGATGCGGTCAACGTTGGTATGATGGAGCCAGAACGCTGGGTCGAAGGCAGCCTCCGCAAGGTAGAACATATGGCCGACCGTCCCAACGGCCGTAGAGGGCACGCCTCCCGTGGTCGTATGAATAGTGTTGTGAATGCCCTCCAGGCTGTTGGAGCAGCTGGTCGTGCTGCTACCAGCCTGATCGTTGCTGAAGTGCAAGTAATCTTTACAGGTCGTGAAAAGTTGGTAGACTTGGTCTTGAAGATTAGGTCGAACGTTGTTCAAGTTTGAAATGCAAGTAGCGGTATTGCTTGTGGCATCTGCTGCATCGCTTGTCGGATATCGGAGGGTGTTCTTCCAGCTTTTGAACGGTGTATAGACCATCCCGGTAGTGTCAGTGAAGGTATGCTTGAACAGAGGATTCGGAATCGTCTGCTGTCCTTTTGGCCCGTTCACGACGATTGTGGGCGCACTGACAACATCGGGAAGCATGTTTCCTCCGTTTGGCGGTGTTGCAGCCCAATCCCAATATGGCCACCTCATAGTGCTGGCGGCCTTCTGCATAGTTGCTTTCGTTGTCGCAGCGCCCGTTGCCGGCCACGCATTGGCGATGTTGTTGACAACCTTCAAGAATTGCTGCTCGTACAATGCAATATATGCGCGGTGCCAGCCCGGGAATAGTACGGAATCGTGGGTACAGTAGCCATCAGATCCTGAGCATGTGCTGCACTGCCCTACTCCATTGTAATCTTGCCTTGGTACACCATGGATCCCCGATATCTGGTAGTATGAGGTCGCACTTGACTGCGGATTTGCGTGGAATTTTTGCATGGCCAAGAGGAGGAGCGTGAACTGATTGGGCTTCTGCGCTTGCATCTGTCTGATCTCTAATCGGGGTTGGACGCTTCCTGATGCGCCAGTGACTGGCACAATGGTCGCTTGTCGCTTGTCGAGGTTGTTGATTTCATCTTGGCTGAGGGAGAAAGGTAGATCGAGTGGGTGAGAAAGGACAGACCGTCCGAAGAGCGAAAGGCCCAACAAGACTGAAGGAAGCTTCATAGTGAAAGAGTGATAATGAAAGAATCAGATCATTGAAGGACAGTAGAATGAGTGTGAGAACGAAGGTGTCGTTAAACAAATGGCGGGGATGCTGTAGGTGAAGGTGGAAAGAAACCAGGATAGGTGAAAGAAGGTCGAAAGTAAACAGGTAGAGGAGCAAAAACCCAAAATATCTTCGGATCACAGACCAAAGTACGCTTCCGTTGCGTTGAAGCCAAATTAGGAGGAGTGTCACCTTCGCCAACACGAGAGCGTCAAGCTATTACCAAGGACTGCCCAGAGCCTGGTAGCGCAGGGGTGTTAACGGCGCTGCGAGACAGCGGTTTGACCTCTGGGGTGGGTCGGGTGGCTTTGACGCTTGTGCCGCAGCGTCAAACTGGACCGGTGCCGTCGGCGGAGGATCGTCACGAGCAATAGGGGTACTGGGGCCCTTTTCCTCAGCTTGAACGGAACGGTCGTTGGCAAGCATAACAACAAGCAGTAGTCAGTGGTGAACCTGCCACAACAGTATGCTCCCATTGGCAACGCATCTACCCAACGAGAGGACGACCGACGTCGTTAAACGCCGCATGTGAGGTGGCGGACATTAAGCTTGATTGGACCGCTGGCCGTTCGCCGTGGCTCCTGCGAATTCCGTGGGGCTGCGAGGATCCTTGGATGCGATCGGGTTAATTAAACAATGACGCTCCTTCTATACAAAGAATACGACGAACCGACGCATCCTCCAGCACTCCTTTACATCATTTCCACATTTCAGGCGCGTGTTTCGTGGTACGAAGGACTTGCGTACCCATATCCGTATCACCACCGACGACCTGCCTCCCAGAATTCTCCGTTCTCAAACCCGTCGAGCTCGATACGGTAGGAGACGCGTTCTTCTCAATCGTACAGAGTACGTCAGATCATCTACTGCCGTGACATCTTCTTCTCGACACGACATATGGGTGCTCCCTTTATCCGTCATTGTTTGCACATCTGAAGGCGGGGACGTTGCACTGCATGGCAGCCACGCAAAAAATCTCATGTTGTGCATGCACGCCGAGAATAGCATTGTCGATCCCAGGAAGCCGGGAATCCCCAAGGATCCCTTCACGTGAACAACCTTGAAATCCTTATACGAGTCCAACCCTAGGCTGAAACGACGTGCGGACGTAAAGGCTCCTCCTCCTCCTCAACCTTCCTGGAAGAACACCGGCACCCAGTCACCTACAGGGGGGTCGCAAAAAGACTGACAATGGTCAGAGCGCACTTGGCAGAAGATCATTAAGCCTTAGGTGACGGGAACCCACTACAGGCCTAGTGTACCTTAAGTACGCTCTGACCAT
>JAABUL010004048.1_pt1 | contig 20406 bp, 5 predicted proteins | sample 5559151 | NCBI WGS metagenome assembly JAABUL01 (sample SAMN10711876, study PRJNA513368) | rock metagenome | isolation source: Antarctica rocks | place: Antarctica: Victoria Land, Pudding Butte sud | reverse complement strand
GTGGAGAGGGTTTGGAGGGGGGAGGGAGTGGGGGAGGAGGTGGACATTGTGGGTGGTGGGGCGTTGGGCGGGGAGGGATGTGGTGGGAGGAATGGGTAAGGGGGGGGAGGTTTTGGGATGGAGGTAGATGGGGGTGGTGTAGGGCTGATATAGGGTTGAAGAGGGGTGTTGCCAAGACTTCTTGTACCTGCCCTGGCTTTTATAGGCTTTGTGCTGAAGCTTGGGATTACATGTATGCTTGCAGCAGCTTTTCTATCTCCAGTGATTTATTCCCACTGTTGGTGGAACAAGTGTTTTGCCTCCTTCAATAATCGCTTCGGCCCAAGACTTACAGCAATCGACTTTGGGGCAACTCTGAGTACGGTCCCTTTGCATTAAATTGATAAATCAATACTTCCTGATGCCAAACCCCGTACCCCGTGAAACAGAATCAGCTACTCTGACCGGTGATATAGCAAGCTGCAGGCTCGCTCATTTCTTTGCAAACGCTGAGGACCTTTTCAACTGTGCTGCCTGCTATGCTGACTGCAGAATAAGGGAGCTGGTGGTCTTTGCAGTTTTGCAAGAGGTTGGGTTGTTCTGTCTAAGCCCGACAAGTGTCCACTGGGCATACCGGTCATGACAACGAAAAGTATCTGCTCCAAAAAGTGGTAGCGTCTCTCCTAGCTCTGGCTAGAAGCGTTATGGTCCCCTCAGATATCAAGGTTCAAGACTTCAGGAGCTTCAAGCAAAGGCCATCCAGATATTGAGTGTCGTCGATCTGTAAGTCGAGCGCCGATTTATCTATCGCCGATGTGTCTATTGCCGATGTGACTTGAAGCAGGTGGTGTAGTGCAGTCATACATCTATTGCTTGTCTATGAAATCTATAGTGTGAGAGATCTAACATACACAAGATTGCCAAGGCGCTAGCCTAATCGAGTAAGAGTCTCGCAAAAGACAATCGCATCTTATTGACTTTAACACTTCTACTAAATATAAGTAAATCTTAATTCTTAAACAAATCAATTATTGTTGACAAACAATTGCTAGATTTGCTTGTCTATTCTTCTAGCTTATAAATTATTTATTAAATATCTTGTTTGTTATCTTAATGCAACATGTCTAATATGTCTAAAAATCTTTAAAATTTTATTGACAACAATATCTTAGTAAGATTATTTGCGATTATATTCTCTATAGATACGTATTTTAAAACGATTAATTCTAATTCAACTATCTCGCGAATTTAATAATATCGAACGTCAATATACTTTGTATATTAATAATATTTCAAATTAAAGATTAAAGCAATTGTTTCTTGATTGTCTTTATATAAAACAATCGAAATCTTAGAAACTATATACAATTGTATTAGTAAAAAACGAAATTATATTGCTTTTTTGTTTGTCTTTGCAACAACAATATACTTAGTTTCGCAAATAAATTAAGTAACAAAATCTTGTTGTTTAAAGCTTTATAATATAGAGTTATTAAATAGAAAATAAATTTATTTGCTTGTTAAACAACAATTGTTAACTACTTTAATAAAGTCTATATTTGTATAGTTTATTAGACTTTTGTTTCTATTGTAGTAAATGTTATAATATAGTGTTTCTTTAACGTATTTTAGAACACAAGTAATTGTATAAATATATATAGAATTTAAATTAAAACAATAACGAGAAAGTATTAATAGAGTAAATCTTAAATCTAGTTGTATTATTTTTATAATATATATTAATAATCTTATTATTAATATATACTAATAGATAGTATTAATATTAACTTTGTAGAACTTATTTAAAGATATAGTTATGTTAAGAAATTCTAAATTTATAAAAGTTAACAATATCTTGCAATCTAATATCTTAAAGCAATTTAATATTGTCTACAAATAAGTTGTCTAATTAAAACTAATTTTATTGTTTAAATATATAATTGATATATTCAAATAATACGAAATAGAGTTTAGATTGTTTATTTTAAAACGTGCTTTAAAACAATTTTTTATCAACTTTAGATAAATTTCTTTAGAGTCAATTAGTAATATATTATTAATATAGATACACAAATATATGTTCTAATTCTTTAATACAAAAATAGAAAAATTAATAACAATAGATATAAATTCTAAATTTTTAAGAAAATTCTAAATAACTTTATACTAGACTTGCGATAACTATTAAAGATTGTAAAAAGTTTTTTGTAACTCGCATATTAAAGTAAAATTCTTAATAAAGTTATTAAACTAATTTACATAAATAGCTTTGTCTAAAAAATTATAAAGAAAAACAATAATTACGTTTATCTAATAGATATAAAGACTACAAGCTTTTATTAATACAAATAAAGCTTTAAAAAACGTCAACTTTATTATATTTATTTAAATAAAAATAAAATCTATTTTAGCAATCTACTTATAGTTGTAAATTATTTATTGTATCTTATATTTAAGAATATTATTATTAAAATTATATTTGATCTTAAATATTTATCGATCAATAATTATCTTTCGATTATATAATAGTTTTATAAATATCTATATGTTATTTTCGATATATAAAACAATTTTAGTCTTTATAATTTTTTGTTATTGCGACTATTTAAATAATCGACAAGTTTTCTTATAGAACTACAACTTTGTAATCAATAAATCTAATATCTTTAATACTCTAGCACTAGAAAGATTCAAACTATTATTAATAGATAGTGCGCAAAGAACGCATATTATATATATATAATCTTTAAATTTGTTACAACAATTTAAATCTTTGTAGTTAAAACAATTTGTTATATTAGAATTTCTAGTTGTTTAATTTAAGAACAACAATAATAAAGCTTTGTTATAAATATATTTCGATAGCTTTAATAATAAGAAAGACTCTACAATAGTATTGTTTAATATTGTAGAATTACAAAATACTAACAATAAAGTAGATAATAATATAGAATTTTATAAAATAAATTTATCTTTAATAGAATCTTTTTGATGCGAGCATCGTCTAGTTAGTCGCCATCAGTTAGGATTTATCTAGCTAGCCGCCATCAGTCAGGATCCATCTAGCTAGTATTTGTTTCTAGTTTGATTATTATTATTATACTATACAATTAGTTGTTTTGCTTGCTTTGTGTTTACGACAATCGTTTTTCTTTTTGTGTTAATTAATAGTTTCAATATTAGTTTCGAAGACAAGTAGTCTTTATTGTCTAAATTATTGTATCAATTGTTGAGCGCTATTAGTTATTATTTTCTTTATCGCTTTTGTTCAAACGTATTGATGCAAGTCTTAAGTGTCTAAATTCTTGTACTAGATATTTATTTTATTAAGATTGTTAACTAATTTATTGTATTAATCTTAGACAAATATCGACAATAATATTGTTGATACAACTTATTTAACGTCTTTTTAGTTACTTAGCGTTGTATTTTAAGCTTTTGTTGTAAATTAGTATTTACTATTAAGAAAATTCTTTCGAATACTCTTGCAACAAACTAGACAATTGTTAAGCTAACAAATATTAAAATTTTTTCTTAACTTGTTTATTAACTTTTTGTTTTTGCAAAAATCGATTATTCTTTTAAATTTCTCTTGTTTTTATCTATTATCGAGCTAGCTAAAAAACTATTTCGATAAACTTCGTTTTCTATTTTTGTAAAATTAGAAAAACAACAAAGCAATAAAAAAGTTAATTATTTATTTATTTAATTATCGAAGTAAGCAATCGATAAAATTTTATTTCGAAAAGTTATAAAGAAATTTACAACAACAACTAACAATTAGATATTAAATTTAAACAATTTTTCTATTATTAAGATTTCTAAATCTAAAGCTTTTTTTTCTATAAACGTTGCTAAAATATTCGAATCTAAATTTTGTTTTTCTATTAATTTGATATTTTTAGACAAGAAATCTTTTAATCTTTAAAATACAATACAACAATTGCTAATCGAAAGATTTTAAAAAATTAAAAGTAATTAAAACGTTCTTAGTTAATTATTTAGTAAATCTCGAAGACATTTTTTAACAAATATTGTCGCTCTTATTGTTAATACTCGCTTGAATAGCAACTCTAATTTGACAAGATAACTATCTATTTTTTTATATTTTAATCTATCGACAATAAGTAATCGAACTTAGTTTTTATTTTTTTAGATTACTAAGAATTAGTTTTCGAATTTATTAAATAATAATTTTTAGCATAAAAATATCTTAAGATTTGACAATTATTTAATCGATAAAAATACAAATTTAAATTGAAAAAGATTATCTTTGTTTTTGTCTAGAAATCGCAAAAATTGTTCTCTCGCTTTTAATAGACAATATTTGATAATCGAAGCAATATCAAATCTATCTATTAATAAGTCTTGTCGATAAGATAGACAACTAATAAGCAATTAATAGAATTAGAACGCTTTCGAACAAGCATCTTTTTTTTTACTATTTGCACTTATTAACAATTGTCAAGAATAGAAAGTCTTTGTTTTTTTGTTTGTTTTTATTAATAACTTTAGACAATCAACTATTGCAACAACAACAATTGCTCTCAAATAACAATTAGTCTCTATTGCTATTTTTGAGCAACAATTAATCTTGATTGCTATTTTTGCACAATTAGTTTTAACTACTAACTATAGATAGTTAACTTCAACTACTACTTTTAAATAGCAACTCGAACAACAAATTGCGTTCGATTAAGCAACTAACTACGCGAACAAAAAACAATACAAAAATCAAAATCTCGATCAACATTTTAGTTAGTTAGAATATATTTGTTAAGATCGATTTTAATAGAAGAATTTTACTTTTATCTTTTAGATAATCGATCAACTTCAAAATATTATATATAACAAGATTAAACAAATTATTTCAAATCTTAATAAAGATTCTCTTTATTAAGATTGTGTTAGACAACAAATTAATTATTTTTATAAAAAGAAGTTTTCGACTATTGATAACAAATAATTGTCGATCAAGTTTAAAATTGCAAATATTGAATTTTTTTATTTAGATGCTCTCGAAAACTACAATACAAAATCTATTATTTTTGTCTATAAAAAAATAATCTATTGCGAGATTTTTATTTTTGTAAATCGAATAAACAACTATATTTATATTGTTGACAAAATTGCTATTCGCAAGAATCTCTTTTTTTGTTTTTAAAAATTAACAATAATATAATATTTTAAAAAAATTAAAAAGTTTAAATAAAAAGCTTTTCGAACAATATTGTTAATCGATTTTATAGATAAGTTTTAGATGCAATTTAAGATACAAATTAATAAAATTCTAAATAAACTAATATTGAAATTATTTATTGCGAAGAATGTTATAAACAATTAAGAAACAATTAACTATTTTTAAAATATTGTTCTCTATTTTTAATTTGTTAAGATATTCGATTTGCAAAATTAATTAACTTGAGCTTAACAACAACTCGACTTAGAGCTTAAAACAATAATAATTATATCTACAACAATTATTACAATTCAAAATTTTATTAAGAAGTTTAAAGCGAAGCGAAAGCTTTATAAAGCTATATTTATTTAACAACAAACAAAATGTAGTTTAAAAACTAACAAGCGTAACAAAGACTTCAAGCTTAATCAATTAATAGTTTGTTAACTTTTTGTATCAATATAGTTACGTGCAATTTATTTTTCACACATATTATATTATAATGTTTATTAGAATCTTGCTAAATACTTATTTTGTTTTTTAATACAAGATTCTAGATATGTTGTCGATTAATATTGTTTAATAATGTAGTTGTTGCAATCTATATTTTTACAATTTATATTATTGCAACTTAATTCGACAAAAGAATTATTAATATCTAAATATCTAACAATTATTGTCTCTAATACTAAGATTCAAATTAACAAAAAAAATAAGAATTTTTTCTTTTTTAAGACAAACAATCGACGCAATAATATTAGAGAAAATCAAAATCGCAATATTTATCAAATTTAAAAATAGCAATTTATCTATTAATTATATAGTTATTAGCGACATTTGTATTAGCAAGAGAAATATTTATTGTCGAAATATTAACAAGAATCTTATTAGTTCTATATTGTTTCGACATATTATATAGCGTCTTTTGTTTACAATTTTTATAATAAATAGCAATTAAAGATCTTGACTTATTTTAGCGCAAAATATATTAACAAGAAGTTGTTTGTTAAAGTCTTAGTTTATTATACTAAAAACAAGCGATTAACTAACAAAGAGAAAAATAATTGTATAGACTTTTTTGTTATTTTGACTAATACTTATTAAGTTAACGCATATTATATCGATTTCAAAATTAATGTTATTTTAAATTGCTCAATTTGTCAAATTTGTCAACGTACTTTTTGTTTAAAAAATAAGTTATTCAAATATCTACAAAGTTGTTACAATTTTAACTATTAAGTAAAGAGAGATTATGTCGAAATCTTTTAGATAGATTTCAATCTAATAGATTTAGATTAAATTATCGATAACTTAAATATAATCGAATTCGACGCAACAATTGTTGCTAATATTAAACTAGTCTTTCGATTATATTATTATGCAACAATACTTTTGAAATTTATTTAGCGTAATATTATATATTCTATTTGCGTTAACACAAAATATATAAAGTTTTTAATCGATCAACAATTTCTAAACAAGCTCAAACTAAAATATTTATTAAAAAAAATTAATATTTTTATTTTAGTGTACGAAGTCGATATTAAGAAGTATTTTATAGACAATTATTTATTTCTAAATATATATATTAAAGAACAAGTTAATAATAAAAGCGCAATAACTTATATTTGTCGAAAAATTTATATAGTAAATTATCTAAAAGCAAAGATGTTTCTCAAGATAAATATTATAGTTTTAGAGCAAATAATAGTAAATCTAAATGTTAGAACGCTAACAATTAATAGTTGTTAAAAACTAACAATCGATTTTAAAATTATATTGAAAAACAATATACAAGTTTGTAGAGTCTTAAAAGCAAGTCGAAAAACAATTATTAATATTAATACAATTATTAAATTATCTATTTGCTTGCTACAATCTTTATTAGACAAAAATTATCTATTCGAGTTAAAACTTATTAATATATATATTTATATTGTCGATTTTAGTGTATCTTCTATCTATGTTTGCAACATTAGTTTAGTGTTAATAACTATTAATAGATATGTTAATCTCGATTATTTGACAAAGTATAAAAAGCAGAGTTGCTATTAAATTGATGTCGAAAAACACTTATAAACAACGAAAAAAAAAATACAAATAGATATATTGAAGAATAATTGTTAAATTATCTTGTTAAACAACGTTTATACGTACGAATTTTTAGATAAAATTAATTCTCTTTAAGTATTAATTAACAAATTTGTCGATTTATAAATCGATAGTAAGAAAACAATTAATCTATCGAAGAACAACTAAATAACAATATCTTTTACAAAAAACTAAAATTCGATAGATGTTTCTTGTATTGTTTATAAAGTTTATTTATTAGATGTTCGAGATAGACAAGTAGTTAATAAAAAATTTAACAAACTTTATTAACAAAGCAAAATAAAGTAATTAAGAAAGTCTACTTTTTTCAAGTTTTTAATATTTGTTGTCTAATATATTGTTAATAAATTAAACAAGTTTAAGAGAAAGTTACAAGTCGTAACAAATATTAGAAAACTCAATAAATTTATTATTACAAATAATTACTTTATTTCGATACAAAGTAATGTTATCGCTTATATAAGAAATTGCAATTATATTAGTTTAATAAATAGTCTAACTTTTTTTTTTCAATTTTTAGTAACTATAGCGAATAGATATAAATTTTCTCTTATTAGTTATCGAAAAAAAGAAAAACTACAAATAGTTGTTATAAAATTTAAAAACTCTTTAGCGTATATGCAACAAATAATAGATAAGTAGCTACAAGAATTTCGAGAATTTGTACGCGTCTATATTGACAATATTATAGTTTTTTTTAAAATATTTGTTTAGTATCTAAATTATTTTAGTTAATTTTTTTTTAAGTTTATCGAATTTCAAGTTATCTTAAGTTTAAAAAAAATCTTCTTAAACTATTCGAACATTATATTGTTAAATTAAAAAATAAACGTTTTCGATCTATTTATAACTAAGAAGCAAATAACTGCTATTAAGACAATTAAATTTTCAAAAAATCTAAAAATTCTCGAAATCTATTTTAATTTTTTTAACTATTAACAAGATAAGATTGCGTAATATATATAAAAAATTAATACTTTTTAGAGCAAAAAAACGCAATTGTTAAAAAAAGTTTCAACTCTAAACAATTAAAAACGCAAAATATATATTAGAATAATATCTATCGAAGATTTATTAATATTAAGAGAATTCTATATTTAGTTTTAACGCGTTTTGACGACTTTTAATTTCTTGATTTACTTTAATAATAGTTGATATCTTTATATTAATTTAGATGCAACAAAGAAGCGCAATTTTAATATTAAAATATATTATATTAAAAGCGATTCGATATTAGACAATTTTAGAAAGATAAATATTTAATATATATTATTTTTGTTAAAGATACTTATTACAATTGAATCTTATTATTGACTTATTAAATTAGAGATCGCTACTTTGATTTAAACAATTAGAAAAACTCGATATTTTATTGAAGTTTTTAGATAATCTACTATAATCTATACAAATTACTCGATAATAACAAAAATTGTTAAGCAAACTACTTTATTGTTTTTATTAATCGACAAGTTAAACTTAAGATTAATTAGAGTTTCTTAATATTTATCGCAATTTACTCTAGATATTTGTTATTATTCGAGTTGACTCAATACTATTTTAGACATTCTATTAAGATTTGTTGTTTTAACAAAAAAGAAGAAACTAAACAACAATTAAAATATACTTGACAACATTAATGTCTTTTATAGTAAAACAAAGATAGTTGTTAAGATTAACGTTAAAACAAATACTATAAATAGACTAGTCGAACAAACAACTAAAAAAAAGAAGAATATTGTTGTATAAAATATAGCAAACAAAACAATTTCTTTTTATATTTATTTTATTAAAATAAATATTGATTTCTAGATACGTTTTATTAACGTCTACAATTACTTTATTAAATAAACAAATTTTTTAAGAACTTTGCAAAGAATTTTTATGTCTTTTGAAATTCAATTTACGCTAAACAACAAACTTATCTATTTTATTAATTATGCGCAAAGAAAGCGTCTATACTTGTCTAAGAAATTTGAAAAAGAGATTTTTGAACAAGTTTATAACAATAATTATTACGCAAATTTCTTAAGAATATATAAAACAATTACAACAAATTTTTATTTTCGAAAGCTAACTAAGCAATTAAAGCAATATATAGTTTATTGTTGTCAATATAATATATATTAAATTAAGCGACATTAATTATACAACAATCTTAATTTAATTATTAATTTTTTAGTATTCTTTTATATAATAAGTTTCGACTTTATTCTAGTACTATTAAATGTACAAAATATAAATTTTGCTATATCTATTATTTGCAAGTTTTTAAAGAAAATTATTATTTTTTCAAAAAAGACTATTTATATTGTAGAAGATTGAGCAACAATACTAATTGACAAACTTGCAAACTAAAATATATCGAAAGCATTTATTTATAATTAAGATCGAATTTTTTTTTTAAGTTCTAAAAAACAATTTTTAAAAAGCTTGAGATTAGTTTTCTAATCTTAATTGTCTACTATTTGCAAACAAACAATTAAAGTAAACAAATTAATTAAACAATCGAAATTGCGCTTTAATATACAATAACTAACAATTCGAGTCTTAATTAAGTTGTCTTTTTTTTTTTATTAAAAGCAAAACTCAACAATTTTTTTAATTTATTAATTGAATTTTTGTTTAACAAACTTATTATAAGTTTTAAAATACAAGACTTAATATTGCTACTAAAGTTAAACAAGCAAAGCGAAAATTAATTTAAGAAGAGAACAATAATCGTTAGCAAGACAAAAATCTTTATAGTCTAAATTAATATAATTTTTAAACTTATTTACAACAAGCATTATTGATCTTTATTTTTAAAAATAGAGAACAAAACTTTTTTGCAATTTTACAAAGAGTACAACTTGTTATTAATAAAATTGCTCAAACTTGTTATTTAGCGCGTAGATTTTTTTAAGATACTCGAAAAGAAAAGTAATCTAATTTATCGATTTAAATTGTCAAAAGATTAAAGAATTTATTTAATTATTTTTATAGCAAACTTGAAACTCGCATCGATCGATATTGATTTTTACAATTGTTTAGTATTAAATTATTTCGAATCGATTGAAAAATTTAACAAAAATTAATACTTATATAAAATTAAGATTTTAATTGATTATTAAATGCGCAAATATAAACAAAAAAAACTTATCTCGAAATTCTTAATTTGATAAAAAAAATATAGTTCGAAGTTCGATTGTTAATACAATAAGAATTTTTTCGACAAAATTAAAGAGCTTGTTCAAATTTACAAGAAGAAATATAGTATATCTATATTGAACGCTATTTGTTGTTTCGACTCAATAAATAGTTAAACTATTGCAAAAGAGAGAGATTAAGTCTTTTTACAAGTTAACAAGCAAAATAGCAATATATTATCTTCTTTATAGAATAACAAACAAGATAGCAATCTACTATTGCTTTTACGTTCTAACAAACAAAACAATAATTATTTATTATAGAACAATTTTTTTGTTAAACGTCGACAAGATAGATCTTGTAAAATAAAAACAAATAATTTTGTCTAAATCTCGCGATTATATCTAACTATGCTAAAGATGTTAAACTTATATCTCTTATATATATTGTTTTTATGTGTCTAACAATTAGATTTAGATTTAAAGTCGCAATATAATGTGCTTTTATTTACTATTTATTTACTTAGTACAATTACAAATCTTATTTAGCACTCTTTTCTTTATTAATATATTTTAACTCTCTTTTATTTACTTTAATTGCCAATTTACTACAATTATATTTTATGTCTTTTAAAGATTTATTTAGTTTAGAAATTAAAATTTTTTTTATATTGTTCTCTATTGAAAGATTTGTAGACGACAAGTTGATATTTATGTTAAACTTTAATTATTAGACATTATTTGCAAATCTATTCTATTTAATCGAAAAATCAAATATAACAAACAATAAGTCGATACAAAAGAAATTAAAGATCAACAACAACTTTACAAAGATTAACAACAATAACAAAAACAATAATTGCTATATTGTTTATCAATTTAAGAGTATTTACGCATATCTTTACAATACGAGAACATCGAAATAATAAATATTAGACAAACAAATATTATATATTTTTTGTAGTTTTTTCGAGACAATGCTTAGATTCTCTACATAATCGATATTATATTTATTATCGATTTAAAATATATTAAACAATAAAAAAGCATAAAGTATCTTGTATTAAGCACAAAAGTATTTAAGATACTTTACAAAAAATCGACTAAAACAAAAAACAATTAACTTGTTCTTAACTAAATTAAAAATATTGTTAGCTTACTATTATTAAATATTGTTTTAATAAATAAGAAATTAATCTAGTCTAAAATATATATAGATTTGAGCTATTATAATATTTGTTGCGTAGTTGCGACAAGAATTTTTATTAAATTATAAACAAACATATAAGAGAGATTGTTTAATACAAACAAAAATATATTAAACAATTGTTTGTCTCTAAGTTTTGCTATTGTAAATAGTACAACTAATTGAATTTATATTTACAAACAATATATTACATTTATTGAGAATATACTTAGCAACAAACTTAATCTCGAAATATATATTATTGATTATTTTTTTTAACAATACAATCGAAATACGTTTGTAAAAGCAATCGACAACTTATATTTTAAAATTAACAATATTTTATTAATAGAATTAAAATTTGTAAAAAAATACAAATACAAGATATTGTCGAATCTCTTTTTAATTATTTGTTATATCTTCGAACAAGTAAAAGTTAATAGTTAGAATACAATTATTATTTTTGCAATTAAAGTTTTTTTTTAGTTATTTTTAAAAGTCGAGCTATTTATATATTTGTCTATTTAGATTGCTATCGAAGTGTTTAAATTGCTTGTTGTTGTTTTATTTAGCTTAATATTATTTGTTATATTTAATAGCATAAAGTAGAGCTTTCTAGACAAGCTACAAATTAGAAAGATTCTTGTTAAAGACAAAATACGCGAAATTTTATTATTGTTGTTTTTTACAACTTCTATAAAGAATATTTACAATATAGTTATTGCGAAAAAGATTAACAATTGTTTGAATAATATAATTGATATACAAATTACAAAAATCGCAAAAAAAAATGTTCGATAAAAAACAATATCAAAAGCTATCGATATAATACTTGCGAACAACAATCAAATTAATCTAAAAATTATCTTAATTTAAATTCGAAACTTTGTTGACAAAGAAAATAAAGAAAAAGATTGCGCTTTTGAACAAATCTTAATACTACAATATTAAATAAAAGATATACTTTCTTACTTAATCAAATTAATAAACAACAATTTAAAAATTGTTTACAACAAAGTTCTTGACACAAGTTACAAGAAGCGTTATTCGAAATTTCTTAAATCTTTAAATATTTTCGACAATTAAAAAATCAAAATACAAAAGCACAATAATCTATAGACAAAACGCATTATCGTTAATAAAGATCGACAAATTGAGATTAACAGAAAAATCAATTAGCAAATCAAAAATGTTTAGCAAAACAATTAAGTTTAGTAAAGACGAACGTTCGACAAAACAATTAAATTGATAGAAAATCGAAAGAACTATAAACAAAAATAATAACTACAAAAGAATAGTCGACAAAAATATTGTAAGCTTTCTAAAAGAAAAACACTTAATGCGAGCATTGTCTAGTTAGTCGCTATTAGTTAGAATTTATCTAGCTAGTCGCTATTAGTTAGAGTTTATCTAGCTAGCATTTGTTTCTAGTTTGATTATTATTATTATACTATACAATTAGTTGTCTTGCTTGCTTTGTGTTCACGACAGTCGTCTTTCTTTTTGTGTCAATTTTTAATTTAATTTATTTTAACTTAATATAAATTAATTATTTGTATTGTATTTGTATTGTTTTTTTTCTTTAATATTATTAAGAGTTTTTGCAATATTCGAAGTATTTATAAATATAAAATATTTATTTGAAGAACGTTAAGCAATATTTATTTTATTGTTATTTTTCTTTGTTTAAATATATTTTGTTTTCTTTTTATTAAAATTATCTTCAATCTATTTCGAAGCTATTAAATTAGATATATAATAGCTAGTCTTTTTATTAAAATATATATCGCATAATAGATAAACTTGCTTAATTTTAAAATTGTAGATTTTTTATTAATTTAGATTTTTGTATTCTACAAAAACGTCTTTCTAGAAACAATTATTAAATTTGTATTTTATTGTTGTCTTTAATACATATATATAGAAGCAATATTCTAATACTTTTAAATTTAAAATATTTAACTTAATTTTATTAATTATTTTAAAGAATATAGTATCAAATTTGCAAAACAATATTGTAGTAATTTTATTTTACGTATAAACAATTGTTTCGATAGTATAATCTTAGAGTCTTATAAATATTTAATATATCTTATAAATTGCACAAATTAAATCGACAATTATATATATACTCTTTTTAATAATGTTGTTTTGTTTAAACGTATAAGAAACAAACAACTCTTATTAAATGCTTGTTTTCTTAAACTAGCTTGCAAAGATGTTGCTTTTTAGCTTATTGCTTGTTTGCATATATTTAATTTAATAATTTATTTGCTTCTTAATTTAAATACGAAATTTCTATAAATATAAAAGAATCTTATCTTTAGTTTTTATAATATAGACAAAAAATATATTGAAGATATTATTCTTAATTAATAGAAAATAACGATTGCTACAAAATATTATAGACAACAACTCTTTAATATCGATATAAACTTAATCGAAAAACGCAATTGCTTTTAACATAAAATATCTAAAAAACTCTAATTGTTGCTTTGCTTTTAGACAAGATTTATATATTTTATTTAAAATAGATTTTTTAATTTTTATTTTAGTAATTTTCTTTATATTAGATAGAACGTTTTAATAGCTTAAATAGACAAAACAATAATATTATATCTTAATATTAATAGTCTTCTTAGACATTTTAAATATATAATAAGATTTTTTCTTTTATTAAATCTTTGCTTGCGCAAGTTGTTTAATTTCGCGTAGATTTATTGCTTTAAATAATTTAAATTTTAAAAAATATTATTGTTTAATATTATTTGCAAAGATTATATACTAATTATTGTAATCAAAATATATAAATTGTCTAGATAAAAAGTAGTATTTAATATTTTTGTTTTCTAAAATAGTTATATTAACGCTTTTGATCTTAATATCTAAAACAAACAAAACTTGTGTAAGAGTTAAATTATTGTCTTTAAACAATTAAATTAAGCAATTATTTATATTTTTAATAAATAAAATAGAATTATTAGTTGTTTCGACTTTTGCATAATTATAACGTAGATTTTTAAAAAAAATTCGATTTTCGAAAATATATATAATAGCTTTTGAGTTGATAATTTATACAATTTTTGCAATTGCGACAACAAGATAATTAATCTTCAATTTGTAATAAAAAGACTACAAAAAAAGAGAAATAAATATCTTATTAATGCGTTCGTAATTTCTAATTATGTTAACAAAAGAACTAAATATTAATTAATTGTTGTTTCTTAAGACTTTTAAGACAAAGTTTTAACAATTTTCTTTATAATTGTGTTTGCAACATTGTTATTTATAACTTGTTTTATTATAATTGTTGTATATTGTGTTTTTATAACAACATTTGTAGTTTTTGTATACTTTTGAAAATATAGATTGTTGTTATTAACAATTATTGTTGTTATTATCTTTATTGCAACTTTTACAATCGCAATTTTTATCTTTTTCTTAAAATTTTTTACGTTTTTTACTAGATTCTTGATTGCTAGTATAATTGTTTTTATTATAATTGTAATCTTAATAATCTTGTTAATTTTTATCTTTTCTTTGTTTGCGTTTTTGTTAATTTTAATTTTTATTGTTGCAAACAAGATTAATCTACTTATTTTAAGTCTTTTAACAATATTTCTTCTATTATAAATTCTAAAAGATTATATTAAAATTAAGCAATTTGTTATCTTTGCTATTGCGAGCTTGTTAAACAAAATAAATTATTTAGATCTTAAATTGTTAATCAAAGAAATTAATTGTCTTAATTACAAAATAGTTTTTAATTAAAATCTTAAGATTGACAATTTTTGTCTTTAATTTGTCTAATTAATTATAAAAGTTTGTAACATCTTTGCATTTAACAAGTAATAAACTTTTTATCTTGCTTATTAACTCTTATTTATTGCTTCAATTGTTAAAAATACTAATTTTCTTAAGATAATTTTTTTTTTTTTTTGCAATTTAGATAAATTTAAGTTGCAATTAAACAATCTTATTGTATATAAAATCTATCTTTTCGCGTATCTTTATATTACAAGATTCTTATTTATTTATTTTGTTTGTATCTAATATAGATTTTAATCTATTGTTATTGACGTTTCTTTACAAGTTTGTATTAAGTAGAGCGAACTTTATATTTCTAAACTAATTTGATTACGTCGACAATTCTATTAGCTTTGCAAATATTTATTTGAACAATTTATTATTGTTTTTACTTATGTTGCAATAACGTTCAAGATTCGTAAATATAAGAAAAATAATATAGAAACTATAAATATTAATTTATACTTAAGATAGATTTTCTTGTTGTGTAATTGTCTCGTAAATTCTTTTTATAAATTAATTGAATTACTAATAATACTTTAGTATTTAATATAATTGAGACGCTTGTTCAATAAAGTTGTCTCGAACTTATAACTACTTAAAGCAAGTAATGTAGTGCAGTTATATATTTATTGCTTGTCTATAAAATCTATAATGTAAAAGATCTAACATATACGAGACTGCCAAGGCGCTAGCCTAATCGGGTAAGAGTCCCGCAGGAGGCAGCCGCATCTCATTGGCTCCAACAATGTGTCTGTCATTGGTATTCTTTGGCATTGATAGTCATCCCTACTTTAGCCTTGTCGGCCCGAGGCTGGGGATCCACTCTTAATGGACAAGGGTCACGATCTTGGCGGGTCATACCTTACTCATTCTTATATTGGTCAAGACCTCTTAGTAATCTGCCAAGGCTGGCGGTTCCGTCGGCTACTTGATAGACGACTGCATATTTTGCGTGTGCGTCCATAGAGACCTAGAGTTTCAGAGTCTACAGTGAGACTGTTTGATCAATATATCCCTCATGTATAAGCACATTCCAAGTACTGTCAGACCCAGATGTTCGAAAGACATATCCTGCAGACAGGCTGGGACGTTTACCGCGGTCAAGCTGGTATGGCTTTCTAGCCCACATAAGATCGAGGCCTTTGTGACCAATCGGGATCCGCTTCAGTCTTACAGACTGAACAAATAGATCGCCAAACTCGCCATGGAAATCCCTGTCATGGAAGTACTTCAGGTCTGCGCCAGCACAGACATTCGTAAGGACTATGGTCATGCCTGGACATAGCCGAGGGCAAATCTTCTACCCGTTCATGAATGCAATCGGCCGAATAGTTCATGAGCGGCTAGCGGCCTCACATTTGTAGAACGGTGGCTATTGAACTTGGCGTCGTCTTGCTTGCTGCGAAGGGTGAATGCCCCTTAGATACGTTCAGCAATCGAATTCAAAAGAACACGACCATGAGTATGCTGGCCCATATCGAAAATTCGATCTGCAAAAGGAATGGACCACTAAAGGTGAGCCCTGCGGCCAAGAGGTGTATGCCACGATTTCCCATAGTTAAAGTTCGAAATGTTATCGACGGCTCTTAACCCGCTCCAACGCTATTATCAACTGCTTGGTGTATTGGCAAAATATCGACTGTACGTTCCGTGCAAAAATCAAAAGAAATTGAAAAGAATGCAATAAGACAGCTCCAGTAGTAGCTCCTGAAGCTGATTTGGTGGGTCGTAGCGTTTGCTCAAAAGACGTCTTGCTTATAGAGTGGTGGATTGTTGTGCCCGAAGTCTGAGTCCTTGATTTCTCGCATACACTTCTCCTGGTCTCAAACCCAGAGTCTTTACAGATGTTTTCCACAAGAAACAGTAATGTATAGTGTAAGCCCTTGCGACCATGTGCCAATCCGCGAGTCGCCAGCACACTTGTGGGAACTTACTAGCAAGCTGACCATCATACGGTCTCCAGCCGCTATCATTCTTTCGGATATAAGAAACCTTTCCCCTACTTACCTGAATCTTTCAACATTGAGCAGGACCCATTTGACAAGCAGGATTTGACCTTGAAACGCAAATTTTAGGATACGTACTCAGACAATGCAGAATTATCTCTCTACAGCTTTCAATCAGCTGGGAAAAGGGTGAAAAATGTCGCCAACACACAAGCCGGTTCCTCTCTTGCTGACAGAGCTATCAAGATGTGACATTCCAGTTTGCACACTCCAGCACAAGGAACAAGCATTTCGCTATCTCCATAGGCAATGCAGAGCCCCGCGTTGTGAGTGCTCGAACCAGAGAGCCGTTCCGAAATGCCTTGGACAGCCTATGACATATCCAAAGTACAAACCTGAACTTATCAATATAGGAAGCTGGTCATGGAGGGTGCAGAAAAGCAAATTGTTGGTTTCCTCTCCGCAAGTTGTTGATAACCTAATTGATTGCTAGGATGCGTGTTGGAATCGTCAATGGATCTGGAATTCATAAGCAGCCAGCATATTTTCTGGCGTTCCTTGTTCGGAGACTATTGGAAATTACCACCTCTGATTTTCACAAACAATTCCCGAACACTATCTGTGAATCATCGATTGCGTTCCCGCGTTGGTGATACGTGTTGTGGACAAGCTAGAGCTTCTGTAATCCGATCACGCGCCAAAAGTAAAGATCGTGAGCCGTACTATTATTTATCTCACAACAATGACAACAACACTCCATCTACCCCCCAACACTTACTCTCTTCGGAGCCACTTCAACCATAAGAAATCCCAATTACTCAAGCTGCACCTAAGTGCGCTCGATAAGAATAGCTTGAAGACAAGGTCTTAACTACCTGAGCACTACGACCGAACGCAAAGTGGAAGTTGCCAGAGACTGTGTCGCGCCTTCCGATCTGAAGAATATTAGCAGCGTCAGACTCTCACCACGTTGACCGTCTGGCCTCCGAGTTCGTTTGACACAAGCATTCTTATTCAATAATGCAGGTATATTAGGATGGGATGGAAAATCGCACCACTCACTGTCGCTGATCGGTCCTTTCAGGGCATTATGCATCTTTATATCGAAAATGCGGCAACTTATATCCAAAACCGCTCGACACCATCCAAGACACCACTAATCTCACGCGCCGAATTCGAGCTCCGGGTCCTGACGCAGCTTGATTTCAGTGCCTTGGATACGGAATACAAGCTTGCTTGGATGAGTGCTGTAAGCGCTGCCCCTGTTTTTGCCTACCTAGAGCTCAATAGTGACCGCGTCACCGTATAGATTTTGAATGGGGATATGTTCGAATCTTTCTGGCTCTCCCAGCAATACAGCCACGCTCTTTCAGACCCTCAAACCCAGCGCTACCGCACCGACCAGAGCCTCTGCAGCTACATCCCACCACCCGTCTCCTCCTCGAAGACGCCACCCGTCTCCACCTCGAAGCTGCTTGCCTCCTCACCGCCCAAATCGGTGCCTTTCAAGAACCCACCCGTCGATCGCCCACGCAGCTCATCAAACGGTCCATACGACAAAGCAGACGCCAGAGACAGCTTTACTGAGCTGATCAATATGGATCTGGGCCCTATCGAGGTCGCGGGATCGCGCAAGCGCAAGATGACGGCGAAGGCAATGGCGATGGATGGAAATGACTGCGAAACCAAAACAAAGGGAAAGAAGAAGACTAGTACTGCGTCAAAGAAATCACGGATGAGCACGGCGGCATTAACGGATCAAGATGGGCAGATGAGCACGCCCGCAGTAACGCAGCAAGCTGGGCCAGTAAGCACGCCCGTAGTAACGGAACAAGATGGACAAGATGCTGAGAAGGATGGGCTGGATGCTGCGGGCGATGTACGGGGTGTCTGGAGTCTGTGATATTCCATACCCTTTCACATTCACTGGCCTGAGGGCTCTATCTGAACAATAGGGGGATGATCAACAGTACTGGTGCTGCGAGTCTGTTTATCGGGCATCTGAAGTCCATGTAAGCTTCAGCCAAGAGTTCCAATCCATGGGTAGCTGTCCACAAAGGCGTTCTTGTACTTTTAGTCGCGCGCTTGCCTCAACATCTCATCTTCGTCAAATCCTGCTCACGACTCCTTCACCTTGCCTCTTCTTCAAGCCACAATATCTTGAATCGCAACATCCCATTGCAAGCCACAATATCTTGAATCGCAAAATCCCATCTCGCAATATCTTCTTGCAATATATCCATCCCACAATCTCCTCAGCCCCAACATCCGCCATCCACACCTCCTCCCACCCACAACCCCCCAAATCGACCACCTCCCCAACTCACCTCCCCCAACCCATCCACCATGTCCGGTAACCTCGGTCTCGCCCTCTACCACTACCACTCCATCCACTACCACCTCGCCTGCCACAACGCCCTCACCTCCTCCTCCACGCCCCTCACCCTTTCCCACACACCTGCTGGCCTCACCGCCCCCCAGCCGCCCCCCTCACCGACCACCAACCCAGCCGGTATCGCAAAGCAGCTACGGTCCGCATGGCGCTATGCAGCCGCCGCGATCTGGTCAGAGCGTCGTACCATCGAACTCTTCGCCAGTCCAGTATTTGGTTTTCCGGTGGTTTTGGTGGGGGGGTTGTATGTGTCGACGTTGCTGTTTCGGTGGCTGCTCCCGGATCCAGGCGAGCATACGTGTTGTTAGGGGGGGGGGAGGCGTGGCGCTTGGAGTTCTGCTGGTGACGAGGATGGGGCGGCGCAAGGGATGGGTGTGACGGTAAGGGTTTGGGAGAGGAGGAGGGGAGGGGAGGGCTGCGGCGTTGATGGGGGTTTGGGATGCCTGGAGGGCGGTACTCTCCTCGTTCCAAGTTCAATAATTTCTCGCTCACTTGGCACAACATTTGTGATGAACCCCGAAGTTGTTTTCCTGTGCTTGTTCTGACTCTGTTGAGGCGATGGAGTCGTGCTCTTGGCTGTGCCCGGAGATGCGCGTGGTGGAGTGCATGGATTGTCCGTGGTACCTTGCCTTCGCTGGTGAGAGGGAGTGACTGCGCGAGGAGGGATGTAACGGTAC
>JAABUL010004047.1_pt1 | contig 20407 bp, 17 predicted proteins | sample 5559151 | NCBI WGS metagenome assembly JAABUL01 (sample SAMN10711876, study PRJNA513368) | rock metagenome | isolation source: Antarctica rocks | place: Antarctica: Victoria Land, Pudding Butte sud | reverse complement strand
CGGGCGGTCTGCTTTCTGTGGCGCTATCCCTGGGGTCACCCCCGCCGGACGTTATCCGGCACCGTATCTCCGTGGAGCCCGGACTTTCCTCCGCGCTCGCGCGCGACGGCCGTCCAGCCGACTGGCCGGGCCGGCGTAGCGGGTGCGGGGCGGGGAGGCAACCCGCGTGGCGCTCGCGACCCGTGGCGTGCTACGATCGGGGATGGCCTGCTCCGGTGCGTTGCCGTCCGCATGGGCTCTCCAGCGCAGATCGACACCGCATGCCTCAGGCCCTCGGCGCGGACTTCCTCAGGCACGAGCTGTTGGGCGCATCGAGGAGGATGACATGATCCGGATCGTTTCGCTGGTTGCCCTCGCTGCCGCCACCCTGCTTCCGGCCACCCCGGCGGCGGCGCAGAAGTCCTGGAGTGGCGACAACTCCGAGGAACAGCAGCGCATTGCGGATGAGTTTCGGTTCAAGGGCTCTGCATGCGACGCGCCAGCCTGCCACAATAACCCCGAAGGCATCTATCCGGAATCGGCCGGAAGCATCGGCTCGACCAGCCAATCCATTCCTGCCGCCGGCACCACGGGATCTCGGAACAGCTCGCAGGGGCAGGCCGCAGGCCCCGCGAACATCACGTCAAGGTCGCAATCGGTCCCTGCATCCGGGACCTACGCGTCCCCAATCCATTGAGAGTCGAGGCGCTCCCACGGGGTTCATCCGCAAGCCGCTCCGTGAACCTGCCGATGCCTGCTCCCGGTCGGGCCGGAGATCGGGTCCAAGCTCCATTCCAACTCGACCCAGCAAGGGGCCGCCGCAACCACGCGCTGGCACCGGTGGGTTCAGCGGTTCCGTCGAGACCTGTCAGACCAGCACGGGCTGGGCGACGCGCCCCTTGGAACCGAACACCCTCAGATAGCGCTCGACCTCGTTTGGGCGCCCGAGCGCCTTCAGCGGGTTGTCGGAGAGTTTCACGGCCGGGCGGCCGTCGACCTCGGTGATCTTGCAGACCAGCGATATGGCCTTCAGCCCGCCGTTGGGCGTCGGGGCGCAGTCCTCGAAATCGTTGGTGAGGTTGGTGCCCCAGCCGAAACTCATACGGACGCGGCCGTGGAAATGCGCGTAGGTCTCCTCGATGGTGTCGACATCGAGCGCGTCCGAGAAGACCAGAAGCTTGTCTCGGGGATCCCTGCCCTTGGCGCGCCACCACGCCATCACGCTCTCGCCCCCCTCGATGGGTGGCGCCGAGTCCGGGCGGAAGCCGGTCCAGTCGGCGACCCAATCGGGCGCGTCGCGCAGGAAGGGCTCGGTCCCGAAAGTATCGGGCAGCACGATGAGCAGATTGCCGCCGTAATACTTCCGCCAGTCGGCCAGCACTTCGTAAGGGGCACGGCGCAGGGCCGCGTCGTCCGGGGCCAGCGAGGCCAACACCATCGGCAGCTCATGGGCGTTGGTGCCGAGCGCTTCCAGGTCGTTGTCCATGGCGAGCAGCACGTTGCTGGTGCCCGTGAAGGCGAGGCCCAGTCCTTCCTTCAACGCCTCCACACACCAGCGCTGCCATAGGAAACTATGTCGCCGGCGCGTGCCGAAATCCGAGATCTTGAGGTCGGGCAGGGCCCGTAGCCGCTCGACCTTGTCCCACAACTTCGTCTTGGCCCGGGCATAGATCACGTCGAGCTGGAAGCGGCCGAGGCCCTTCAGGGCCGTGCGCGAACGCAGCTCGTTGATGATCGCGAGAGCCGGGATTTCCCACAGGGTGACGTCCACCCAGGATCCGGAGAAGTGCAGTTCGAACTGGCCGTCCCGTCGAGCCAGGTTGTAGTCGGGGAGCCGGTAATCCGCGAGCCAGTCCAGGAACGCCGACTCGAAGATGTGGGCGCGGCCGTAGAAGCTGTTGCCCGCGAGCCAGATCATTTCCTTCTTGCTGACCGTCAGCGACCGCGCGTGGTCGAGCTGGTCGCGTAACTCGGACTCGTCGATCTCGTCGGCGATGCGAACCCGCGTGGTCCGGTTCACCAGTGAGAACGTGACCTGCTGGTCCCGATAGAGACCCCAGATCATCTGCAGCATGAGCAGCTTGTAGAAGTCCGTGTCGAGCAGACTACGGACGATCGGATCCAGTTTCCAGGTGTGATCGTAGACGCGCTTGGCGAGATCGGTCGTGGTCATGGCGGAACCTGATCCTGCCGATGTCGAGAACGGGCCAGCGATCCCGGTCTCGCGCGGGGCGCATCCCGCGATCGCTCCGCCAAGACTAGCAGGCCCCCCGGTGGCTGGCGAGCCGCAACGGGTTCCACTCCAAATCGGGAGCCGCTGCGATCGCGCATGCAAAAAAAGCCGGTGGTACCTCGGAAGGTACGATCACCGGCTCTTCAGCGTCCGCCACGTCCGTGGTGCTTTGCGCACCACACGCCTCTTCGAGGCGCTTTCCTCCCCAGACTTGGGGCCACCCTGCGATGGTCTCCCGTTCCGCTACGGCCTACGCCGCCGCGTAACGTCGTCGCACTGTCTTAAATCCCAAGCTGAGCCAACAATCAAGGCAGTCATGACGGAAGCTAGGCGGTTTGGTGACTTTCACCGCGGAATTTCCTGGCTTGACCCCCATCTAGCAACCTCCGGGAGTGGGATTGTGGAGATGCCGTGTGGCCGTTGTAGTCCTGCGAAGACGAAAAGAGCCCCGGCCGGGGCTCTCTGTCACGGATCGACGACAGACGGGACGCCGCATCGCTGCGCGTCACTGCACGAGCTGGGGACCACTCGACCGCGCGGCATCGTTCTCCTGCATGATGCCGAGCCGCCGCGCCACCTCCGTATAGGCCTCTACGAGGCCGCCGAGGTCGCGGCGAAACCGGTCCTTGTCGAGCTTGTCGTTCGAGCGCACGTCCCACAGGCGGCAGGAGTCGGGCGAGATCTCATCCGCAACCACGATGCGCATCAGATCGCCCTCCCAGAGGCGACCGGCTTCCATCTTGAAATCCACCAGCCGGATCCCGACGCCGAGAAACAGTCCGGACAGGAAATCATTGACCCGGATCGCCAGGGCCATGATGTCGTCGATCTCTTGCGGCGAGGCCCAGCCGAACGCCGTGATGTGCTCCTCCGACACCATGGGGTCGTTGAGGGCGTCGTTCTTGTAGTAGAACTCGATGATGGAGCGCGGCAACTGCGTGCCTTCCTCGATCCCGAGTCGCGTCGACAGCGAGCCCGCCGCGACATTGCGCACCACGACCTCGAGCGGTATGATCTCGACTTCCTTGATTAGCTGCTCGCGCATGTTGAGCCGGCGGATGAAATGCGTCGGCACGCCGATGTTGTTGAGGTGCTGGAAGATGTATTCCGATATCCGGTTGTTCAAAACACCCTTGCCGTCAATGATTTGGTGTTTCTTGGCATTGAACGCTGTGGCATCGTCCTTGAAGTGCTGGATGAGTGTTCCGGGCTCTGGCCCTTCGTAGAGGACCTTGGCCTTGCCCTCATAAATGCGACGACGGCGATTCATTGGGGTCAACCGGGGTTTGAGGAAATCCATGGGTCGGCCTGGCTCCTATCATCCTCGCCCGATCGGCTCGCGCGGAGTGTTACAGTCACGAAAGCCGCTCAACGGCCGGGGCGTCGCTGGCCCGGAGCAACCGACCACGTTTCAGCGTAGCGGATTGCTTGGACCCGCACAACGCCGGTGCATCCGAACCGCGCGAGCCTACGCCGGAGGCTGGCGACGATAGCGGACGTTCCAACGCGTCCTGTGCGGCCGCAGGGGCTTGATCTTGCCTGCTTTATTTGGGAATGGGGCATCTCTCCCGCAAGACGTGCGTTCAGCACGCAGCGGGCGCCGCGCCGGTGGGACCTTCGTGCCGCGGCGAACAGGGTGATCAGGATGACGACCTTCGACGACAGGGAACGGGCTTTCGAGAACCTGTTCGCACACGACCAGGATCTGGCGTTTCGCGCACAGGCGCGCCGCAATCGCGAGATCGGGTTGTGGGCGGCCCAACAGCTTGGCCGGTCGGGCGCGGAGGCCGACGCTTATGCGGACGACATCCTCATGACGTCGATCGAGAAGGGTGGCACGGAAGCGCTCGTGGCCAGGCTCAGGGAGGATCTCGGCCGGCGCGGTCTCGCGGTGTCCGGCCATCAGATTCGCCGCCGCCTCGACGAACTTCTGGCCGAGGCCGTCGAGCACGTGAAGACGCGGTGAGGTCGGCGGTCGGGTCGTGGCGTTCTGCGCGACGAGGACGGTGGCGCTGCCCCGCTCTCGAGCGGACGACCCGGACATCGGTCCGGGACGAGCCCGGCCGACGTGGCAGCGCGGATCGGCGGGGGATGGCGGGGGCCAGAACGTTCCGATCGCATCACGGCCAGACGTGCTCGCGCCCCGGGGGTCCCGTTGACGTGCTCTTGCCCCGTGTGATGATCGAACGCGTGATCGGGTTCCGCGCGCCTGGCCAGACGACGCCGACGCTCGGACCGTGACACTCCCACCACGACCGCAGGCGTGACGTTACGCGGCGACGATCCGGTCGACCCTTCGAACTGCAGAGACGAGCCAGGTTGGACGGCATGCCGTCGCGAGTCGGCATCCCCGCGCCCATAGCGGCTCGACCATGCGGCTCCCTTATCGGCGTGCCAACGCTGGCGCGGCCTCGCCCCGCTGCCCCAGGAGGACCGGCCCGCCGCCCGTGGGTCCGTCCCGCCGCCGCCCGACGTGCTCATAATTGAGGCAGGATGCCCCCCGACTGCCGCAAGAGGCCCCAAGCTCCAGCGCCGCTCTGCGGCAACGCTCTGGCTTTCGGCGTTCCGGCGTCCTGGCACGAGCCTTGAAGAGCATCGGCACGACCCCGAACCAGCCGTGGTGAGGGCGCCACGTCGCGCTGTCTCCGGTCTTCGTCGGGGCCATGCCGTGGGGTGAACCGAGGGACCGATGCGATGAAAATAGTGATGGCGATCATCAAACCCTTCAAGCTCGAGGAGGTGCGCGACGCGCTCACGGCGGTCGGCGTCCACGGCCTGACGGTGACCGAGGTCAAGGGATATGGCCGCCAGAAGGGCCACACCGAGATCTATCGCGGCGCCGAATACGCCGTGAGCTTCCTCCCCAAGCTGAAAATCGAAGTCGCCGTGCCGACCGAGATGCTCGACGCCGTCGTGGATGCCATCACGGCCACGGCCCGGACCGGCCAGATCGGAGACGGCAAGATCTTCGTCACAACCCTGGAGCAGGCCGTCCGCATCCGCACGGGCGAGACCGACGCCGACGCCCTTTGAGGCTTTTTCATCCCTGATGCATGCTGACCGGAGTCCATCGATGAAGTTCATGAACCCGTCGCTTTCCGCGACATTGCCTCTGGCGAAGTCGCCTCGAATGCGATCGGCGCTCGGTCTTGCCGCCGTGTCCTTGGTGTTGATGGCCGGCAGTGCCTGGGCACAGACCCCGACGGCCGAAGCGCCCCCGGTGGCCAACAAGGGCGACACGGCCTGGATGCTGATCTCCTCTGCCCTCGTGCTGATGATGTCGGTGCCCGGCCTCGCTCTGTTCTATGGCGGCCTCGTGCGCTCGAAGAACATGCTGTCGGTGCTGAGCCAGGTGTTCATGACGGTGTCGCTGGTGGGCGTGGTCTGGGTGATCTACGGCTACTCGCTGGCGTTCGGCGACGGCGGTAGCTGGAACGCCTATGTCGGCGGTTTTGGCAAGGCCTTCCTGGCCGGCATGACGCCGGATTCCAACGTGCCGACCTTCTCGAATGGGGTCGTCATCCCGGAATACGCCTACATGGTGTTCCAGATGACCTTCGCGATGATCACGCCGGCGCTCATCGTGGGCTCCTTCGCCGACCGCATGAAGTTCTCGGCCGTGATGCTGTTTATGCTTCTGTGGGTGTCGATCGTCTATTTCCCGATCGCGCATTGGGTTTGGGCCAGCGCCGCGCCGGACGAAATCGCTAAGGCCGCAAAGGCGCTCGCTGCCGCCACCGACGACGCCGCCAAGAAGACGGCCCAGGCCAATCTCGACGGGGTTCTGGCCGGCGCGGGCTGGCTGTCTCAGGCGGGTGCCCTCGATTTCGCGGGCGGCACCGTGGTGCACATCGACGCCGGCATCGCGGGCCTCGTAGGCGCCCTGCTGATCGGCAAGCGCCTCGGCTATCCTCGCGAGCAGATGGCGCCCCATTCGCTCACCATGACCATGATCGGCGCTTCGCTGCTCTGGGTCGGCTGGTTCGGCTTCAACGCCGGCTCCAACCTCGAAGCCAACGGCACGACGGCGCTGGCCTTCGTCAATACCATGGTGGCGACCGCAGCCGCGGTCCTGTCTTGGCTCTTCGTGGAATGGATCGTCAAGGGCAGGCCGTCGCTGCTCGGGATGGCGTCGGGCGCCGTCGCGGGGCTCGTCGCCGTGACGCCCGCCTCGGGTTTCGCAGGGCCCATGGGCTCCGTGGTGCTCGGCCTGATGGTCAGCCCGCTCTGTTGGTTCTTCGTCGCCGTCGTGAAGGAGAGGTTCGGCTACGACGACGCGCTCGACGTTTTCGGGGTGCATTGTATTGGCGGCATCGTCGGCGCCATCATGACCGGCATCCTCGTGTCACCCGCGCTCGGCGGAGTAGGAATCACCGACTACGCCAACTTCGCCCACAACAACGCCGGCACCTACGACATGGGCCAGCAGGTGCTGATCCAGCTCAAGGCCGTCATCGCCGTGTTGGTCTGGTCCGGCGCGGGCTCGGCCATCCTCTACTGGGTGGTCGACATGGTCGTGGGCCTTCGGGTGTCACCCGAGAAGGAGCGCGAGGGCCTGGACATCTCCGAACACAGCGAGCGCGCCTACAACTACTGAGTCCGTCGGAGTTCCGGCGTGTTGTTGAGGCGGCTCCTTCGGGAGCCGCCTCTTTCATGACGAGGCTGCGCGGCGGCTACTGAAGCCGGTTCAAACCACCACGAGCTTGGGCTTCCGGTCCAACGCCTGCAACACCCGGCCGAGCTCCGGCCCGCGCTTCAAAACCAGTCCCGTGGACGCCACCACGGCGTAGGCACCCTGGCGCCGGGCCAGGCCGGGATCCTTCTCGACGCGATAGAGCGGCACTTCCGACGCGCGGCGATAGATGCTGAAGACGGCCTTGTCGGGCCTGAAGTCGATCGCGTAGTCCCGCCATTCGCCTTCGGCGACTCTGCGTCCGTAGAGGTTGAAGATCTCGCGCAGTTCGTGCCTGTCGAACGACACCACGGCGCCGCTCCGGCGGGCCGCTTCCGCCTGCTCCCGCCGCGACGGGAACAATGTGACCGACCCTCCATCGGAGCCGGTCGATCCCGCTTCGTGCCGCCGCTGATCCGGCGTCTCGCCTTCACTCATTCCATGCCTTTCCATGACCCCGCGCAGAATGGCGTGAAGGCCACGGCGGTTCAAGGCCGTCGCGAACATCCGGGCCGCCTGCGGGAAACCGCAACTCCGCCCCGGAGGGGCCTCGGATCGGCCGTACCTCGAGGTGTAAGACGACACCGCCGCTGAAACGGCGCCCCGTCCCGGCTTGTCAGCCCCCCAGCCCACGGGACGGGCGCGCCGTGTCCTTGCTGCAAGGCGAGACCGCGACAGGAGACCGGCAGTGAGCCTCGGCTCCTGCCGGTCTTTTTCGTCGCCTCCGACACTTGCAACCCTTTCGCGCAGGATCGATATCTGGTCCGCTTCGCGGGGCGGGTCATTTTCGGCCGACCGCGCCATCTCCTGGCCGCGTCCGTCCGGAGCCGCTCATCGCTAAGTCGAGCGCTTCCCTGGCGGCCTTCGCGGTCGCTTGCATCGGAAGGTTCGCGAGATCCATGAGTGAGGCTGACATCCAGACCGGGGCAGGAGCCGCGACCGAAGGCGGGACCGAGAAGAAGGCGTTCCAGGCCGACGTGTCGCGGCTTCTCGACCTGATGGTGCATTCCATCTATTCCGAGCGGGATGTCTTCCTGCGCGAGCTGATTTCCAATGCGGCCGACGCCTGCGAGAAGCTGCGCTACGAGGCCATCGCCCAGCCGCAGCTGACGTCCGATGGCGAAGGCTTCGTCATCCGGGTCGCGATCGACAAGGATGCCAAGACCCTCGCTGTCGTCGACAATGGCGTCGGCATGGCGCGTGACGACCTAGACAGGGCGCTCGGCACCATCGCCAGTTCCGGCACCAAGGCGTTCCTGGACAAGATCGGACCCGGGGCTGAAGCCGAGAGCGGCAACCTCATCGGCCAGTTCGGCATCGGCTTCTACTCGGCTTTCATGGTGGCCGACAGTGTCGAGGTGCGGACCCGTCGGGCCGGCTCCGACGAGGCCTGGCGCTGGACCAGCGACGGCAAGGGCGACTACGCGGTGGCGCCCCTTCCGCTCGAGGAGGCGCCGGCCCGCGGGACCCATGTGACGCTGCATCTCAACGAGGCTGCCGCGGCCGAGTTCCTGGAGCCCTATCGGGTCGAGCGGCTCGTCAAGGAGCATAGCGGCGCCGTGGCGGTTCCAATCGAACTCCTGGAAAAGCCCGACGGGGAGGCGCGTCGCCTGACCGATGGCGCCGCGCTCTGGGCCAAGTCGAAGGGCGACATCAAGGCCGAGGACTATACCGAATTCTACCGCGCGCTTGCGGCCCAATACGACGAGCCGGCCCTCACGATCCACTACCGGGCCGAGGGGCGCCACGAATATTCCGTGCTGGCCTTCGTGCCGGGTTCGAAGCCTTTCGACCTGTTCGATCCCCAGCGCAAGGGCCGCACCAAGCTCTACGTCCGCCGCGTGCTGATCACCGACGAGGCCGACCTCCTGCCGGGTTGGCTGCGCTTCGTGCGGGCCGTGGTCGACACGGCAGATCTGCCGCTCAACGTGTCGCGCGAGATGGTGCAGTCGAGCCCCATCTTCGCGGCCATCCGTAAGGGCGTCACCAGCCGTGTGCTCGGCGACCTTACCAAGATGTCGGACAGCGACCCTGATGGTTTCGCCAAGGTTTGGGAGAACTTCGGGGCCGTGCTCAAGGAGGGGCTCTACGAGGATCCGGAACGACGCGACGGCCTGTTCAAGCTGGCGCGTTTCGCGACCACGCGGCACCCCGATGGCGGCCGCACGCTGGCCCAATATGTGGCCGACCTCCGGCCCAACCAGACCGCGGTCTATTATCTGGTCGGCGACGACATCGCCCGGCTGAAGACGAGCCCGCAACTCGAAGGATTCCGGGCGCGCGGCATCGAGGTTCTGCTGTTGCCCGACGCCGTCGATGCCTTCTGGGTGTCGAACGCCGCGGGTTTCGACGGCAAGCCCTTCAAATCGGTGACCCAGGGCGCGGCCGACATCAAGGCGGTGCCGCTGGCCGAGGGCGGCGAGGAGACCGAGGCCAAGGATGTCGGGCCCAAGGTCGCAACCCTGCTGGCCTTCATGAAGCAGACCCTGGGGGACGCCGTGGAGGATGTGCGGGCGTCGGACCGGCTGTCCGAAAGCCCCGCCTGCCTGATTGCGCCCGAGTTCGGTCCCGACCGGAGACTCGAAAAGATCCTCGCCCAGCACGGCAAGCTCGGCATGCAGACCAAGCCCGTGCTCGAGGTCAACCCCGGCCATCCGCTGGTGGCGGCGCTGGCCGAGCGCTTCGCCGGGGAGGGCGAGCGCGCCGTGGTCGAGGACTCGGCGTGGCTGCTGCACGACGAGGCCCGCATCATGGATGGTGAACTGCCGGCCGATGCGGCCGCCTTCGCGGCCCGCCTGCGTCGCGTCATGGAGAAGGCGGCGGGCTAGGGTCTTCTCGCTCGTTCCGCGCCGGCTGCAGCGTCGCGGCGGATGAGCGCTGGACCAGGGAGACCGCGCCCGCTCTTTGCGTCCCGTGCCCAGCCTCATCGAAACGCTGCGGACCGCAACCCGCGTCCTCGCCTGGGCCGGCATTCCCGACCCCGAGGTCGACGCCCGCATTCTGCTCTGCGCCGCGGCCGGCGTCGACCGATTGGCGTTGCTCCGCGACCCTGACGCGTCGCTGCCCTCCCAAGCCGCCGCGCGGCTCGACGGGTGGCTCCGTCGGCGTGAACTCCGCGAACCCGTGTCGCGGATCCTCGGATGTCGCGACTTCTGGGGGCTCGCCTTGCGGGTGACGCCCGACGTGCTCGACCCGCGCCCCGACACGGAGACCGTGGTCGAAGCCGTGCTCGATCGGTTGCGGGGTCGTCGGGCCGAACCTGTGCGCGTGCTCGATCTCGGGACCGGCACGGGGGCCATTCTCTGCGCGCTGCTGACGGAAATGCCGCAGGCGACAGGTTGGGCGGTCGACCGCTCGGCTGCAGCCTGCCGGATCGCGCGCGAAAACCTCGACCGCTGCGGATTGTCGGCCCGCAGCCTCGTCCTGCAGGGCGACTGGGCGGGCGCACTCGCGGCTCACAACGTCGACGTCGTGGTCTCCAATCCGCCTTACATCGAGACGGCAATGATCCCCGGCCTGGAGACCGATGTTCGCCAATACGATCCCCTGGCGGCCCTCGACGGCGGCCCCGACGGGCTCGCGGCCTATCGCATCCTCGTGGCCGATCTTCCGCGGCTGCTCGCGCCGGGCGGCACGGCGGCGTTCGAGGTCGGGCAGGGCCAGGACCGCGACGTCTGGGGGCTGATGGCCGGTGTCGGGCTCACGAGCATCGCGACACGCCGCGACCTCTCCGGCATCGTGCGCGTGGTGACCGGATCGAGGTGAGATCGCGACCCTCGCCTCGGAGAACCGCAACCGTCTCGTTTGCAATTGGGCGCGGAAGCCCCGGTCACGCCCGTCCGGCATCCGAGCCATGGCGGCTCTGACGGGCGCGGAGCAGGGCGATGCCGAGCAGCGCCAGCGCGATCACTACGAACGAAACCCCCGTGGTCGCCGTGCCGAGCGCGTAGATCATCGGCGTGGTCACGGTCGTGGTGAGCGCCTGAAGCTGCATCGGCAGCGTGTTGTCGGAGCCGATCGCCTGGCTGGATCGCGCGATCTCGTCCCAGGAGAGCGTGAACCCGAACAGCGCCACCCCGACCAGCGCGGGCAGGATCAGCGGCAGCACCACATGGCGGAAGCTCTGCCAGGGCGTCGCGCCGAGGTCGCGCGCCGCCTCCTCGAACCGCCCGTCGAAGCGGTTGAAGATCGCGAACATGACCAGCAAGCCGAACGGCAGCGTCCAGGTGAGATGGGCCGCGAGGCCCGAGGTGAAGAGCCCCATGCCGGTGGTGTAGCCGTCGCTGATCCACTCCGGCCCGGCCTTGATGGCGGTGTCGACGAGGCGGAACAGCAGGGCGATGCCGAGCGACGTCACGATCGAGGGTACGATGAGGCTCGCGACGGCGACGTAGAACAGCAGGGCCTGGCCCCGGAACGTGCGGCGGTAAGCCAATCCCGCCAGGGTCGAGATCACCACGGTCAGCACCGTCACGACGAGACCGAGGTGCAGCGACCGCCAAAAGGCCGCGCCGATGTCGACGATGCCGCCGCCGTCCCACAGCGTCGAGAACCAATGCGTGGAGAACCCGCGCATCGGGAAGGTGAGGCCGCCCTCCGGCCCCTGGAACGACAGCACGACGATGACGATCATCGGGCCGTAGAGGAACAGGACATAGGCCGAGAAGAAGGCGGCCAGCAGGTAGAAGGCCGCCGAGCGCCGTTCGCCCATCGTCAGAGCTCCTTGCGGATGTCGACCACCTTGGTGAGTGCCGTGATGATGAGAAGCGTGGCGGCCAGGAGGATCACCGCATTGGCGGCGGCCGGAGGGAATTGCAGGGCGTTGAGGCGCGTCTCGATGATCTTGCCGGCCGAGGCGATCTGCTCGCCGCCCATGACCCCGACCGTGACGAAGTCGCCCATCACGATGGTGACGACGAAGATCGAGCCGATGACGATGCCGGGCTTGGCCAGCGGCACCACCACGTTCCACAGCGTCTGCCAGCCCGACGCGCCGGCATCATAGGCGGCCTCGATCAGGCGCTTGTCGATCCGCACCATCGAATTGAAGATCGGGATCACCATGAAGAAGGTAAAAAGGTGCACGAAGGCCAGCACGACTGCAAAAGGCGAGTAGAGCAGCCATTCGACGGGCGAATGCACCACGCCGGCCCCGATCAGGGCCTGGTTGACGAGGCCGTTGCGCCCGAGGAGCGGGATCCACGAGATCATGCGGATGACGTTGGACGTCCAGAACGGGATGGTGCAGAGCAGCGCCAGTGCGACCTGCACGGTCGACGAGCGGATATGGAAAGCCAGAAAATACGAGATGGTGAAGCCGACCGCGAGCGTGATCGCCCAGACCGCGATGCAGAGTTCGGCCGTCGTCGCGTAGGTCTTCAGGATGGTGCAGAGACCCGGCAACCGATCGTAGCAGCCTTCGAAAGTCTCGGTGTAGGAGCGCAGCGTAAAGGTCGGCAGGATCTCGTAGTCGTTGTAGTCCCAGAAGCTCACCATGACGACGAGGCCGAGCGGAACGATGAAGAAGAGCAGGAACACGAGGCCCATCGGCATGGCTTGAAGCCATGCCGGAGGCGTCCAACCGTTCCTCGGCCCAGGCTGGGCGCGGGACGCGGCCTCCGCCACGGCAGCCGCCGCCGGAGGAGATCCGGCCCCTGGCGCCGGTCGCGCGAGGTCGGTCACGCGGCGATGAACTCGTTCCACTTGCGGACCATGTAGTCGTTCTCGTCCATGATGGCGTTCCAGCACGCGACGGCGCCCATGCGCTGCTCGAAGGAGCCGCCGTCCCGCACGGCGCCGGCCTTCTCGAGCAACGTGCCGTCGGGCGCGTGAATGTCCTTCTCGGCCGGCTTGCCTTCCATCCAGAAGGCCCACTCGTAAGGTTCCATGTTGGCCTTGGCGGTGGGCAGCACGGCCGAGTAGTAGCCTTGGCGATTGAGATAGGCACCGGCCCAGCCGGACAGAAACCAGTTCACGAATTCGTAGGCCACGTCCTCCTTCATGCCCGAGACGGCTTTCGACACGGCGAAGCCGGTCGCCCAGGACCGATAGCCCTCCTTCAGCGGCTGAAACGTGCAGGCAATCCCCTTCGAACGAACCGCCGTGACGGCCGGCGACCACATGGATTGGATCACGGTCTCGCCCGATGCCATCAGGTTCACGGATTCGTTGAAATCCTTCCAGAAGGCCCGGAACTGACCCGCTTTCTTCGCGTCGGTCAGGACCTTCATGGTCATGTCGATCTCGGCCTTGGTCATGTTGCCCTTGTCGGCATATTTGTGCTGGCCGGTGGCTTCCACCACCATGGCGGCATCCATGATGCCGATCGACGGAATGTTGAGGATCGCAGCCTTGCCCCTGAACTCCGGGTTCAGCAGTTCGGCCCAACTGCCGATCGGGCGCTTGATCAGATCGGGCCGGATGCCCAGCGTATCGGCATTGTAGGTGGTCGGAATGAGGGTCGCCCATTCGGTGACCTCAGGCGCGAACTTGCTCGAATATTCACCCTCGACGAACATCACCTTTTTGGGTGCGGTACCCTGGTCGCCGATCTTCTTGCCGTCCGGCAGCTCGCATTTGGTGATCACCGGGGTGATCTGGTCGTATTGCTTGATCTTCTTGCCGTCCATGGCTTTCAGGTTGCCGGACGGCACCAGCTTCTTCAGCGAAAAATACTCCGTGTCGACGATGTCGTAGGAGTTCGGCTGCGTGATCACGCGCTTGGTCACATCGTCGGTCGTGACCGCGACATAGTCGATGGTGATGCCGGTATCCTCCTTCACCTTCCTGGCGATGTCGGCCGATTGGTTCACGGCGGTGCCGAGATAACGCAGCACCTTGGGCTCGGCCGACCACACGGCCGGGAAGCCCGTGATGGCGCCCGAACCGGCTGCGGCACCCGCTACCGCGCCGGCGCCCCGCAGCAGCGTGCGGCGGGACAGCTTCACGGTCGGCTTCATGTTCTCGGTCACTGATGTTCTCCCTGGCGGTTCGGATCAGCCGGCTTTCGCCAGCCGGTGGATGTCGTTGTCGTTCCAGGACACCGCAACGGCGTCGCCGGGTTGGAGCGGCAGGGCGTCGAACGTCGGTTCGTCGAGCGTCGCGGTGATCTCGCGTCCCTGGCCTTCGAGCAGCAGCTGGATGAAGGTGCCCTGGTACTCGACGCTGCGCACGACGGCATCGAGCCCCTCGTCCGGGCTCGCCGACGAGGTCCCGGCCGGCGATCTGCGGAGCCGAAGGCGGTCGGCCCGCACCGCGAACGCACCTGCGGCGCCCTCGATCACGTTGTGACCGCCGATGAAGCGGGCCACGAAGGCCGTCTTCGGGGCATTGAAGAGTTCGCGCGGGCTGCAGGCCTGCTCGATCCTGCCGTTGTTCATGACGACGGCCAGATCGGCCAACGCCATGGCTTCGTCCTGGCTGTGCGTCACATGCACGAAGATGATGCCGAGGCGGCGCTGGATGCTCCGCAGCTCGGCCCGCATCCTGGTGCGCAGGAAGGGGTCGAGCGCCGACAGCGGTTCGTCGAGCAGCACGATCTGGGGCTCCGTGATGAGCGCCCGGGCCAGGGCCACGCGCTGCTGCTGGCCGCCGCTGAGTTGGGCCGGCAGGCGCTCGCCGAAGCGCTCCATTGCCACGAGTTGCAGCATCTCGGCGGCGCGAGCCCGGCGCTTGGCCTTGTCGATGCCCTTCATTTTCAGCGAGAAAGCGACGTTGTCGATGCAGTTCAGGTGGGGGAAGAGGGCGTAGCTCTGGAACATCATCGCGGTGCCGCGCCGGGCCGGCGGCAGCATCGTGATGTTGCCGGCGCCGAAAACGATGTCACCTCCGCTGGCGCTCTCGTGGCCGGCGATCATGCGCAGCGTGGTGGTCTTGCCGCAGCCCGACGGGCCGAGCAGGCAGCAGTAGGAGCCCGCCGCGATCTTGAGGTCGATCGCGTCGACCGCCATGGTGCTGCCATAGCGCTTCGTGAGTTGGATCAGTTCGAGGTCCGGGCGTCGCATGGCATCGTTCTGGCGGAACACGAGCCGCTGTCCGCAATGGGCATGCCAGATCGCTAGTGCACCGACTCAGACGGAAGGTACACCTACCGTCTGAGATCAATCGGTGCACCGCCTCCAAGCTGGTGGGTCGAGACGGCTCGGGCGGGACGCGGCGCTCGTTCGGAGCGCCCTGACACCGGGCCAAGATCGGCCGGGGGCGTCGCATCGGGTCGGCCGTGCTGTTCACGCCGGCACGGGGCGAGCCGGCTTGCTCGCTCCGTGGGGCCCTCGCCGGCTCCCGCTCGCCCTCGAGGTGGGCGAGGCCCTCTCGACCCTAATCCTCGGCCTGGCTCGAGATCACGAAGGTGCGATCGGTCTGGGTCCAGATCAGCCCGAGATCGAGGCGGTCGGCCTGATGATATTCGACCTTGCCGGAATTGTAGATGTCGCCGCGTTCCAGTGAGGCGCGAAGGTATTCGCCCGCGTCCTGGCTCATGGCTTTCTCGATCGTCTGGGCCTTGGGCCGATCCCAGCGGAACGCAGCCATGAGCGCCGCCTGTTCGAAGATGCCGAAATCCGAGAGGGTCTTGTCCTTGGCCGGCACCGTCACGCGGGCTTCGAACCTGAGCAACTCGTCCCCGCGGCACCTCAGGGTCCCGTCGAAGTCGGTGTCGCTCGACAGGATGTAGACGTCGATGCCGGTGAGCACATCGCCGAAGCCCCGGCTGATCGTCAGAGGTCGCTCGAAGGCGGCGCGGTGGCCGGTGGCGCCGGCCGGGAAATCCTTCGTGAACGAGGCGCAGCCGACCGGGACGGGCTTGAGGGTTGCCGAGCGCGCGACGCCGGGAACGACGCCGACCCACAACGCAACCAAGGCAGCGGCCGCTTTCATCGCCTGATACCCCATCCCGTGTCTCACCCCGCCCAGTGGCCCGAGCGCCACCGCTGGGGCGTCGTTCAATCTAGGGGACGGTGCTTAACCGTCCATCTTCAGGGCCGCGATGAAGGCCTCCTGCGGGATCTCGACCTTGCCGAACTGCCGCATCTTCTTCTTGCCGGCCTTCTGCTTTTCCAAGAGCTTGCGCTTGCGGGTGACGTCGCCGCCGTAGCATTTGGCCGTGACGTCCTTGCGCAGCGCCCGGATGGTTTCGCGCGCGATGATCTTGCCCCCGATGGAGGCCTGAACCGGGATCTGGAACATGTGCTGGGGGATCAGGTCCTTCAACTTCTCCACCATGGCCCGGCCCCGCATGTCGGCGCGGTCGCGATGCACCAGCATCGACAGCGCGTCGACCGGCTCGGCATTGACCAGAACCTGCATCTTGACGAGGTCGCCGACCTTGTAGTCGGTGATGTGGTAGTCGAACGAGGCGTAGCCCTTCGAGATGGATTTCAGCCGGTCGTAGAAGTCGAACACGACCTCGTTCAGCGGCAGCTCGTAGGTCAGCATGGCGCGCTTGCCGACGTAGTTGAGATCGAGCTGCACGCCGCGCCGATCCTGGCAGAGCTTCAGGATGCCGCCGAGATAGTCGTCGGGCGTGAGGATCGTGGCCTTGATCCAGGGCTCCCGGATCTCCTCGATCTTCATGACGTCGGGCATGTCGGCCGGGTTGTGGAGATCGATCGCGGTGCCGTCGCGCAGCGCGATCTCGTAGACCACCGAGGGCGCTGTCGCGATGAGGTCGAGGTTGAACTCGCGTTCCAGCCGCTCCTGGATGATCTCGAGATGCAGCAGTCCCAAAAATCCGCAGCGGAAGCCGAAGCCGAGCGCCGCTGAACTCTCCATCTCGAAAGAGAAGCTGGCATCGTTGAGGCGCAGCCGGCCCATCGCGGCGCGGAGATCGTCGAAGTCGGCCGCGTCGACCGGGAACAGCCCGCAGAACACCACCGGCTGCGCGGGCTTGAAGCCGGGGAGGGCCTGGGTGGTGGGCTTGCGCTCGTCCGTGATGGTGTCGCCGACCCGGGTGTCGGCCACGTCCTTGATCTGCGCCGTGATGAAGCCGATCTCGCCGGGGCCGAGCCTGTCGACGGCGCTCATCTTGGGCTTGAACACGCCGATGCGGTCGACCTCGTAATGGGCGCCCGTCGCCATGGTCTGGATGCGCGCGCCTTTCCTCAGCGCGCCGTCGATGACCCGGACCAGCACCACGACGCCGAGATAGGCGTCGTACCAGCTGTCGACCAGCAGCGCCTTCAAGGGCGAGTCGACATCGCCTTCGGGCGGCGGCAGCCGCTTGACGATGGCCTCGAGCACGCCGTCGATGTTGAGCCCGGTCTTGGCCGAGATCAACACGGCTTCGGACGCGTCGAGCCCGATCACGTCCTCGATCTGCTGGCGGATGCGCTCGGGCTCCGCGGCCGGCAGGTCGATCTTGTTCAGGATCGGCACGATCTCGTGGCCGGCGTCGAGCGCCTGATAGACGTTGGCGAGCGTCTGGGCCTCGACGCCCTGGCTGGCGTCGACGACGAGGAGCGACCCCTCGCAGGCCGCGAGCGAGCGCGACACCTCGTAGGCGAAGTCGACGTGCCCGGGGGTGTCCATCAGGTTCAGGATATAGGAGCGGCCATCCTGGGCCAGATAGTCGAGCCGCACCGTCTGCGCCTTGATGGTGATGCCGCGCTCGCGCTCGATGTCCATGGAGTCGAGAACCTGCTCGACCATGTCGCGCGCCGCCACCGTCCCCGTGGTCTGGATCAGCCGGTCGGCCAGCGTCGACTTGCCATGATCGATATGCGCCACAATGGAGAAATTGCGGATCTGGTCGAGCTTCTGCGTGGTCATGACGGCGGCATAGCAGGGGCTCCGTGCTTTGCCCAGAGCCGGGCAGGCGTGAGCGAAGCTTGCGGCCGGGCATTGCGACCCACCGCGGGATGGGCTAGCGTCCCCCCCACGGCAGAGATGTCGAGCACCCGTAGCTCAGCTGGATAGAGCGCTGCCCTCCGAAGGCAGAGGCCAGAGGTTCGAATCCTCTCGGGTGCGCCACCTGCGTACAAAACCGGGAACATTTCCGGTCTCGTTGCGGATCTGACTTTCAAGCCTGTCTCTCTGGCCAACGATGCGGACGATGGCGTCATCCACCTCAATCGCGCTGACGACCGAGGCGATGTAGGCCCGCTTTGCGTTCACGTCTCCGCTGTCGAGCTTGTCTCGCATCAGGTGGCCGAAGCGCGCGATCAGGTCGGCGTCGATGACCCTTGCCGACCCAGTCTGCTTGGTCGCGCGCTGCACGGCGGCATCGGCCTTGGCCCTCTCGGCTTGCGGCACCTGAATGCGTTGGCGTAGCAGATCGTCGACCTGCATGGCGCCGCCCTCGACCAACAGATACAGCCGCTTCAGCTTTTCCTCGGCTTCGGCGGCCGTCGCCTGGAGACCCGTGAGACGCTGCGACACTTCCTGCTCGTTTCGAGCCTGACGCTGCACAAGCGACGCGAGTAAGGCGTCGAGGCGCTCCGGTGTGAACAGCAGGCCCTTCAACCCGGCCAGCACGAGTGCGTCGAGCCTATCCGTCGGGATGTTGCGTCCTTGGCAAGCCGTCTCGCCTTTCTGATGGTGGCCGCCGCAGGTGTAGTAGGAATAGCGCTTCCTGCGCCGCGTCGTCCCGGTCCGGGTCATCCCGGCTCCACAGGAGGCGCAGGTCGCGATGCCGATCAGGAGGCAGGGACCGTTGATCGCGCGGGGTGGTGTGACACGGGGGGTTCCTCCACGCGAGCAATGCCTGAACCTCGTCGAAGATAGTCAGGTCGACGATCGCGGGGATCGGTATATGCACCACCATCTCGGGCGCATTCGCCTCCCCCGTTTTGCTGTCCGTCACGCCATAGGGATAAAGACCCGTGGCGTAGTGCCGCGCAGTCAGGATGTTATGGGTCGGTCCGACGCCGAAAAGTGCCCCGCTGCGGGTCCGGTACCATCGGCTGTTGAGGACCTTGACCACCTCCTTAATCCCTAGCGGCCAACGGTCCCGCAGGCCCTTGCGATACGGGTCGAAAATCAGCCGGACCGTGTCGGCCTCAACGGGATCGACCTCGAGGGTTTTTTTGATCTTCGTGCCGCGCTCCTCGGCGGCGACCGACCGATAGCCTAACGGCGGCACCGTCCCATTTCAGAAGCCCTGCTCCGCATTTTCCTTCATCGCGCGACGAACGTTCTTGCCGATTTCCTTCGACGTGTGCTCGTCCAGGATCCCAATCATCTGCCGCATGAGGATCTGCGAGGGATCGTCACCGATGGGCTGCGTCACCGGGACGACCCTGACACCGGCCTTCGCCAGCCTACGGATGAGAATCTCCGACTCGGGTCCGCTACGGTAGAATCGGCTGAAGGCGTAGACGACGATGTGGTCGAACGGACAACCGGTGGCGAGCGCCTGGTCGATCATGCGCTGGAAGTTCTCGCGCGACTCATCAGTGCCGGTGGCACCGTCCACGAACTCGGCGACGACCTGTCGCCCGATCTCTCCGCAGTGTTTGGTGGCCGCCTTGCGCTGGGATGAGATCGAGACGTCTCCCTTGAGCTGGCGTCCCGTGGAGACCCTGAGGGTGGTCTGCGGGTCCTGGAACACATAGGCGATCTTGCCGCCGCGCACCTCCTGCAAGCGGTTGAGGTCCGCCTCGGCCATGTCCTCGCCGTGATGCAGGATTTCTCCACCCACGATGCGACCGGGCGGGCTCGCGACGCGGCCGAGCACCGATACGGCCGTGACGGTTTTGCTGGAGCCGGATTCGCCCACGATGCCGACGGCTTCGCCGGGCGCGATGGCGATGTCGACGCCGCCCACGGCCGCATAGATCGAACGCCCAACGCGGAACTCGGTCTTGAGCCCACGGATGGCGAGCGGCAGCCGGGCGTCGCTCACCGGCGGCGGCAACCCGCGGCGCCGTGCCTCGCCGGAGGCCGCATCGGTGCGCGACTGGCTGCGGGCGAGACCGCCTGCCTTGAGCTTGGGATCGAGCACATCACGCAGGCCGTCACCGAGAAGGTTGATGCCGATTGCGAGCAGCAGAATCATCAGCCCCGGGATTGTAGCGACGTGCGGCGCGATCTGCAGCAGGTTGCGCCCCTCGCCCAGCATGCCGCCAAGGTCGGCCTGGGGCGGCTGAGCACCGAGCCCGAGAAAGCTCAGGCCTGCCGTCTCGAGAATCATCCAGCCGACCGTGGTCTAAACGCCGATGATGATGCCCGGCAACACGTTGGGCAGGAGTTCGGAGAGCACGATGCGGGTGTCGGAAAGGCCGCACAGGCGCGCCGCCGCCACGAAATCGGTGCGCACGACCGACAGGGCGGCCCCGCGCACGCCGCGGGCGAAGAACGGCACGTTGACCACGATGATGGCCAGCATGGCGTTGAACAGACCCGGCCCGAGCGCCGCCACGAGGGCGAGGGCGAGCAGCAGGTAGGGAAAGGCCATCAGGGTACAGGGCGATCGGGTGAAACAGGGGGGTGACAAAAGCGTTTGGGGCTGAATCTGTCGTGGTCCACTGATTCGGGTGGAGCGGTCGGCGATGGACAAGGGTGGCGCGGAGAGCGGGGCGCTCGCGGAG
>JAABUL010004045.1_pt1 | contig 20415 bp, 15 predicted proteins | sample 5559151 | NCBI WGS metagenome assembly JAABUL01 (sample SAMN10711876, study PRJNA513368) | rock metagenome | isolation source: Antarctica rocks | place: Antarctica: Victoria Land, Pudding Butte sud | reverse complement strand
TTTACATCGACAGGAGTCTTCCGCGTCCGGAAACAGCCAATCTCGTGAAGTCCGATGCTTTGTTTCAAGCGAGGGAGGTATCAGGTGGGCATGGTGTTTGAATATTCATGTAAGAAGCCTCTATAACCGATATCCGTTAGTCGAGCCCAAGGACATAGACTGAGCGAGGAAATCTGAGTGTTAGAGACTTACAATGGCTCGGGATGTGTGCATCACCCATACACGACCTCTGCTCTGTGGTGGCAGGATCTAGACAAGCTAGAACGGCTGTCTAGAATGACCTGCTGCCATTGAAAAGCCTCCTAGACAGGCTTGTGTGGTGGCTCGGACGGTGACAAGAAGGAGCGGCTTCTCGGCGACCCGTAAATTGTGTTGATCGAGTGGAACTTCGAACTTGGCCTCGCTCGACAAGATCGTGGAGAATGTTTGTGAATGATGACCAGGCATTGCCCGCCGAGAGGAGCCTCATAAAGGTCGTTCGCAGGAGTCAAAGGACATCCTATGGGTTGTAAGCAAGTCGTTCAATCAGAAACAAAGGCGATTCGTTTCCGTCGACGCTCGGCCAATTCGAATGGACACTAGCGTCATTTAGACAAAGCCCGGCATCCTCTTCGCTCTACCACAAAGCCAAGACCGTACGCATACCGTCGAGATCACGATCATTCTATGCCTGTCTTTGAGGTCCCATATTCGCTTCTGCTATGCCAGTAGCTTATTCAAGAGCCCTATTAAGGATGGGTGTGTGAGAAATGGTTTTTGTGTCGAAGAAGAATTTCCTTTTCCATAATCCACTCAGTCATACGCCTGCCCCGGTAGAACACTCGCTGGACAGAGTGGTGCACTATACTCTTCTGCCGGCATCAAGATAGCAGCCACAGCTCAGTCGCTTTGCATAAGTGGTGGCTAACACCATCAAGAGGTGCTAGGTGCTCGTTCCTTCCCTGCAACATACATTCTCCTTGAAAACAGAACCCGTTGCCCTACCACGAAACCGTCTCCCTCCGTTTCAACGTACAGCAGCCAGTCCAACAATTATTGGGCTCATGGGTCTATGGATCGGGTCTCCCGTCTACGAGTCTGCCCGGAACAACGAGCGGTCTACCCAGTCTCTGCATGTTCAGACTTGCACTCGCTACTAGAGTCATCTGAGACGTGGAAGGCTGGCTCATTCGTCGACAAGAAGGGTACGCTGTTTTCAACTAGAGGTCTGGCGGCTCTCGCCAGTCACGAACGAGGCACAGTCACAAAGAGGTGCTTTGATCCCCTTAGATTGAAGAATTAGACTCCCTCTTCCGGGTCTAACGCCGCTGGCATCGACACAAATACAGATACACCACAAAACGCCCGCGCAGCAATAGCCTATCTCCTCCCCAACGGCGCAGGCCAATATTCCTGCTCCCCCCTATTCTTCGCCAACCTACTTGGGACTCGAACCCTCCATCTCATCCTCATCATCCGCGGCTGTGGGTTCCTCCAACACAAACCTCACCCTCTTGACCTTCTCCTTGACACCTTCAGGCGCAGCTCCGACCTCTTCCGTCACAGACGGCTCTCCTGATGCTGGAGCCGGTGCTGGTCTCGGTCGAAATGGGTAGATAATGGCGTTCACAGCTTCTCTCTTCTTCTTGGCTTTTGGGCTGAGTATCCGCTTCTCTCTCTCTCGCGCTAGGAGCGTCTTGGGTGCTAGGAAGTAGAGAAAATTAACGAGCGCTGTTTGCTTCGCGGCGGCGTTGGTGGCTTGGTTGGAGGGGGCCATTGGTTGGAATTGAGGTCCTTAGACAGGAATGAAGCGTCTTAGTTAGAGGTTCTAAAAGACCGTGACTCGACTAAGTGACTGTAAAGACTCACGATTGGGAGGAGTGTCAAGTGCGACGCAAGAATTTAGACTATGCCTAGAATGTACGGTAATAGACAGAACGTGTCACAGCGAGACAGATTAGGGCCAATCAAGCGAATTGTGTGATCTGAATATGTGAATGCATTGTTCGGACTAGTAAACGCTACTTCAAGTAAAGAACAAGGGTCTGTCTTTTTCCTGGTGTGCTAGCGTGAGAACTAAAAGTCCATGGCACAAAAGTAAAGCATTTGATCCACCCCATTGTGACCCCGAATGTGGTCGCCGCCAAGCTCACTGCATTATTGTATTGTTTCCTCGTCAATGTGCAACTGTAAGCATGAAGTACTTTGCATAACGAAAGCTAAATACCCAGCCATGATAGGTGAATAAAGATCCCATCTGCAGTGATTGAGTAACGAGATATTCACAACCTCCTATTAGCAGTAATGACCTAAACCAAGGCCATAGCACAGATGTGAATGATTTATAGCCACACCACAAGTATTTGGTGAATATTGAGATGCTTGTTTGCGATTCGAATATTCATTTCGCCGACAATGTTCCAAGTATTCATACAACTCCCAATCACTGTTAAAGTCGTCACACAAGTAGTCCCACAATGGCTAGACCAATAGTAAGCAATGGATAGAGTGTCAGACGCGTGTGACGGACGTGTGTGTGACCGAATACAAGGCAACCGGTCGTGGTGAAGCTTTATTGTTGATGTTTGCTGGAGTGGGGCATAGTGTCAGCTTCGCTGATGTTATGACATCGATGTGTCTTACGCACTCAAGGAAAGGTCGACCGCAGTTTAGAGCTTAAAAGGTGCCTTTCTCCTGCTCAAAGTTTTTCCAGTTTCCTTCTTAATCTTGACTCGAACAAAGAAGAGTTGCTTGTGTTTCCATGGATACCTTTAGGTCAATATCTTTGTTGACGATCACCACTCAAGCTAGCCAACGGCTTAGAGATCATTAAACCCTATCTTGATTCAAACACCCTACTCGATCTCGTGGATGTGATCTTTTTGCATCTAGCTCTTTGGCTGTCGGACCTTCAGAATAGTGGAAAGCGCAGCCGACGCGTTATTAGTGATCGTGACGATCACGTTCACCAATGCCGACTAATAATGAAGGTACCATCCAGCTCGCTGCCCCTTAGCTTAATTTTTCTCATTATCTTCCACTTACCAGTCAAGATCTAACTCCAACATAGCAGTCATGCATTAGCCAGTATTTAGAGCTTTCTGATCCTAATCTTACGGAGCAATGCTCTTTGAAAAGATCCACTCGTCGCCTCAGCAATCAGCATCTTAGACTTCGCAGCCTTTGGTCGTCTACGAGCCGGAAAGCAAGAAGCGCGTTCATTTTTGGGACGTACCACGATCACCACTCGTCCAAAATAACTCGTCGTATTTGTTGACGGTGAGCTTCCTTGAGCATACACCCCACATTTTGCATGGCATCAGTAGCTAATTAGCTTCCAGACACAATGATACTCACATCTTTCCATACCTAGCTTCCGATCATCGGCCAACCCACTCACCGAGCCTCCTCGGAACGGTCTTTGCATCTTATTTTTATATTCTCATTCTCTTTCGCAGTCCTCTGCACCCACTTTCCTCTGGAGCACTAGTCTCCCTCTTTCGAACCCACACACTTTCGTTCATAAATAAAAATACACATAAGACGTCAAACGCAGCAATACGGTGATGAGTTACGCGTCAATGGGACGGTAGAGGAGGTCTGCAACATCTGGTAGGGAGAATCAGGACCAGCTCTCAAGATCTCGTCAGCTCTTTGCTGCGCTTGGGAATCCAGTCCATATGACCACGCTCGCTCTTGGCAAGCTCTCTCAACCATCGACTGCTTGATCTTGATACCCAACTTGGTAATTTTCCCTTTTGAGGGAGGCCTCAATGCCTCAGCACCATGGTATTCAGGGTCGGACCCGACGCTAAGACAAGGGCCGGGGTCGGATGTGTCCCACCTCGTGGTGAGAAATCCCGACCAGGCCGTGATTGGGGCTGTTCCTGCACATAAACGAAAGGGACACAAGAGAAGTGTCCAATTCCAGCTATCTGCACAAGCTCCCGAATTCGTTCCAGAGGGTTCGAAAGAGCCCTCTGTACCAGCTGAGGAATCGTTGCCGGCCTCGGATATGTCCTACCTAGTGGTCAGAAATCCTGACCAGGCCTTGATTGGAGCTGTACCTGCACACAAACGAAAAGGACACAAGCGAAGTGTCCAATTTCAGCTATCTGCACAAGCTCCCGAATTCGTTCCAGTCGAAAGAGCCCTCTGTACCAGCTGAGGAATCGTTGCCGGCCTCGGAAATGTCCTACCTAGTGGTCAGAAATCCTGACCAGGCCCTGATTGGAGCTGTCCCATCATCGGGGCGGGGGCCAAAGCGTTTAGAAGCCAGTACCGACGGTACTACGTCTCATTACACCTCACGAGCAGCCGCAGTACTAGTTAGAGACCTACAATACAGGAGGCGTAATCAGGAACCCCCTTCCACATCATTGGAGATACCTTGGATCGAATGCTTGATCTTGATACCCAACATGATATCTTCCCTTCTTGTTGAGGGCTTCCGTACCTGGGCTGCGTCACAGCAGCCCAACTACACCGTAGAGACTCTGAGTGCCTCGGCATTCGATAAAAACTACCCTAGGCCAAGACAAGGGCCGGGGTCGGATGTCTCCCACCCAGTCGTCTGAAATTCTGACCGTCCGTGATTGGAGCAGTCCCTGCACACAAGCGAAAAGGACACAAGCGAATTACTCAATCTCAACCATCGACTGCTTGATCTTGATACCCAACTTGGTAACCTCCCCTCTTGAAGGGAGGCCTTTAGTGCCTCAAGCAAGCCGAGCTTGGCTCATATCAGGGCACCCCTGCAACAGAGGGTGTGCCCCCGATAGGGCACACCTGCAACAGGGCGTGGCCCCCCAGTGAGCCCAAATTCGTCTGAGGAGCTTGGATCATATCAGGGCACACCTACAACAGAGCCTGCCCAACCAGCACAGATCCAGTCTGTCATGTACGAACAAGACCTTCCTGAAACCACTGAGACCTTGCCCTCGACACAAGTCTCCGGCTTTACGCTTCTTCATGATCACCCTGCGCAGCCCGCACAGACCCGAGGATGGAGACGAGGACGGCACAGATGAAAAGGGCGAGATTGACCAGAGTGGTAAGGATGACAAAGACAATGGTGACGACAGCAATAAAGACGATTAAAACATCCGTCGGTTGGTGGGCTGGGGAACCTAAATGCAGAAAAGCGATGGTTAAGACGACTGCCATGGTGATGGGTACCACGCAAGTCAATACCGCAGCCTCCAAGCTGTCTCCAAATGCAAATGGGGGACTTACAATGATGGGCACCACGCAAGTCAATACCGCACAATCCAAGCTGTCTCCAAATGCAAATGAACGACTTACCGTGTTGGGCAACCTCAGCCGTACCGGGACAGTCAAGACCTTCTGTCAAACCCCACGCGGATCAATGCCGCAGCAATCAAGCTCTCACCAAACGTAATGCAATAGTAGGTTGCGCCTTCGGGTCGGAGATGAGGATTGAATATATAGATGATTATTGCAGGCTTTGGGAGGGACATCGTTAGCAACGTTTGTAATTTAGCCTTTATCTATAAGAATAAGTGAAACAAGTTTTCCCCGCCAGTCTCAATTGTCCCCAGGTCCTGAGCAAGACCTGAAAAGGCTCAGTGTGTGGTGGTCATTGTCGGTCAAGATGCATGTTGGAGCTTGAAGTGTATAACTCTCCCATCTCCAATGGCATTTGGCTGACAGCATGGCAGGCAATTGATCGTGGCTACTAGAATCTTGCGACAGCGGATGCTGCATTCCACATCTAAGAGACAATGGCCACGTCCTATATATATTAGCAAGACATTCAAGTGGTCGGTCTTGGTGACGGTCCGCTTACGCAATCAACCTCACTCATAGGCACTGGGGCCAGAAAGTCAACGCATGTTTAAAACATAGCTATGGATACAGGTGAGGCATCATATGGCCCTAAACTCCAGGCGAAGCCTCAATCTGGAGAGCTAACGATGTCAGCAATAGCCACACGTTCTACGAAAAGGTTCTCGGACTTCCCTCCTCATTCACGCCCTGCGAACACAGGATCTTGAGGCTCGAATAGCCTACTGTCCCACCATTAGATCATGCTCGGTTGGAACTACTTGCCGAAGCAAGTGATACCATTAGGCCTCAGCTCACCACGGCGCTCGAAGGAAGCCATGGCCTAGTCTTTCAGAGGCTTTGTAAGCACGTTGCAGACACGGTATCGTGTCGTTGCTGCCGATATTCTCTTCTTGGCCTTCGTTGGGAGCCTGGAGGTGGCATCGTGTCGTTGCTGCCGATATTCTGTTCTTGGCCTTCGTTGGGAGCCTAGAGGTGGCATCGTGTCGTTGCTGCCGATGTTCCGTCCTTTGCCTTCGTGGGAAGCATAGAGATGGCATCGTGTCGTAACTGTGGACACTCCGTCCTTGGCCTTTGATCTCTCACTGTCCATGCCATTTGTTCGTAAGATCATCTTCGTCAACACCAAGGCTGCAGACCCCTTCAACGACATCCTCTACAGCAGCTAGCTCCCAAGCACCTCAATTCATTGGGGCTGTCCCCAGCGACCGCGCGAGGATGCCATAAAACGGAGTTTCCACTACCCATTCACTGGAGGCTCATCAAAAAGTGACCTGACGTGCCACTCCTGGGATACATAACCAACTGTGTTCTGGACCCAGGCTCATCCACTACCCCAAGCTGCCAGTTGCCGCCAACGTCGGCGTGCTGAAGTACAGTCGGCTGCCCACAGAGGACGTTGTGGCCAAATTAATTGCCGCATTGGGGGCGGTCGAGTGCTGGATCTCAGCGCGGTGCTCTCCGTCACTTTCCAAAGAAAGCTAGAGCCTTGGCCAAAGAGTATATATCGGATAATCAGGTGTGCATCCGCGTCAGACGTGCTTGGTCTGTCGGGGTTTGCTTTGCGTGTCGGGGTGTGGGGGAGAAGGAGCAGGTGCCGAGGAAGGTTGGGGGTGGGTGTATGATGTACTCACCTCAATGTCACTCTAAAGGTGAGTGACACGCTCAAAATCTATGACGCAGATACTGATTTCTCCAGATCCTGGTCGATGACGAGTCAAAGAGAGTCGATTGTGTCTTCCATCTCATGCTGTCCTAGGGGCAATTGGCTGGTATGGCAGGAGGAACACCTTAATTCGCGCTTTGTGACTTTCACGATAGCCCGCATCACATCCTTTAGCTTTCCGATGCCGCCTACTCGTATGATCGTTTTCGCCAACAACAGAGCAGAGCCGTAACGAAGAAGACATTTTCGAAGAACTGGAGAGATTCAAGATGAACTTCGATAGACTCGTTCGTGACATAAAGGTAAATCTAGAGCAACTTGAGGTATCCTTTGATCACCAAGCTGACAAGCTGCAGGATCAGTGGAAAACGAAGAGACGTAAGTGGTACAAGAGGTACATCAGGGAGTGTTTCGACGAAAAGGGTGTTAACGGTAAGCGTCACTCCTGCAATGGGTTCTCAAGCGACCAGAAGAAGACTGAGATCTATGACTGCAGGTAGTGATACATGACAGGCCGCAACGTCGAAGGCTTATAGATACGCGATCTGATTCGCATATGAAGCTGGATGAAAGGTTCATGGTATATACATGGAGAGTAGTTACAGAGTCGGAGAAGAGCAGACTTTTGCAGGGGAAGGGTTGAGCCCTAGACGCCGCTTTTAGTAAAGCTTATTCCAACGTCGTCGTCACTTTCATAGAGATCTTACCATACTTGCCGTGATGATGTTGAGACCGAAGCGTGATTATGTTCATGATGAGCGTTTCTGTGAGTTCGGGAAGCCGATATGGAGTAAACTAGCCTAGCGCTATTCCACTCGCCCCTCCACATTCATTGACCGCATGCGGCACAAGGTATCATGCATTATTCTCGATCCATCCATTGTATTGCCAGACTACTCCCACTCCTAAATGCTGTCGAGTTACTTTACTTCATGAAATCGACGAGCGATTCAAGATTCATTCGAGTCGTGTAGCTTATCGACTTACGCCCGAAGGATAGAGCCTAGCCCAAAGCACGTCTCAAACTAATAGTGCATCTGTCCATATGCTAGGACGATATCGGTATCATGTATGCTCTTTTCTACTGAAATAGAATTTGTTGATGTTACACAAGGTTTACTTGCAGTACTAGACTAGGTTTCCCCCCTAGGAAGGCTACTGAATACTTTCGCGGAATGGGTGATTTGCAGACCTAGATTGCCAGCAGCAAGCTGTATTGAAGGCGGTGGTGATTGCCCAATCCAGGTATACACAGACTCATTCCATTCAGCTTACAGCCCGACTGTCTTTGCTGCGGTGGCATCTGGTCCATTCCTGCGTAATCTAAACTGATGAAACAACTCAAAACAACTTAACGAGACTAGATTAAGTCAGTAAAAGCCATTCGCGGCGCCTTAGGATGGAATATACACACAAAAAATAATTCAATCCTTTTGCGGGGGCATAACGAGAGGCGCCCGCTCTATCTGACTCAAGTCTCCTACTCTTGGAATGCACCTCCTGCACCAATTCTACTTCTTCGCTGCCTTTTGGTCACTCGCTTCTCCTTCGCCGGCCTCTGGGCTTGGTGCACTGGCTTTTACTTCTCTCAATATGCCTTGTACGTCCTCATGGCGCTGGTCTGACTTGGACAGGATTTTCCACCCTCCTTCGACCCTTTGTGGCTCTACAGCTCTCGTGGGCTCGTCCTCATCCTCCTCTTCTCTCATCCCACGCATCTCAACGCCGCCAGGAGCATTCTCTCTGTCTACCGCCAGCCCACTGAGTTGCTCTGCCACCTCCTCAATCTCGCCTCTGGGATCCTCCTCCTCAAACATATCGTACGCATCCCAGCGCATTTGTTTGGACATATGGAGCGATCGCTCCGCCCCCTCCCGCCATCTCGTGGCCTTATCCTCGCCCAAGATTGCGATTGCATGCTTCACGCCCTCTTTCAGGCCCCCATATCCTCCTTTAGCATCCAGCCATTCCTGGATAGTGGTCACGTCCCCCGGATTGATGTAGCGCTGGTGAGGGTATTCGTAGCGAAGGACAGCGCACATATCGTAGGTATTCAGCTCCTCAGCCATGTTGCTTGTCATGAATGCGACATCATCGATGATGCCGCGGGCCCAATGCGAGATCGCTACTGGTACGATTGGTGCCATTTTGGCTATATATGTGTGGATAATGTTGCGTAAGTCTATTCCTACTCGAGAGAATTATGAGATAGTGTAGTTATGATTACGCGTACTAGCGTGATACTCAACTCTGCTCATGTATATTACTAGACATCTACAACTACAGAACAGCAACTCAAGACGCGTATTAGGCGAGATGTATCGTACTAGGGTTAGAACTACGAATATTTCAAGTCATATGAGTACGGATACAGTAGATCCATTTCCCTAATCTCAGATATTTACAAAAGGTATCAAGTCTCGGTCACAAAAATTCACCCGCTAGTCGTCTCGGGATTGGCTTGGTTTTCAGCAATCAATAGTCATGTTAATGGATTCTCCTACCTTTGATAGCGACTGGAGTAGCCAATGACCACTTAGATGAGCAAGCAAATCGTACAATTAATATCCATTGTTTATTTATATGACTGGCAGCTGCCAACCGAGAACATCGATTGTTTAAGATCTCCGAATTATTTCGCTGCGAGCTCCGAGATAGCCATGATGGCTTCGTTCAACATCCCACGCCGCGCCACGCTTCCATAAAGCCATCTCCCCAAATGCGAATGCCTCTCAGGCCGTTGTTCCTTCAAGCTACCTGCTTCGTGAGCCTGCGGCAGGGTATGCGTGTTACGGCATGTGGGTGCAGGAGGAGTTTCGCGTTGCGAGTCGTGTTTGGAGACTGTCATTGCGCCAAGTGTTGCTCAGTAGAGTGGTGTTGTGGCTGGCTTGATAAAGTGTTGAGCAGATGCGAAAGCATATGGTAAGACGGGAGGACAACGTCGGCGGCGGTTGCTGTGTGGTGCTTGGAAATTTGCAACAGAGAGATGTCGGCCTGAGATGAATATCGAGTATTGGGGCTCGATGTAGAATTGAAGTTGGCGGTAGAGACCTTGTCAAACGCGAGCGCAAACAAGGTTCGAGGGAATTGAGAGACAAAATTAGAGATGGGGGGTTGCGGTTCAGCAGCGACCATTTGTGGACATGTTGATGAGCTCCGCGCGTGAAAGCGCAATGCGATGAGCACTTCGATGTGCTATGGATTTGAGATAAGTTTCAAAGCAAACACCCTCAAGCAAGTCCCAACCAAAAGTAGTAGGGGTCTGCTGATTAAGGGAAGACATAGGCTCGCGCAAGATGCTGTACCTGGGAAAACACCACTCGGGAAAAGAAACTCTTTGGGGGAATTCCGCTGCGCCGCTGTATCGCAACGAGTCTTGTTCTCCCCCATTCTCGTGCATTAAATTTTCACATGCCCATCTAGATTTATGATCAACGTGATTTTGGGCTGTGGGTTCGTTTTCTCTGGCGTCCATAAGCTACCGGTCTCACATAACAGATTAGGCACATGAGATTCTTCCAGCTAGTCAAGCTATGCGGTCTAAAATATAGACTGACCCCGGCTGCATTTGCTGCTTCATGAATCAAGCAAAGGCGTCGCCCTAGCCTAGAAGACAGGGTTTGATATTGGATCGGAGCTTCTCACAACAGATTGATTCCTACCTTGTCTCCAGCTATATTTGACTGGCAGTGCGACCGTTGTGGAAGGTCAATAATGCATCAGGATGGGATCAATGAAGATATTTCACCCGATGGTAGTGCTCAATGATTCAGATTTAAGCAAAACTGGATGAGTGTATTATTGGTGTTATTCTGGTGGCTCATATGCAAAGGATTCCATTGATCATCGCCTCCAGCTCGTAGGTCAAAGCACACACCTTCCGATCATCGTAGATCTTTTCTATGCAACGAGTCTGTAAACGAAATCACTTGACTCAATGTCCAAACTCAACAAGGAAACGGAAAGAAAAAGTAGTGAGCCAAGGAGAGCATGTAAGAGAGTATTTGGGAATGATATTGTAGGCCCATGTGCCGAGAAGCTGGTGCTGAAGTGATCTCAACCAACACAGTACAGCATCTACTCGGCGCAGAAGATGCCAGCACTGCAGCTTGAGAAGAAAGATAAACCCTCGAAATTGCAATGCTTCCCCACCCAAGGACATCTGTCTGGCTCATTGACTCCTTACCATTTGCAGTTTTTCATCTCACGATACTCGAGGCCTCTTTCTGGAGTGCTGACCTTGTGGCAAAGACGAGAGTGTCTGGAATCTGCATTAAAGCCTTCTGTAGTGAAAACGAAAATGACTTGGAGACATTAGCGACACATCGTCATCAAGGTACTGGCAAATCTGGCTAGGTATGATGGTCTAGTAGTACTGGAACGCATCTTGGAAAAGCAGTCGGATTATTTGGCGCTTTTGACGCCTTGCAGCGCATCGTATTCAATTAACCTGCTAGTCCATGCAGCTTTCTCCATCAGTCCAACTGTAGTCGGTGAAAGTCAATATGCTGTTGAGGGATCTTGTGAGGAAAGAAAGGAACCTTTTTGACCCCTGAGGCTCTGCGGGCTTGGCATGCTTGGCATGGAGTTGCTGGGGCGGAACTGTTTCCGCGTGTTGACTTGCAGCGGAGTCGAGTCAAGCACTGGCATCACACAAGCGCATCACTACTTCAGCATCTGTTGTCAACTTGGTGGCTTGGACAGCTCTATCCGGTGCCGTTGTCGAAGCAAATATTTTCTCTCTGCTGGGTGGATTCTCGCATGAGGTCGCCGCAATGATCATCTCGGAGCAGGGATGGATCAAGGTCCAGGAGAAGACATTTGCGAAATGGTATGCCATTCCAGAACGGAGGGAAAGGTCTCAAGCACTGACTAACGCAATATCAATTAGGCTCAACGCCAAAGTAAAGCCTCGCAACGTCGCCGTTCAGGACCTGGTCACCGATCTTTCAGATGGGGTAAATAGACCCCTTTCCCAATGAAGATCGCTGTCATGCAGTGACTGATACTCAATCATCAGGTGATACTCATACATCTCCTCGAACTCCTCGGTAACGAGTCTCTCGGCCGCTATGCCTCAAAGCCCAAGATGCGAGTTCAGCGCTTCGAAAACGTCAATGTCGCCCTCGACTTTATCAAGTCTCGAGGCATACAGATGACAAACATTGGTGCGGAGGATGTGGTGGATGGAAATAGAAAGATAATACTAGGCCTGATATGGACGCTCATCTTACGATTTACAATTAATGACATCAACGAAGAGGGTATGACGGCGAAGGAGGGGCTGCTACTGTGGTGTCAGAGGAAGACGGCTTGTTATGAAGAGGTGGAAGTCAGAGATTTCTCGGCAAGCTGGAATGATGGTCTGGCATTGTATGTGATATAGATTGAAAGGAGGAATTTCGTGCTGACATCGGAGACAGCTGCGCATTACTCGATATTCATCGACCGGACCTGATCGATTACGAGAAGCTGGATAAGAGCGATCACCGCGGAAATATGCAGCTGGCGTTTGACATTGCATCCAAAGAGATTGGGATCCCAGATTTGCTAGACGTGGAAGACGTCTGCGATGTTCCCAAGCCCGACGAACGTTCCCTCATGACATACATCGCCTACTGGTTCCACGCATTCTCCCAAATGGAGCGAGTGGAGAATGCGGGAAGAAGAGTCGAGAAATTCGTAACCAATATGCAGGGTGCTTGGGGAATGCAGAACTCGTATGAGCAACGGATGAAGGATCTGCTACTACAAATCCGAGCTCAGCGGCAAGAATGGCGCACAGCGACTTTCACAGGCACATATGTGGACGCAAAGGAGCAGTCTACCCATTTTGCGGCATACAAAAGAAGTCAAAAGAGGAAATGGGTTGCAGAGAAGTCTGATCTGGCTGCTCTGCTTGGGAATATCAAGACGAAGATGAGCACGTACCGGCTGCGAGCATACGAGCCACCAGATGATCTCAAGCTCGAGATGCTGGACACTGAATGGAGTGTCCTTCTTGAGGCGGAGGGACACCGAAGTCAGGTTATCAACGAGACCATCCGGGAGTAAGACCCTTTCCCCGTTGTACAAGCCCGCGCTGACCACCTGTTCGTAATCAGCATAAAGAATGCTCTTCGGAGGACCTTTGCAGACAAGGCCAACTCTTTCGCTCACACACTTTCTACCCTCTCACTTGCTATAGCTGGCCTCTCGGGCGAACTGTCCGATCAACTCGCCCACGTACGTCGCCTCCACTCAAATCTGCCTCCTCTCTCCGAATATCTTGCAAGCTTAGCGGATCTCTCGCAGAAATGCGACGAAGCCAACATAGAAGAGAATGACTTCACAACCTACACATACGACGAGCTATGCTATGAGCTGGTTCTTGTACGCGGCAGCGTGGTTGGGAAGATGGGCTTCCTGGAGAATCAGATCGTGGCTAGAGAGATGACGAATCTGACGCCAATACAACTAGAGGAGTTCGAGAGTGTCTTCCGGCATTTCGATAGAGACATGAGCAACACACTCCATGAGCTTGAATTCTCGGCTGCTCTTGCAAGTCTGGGATTGGTGTACGACGAGGAGGAGATGCATGAGCAATTTGTCGACATCAGTACCGGCAAAGGCTATGTCACATTCGAGCAATTTATTCGATTTATGGTTGCCATAACCGAGGACCAGAACACTGCGGAGCAAGTCTTCCAGTCTTTCAAGGAAGTCGCTGATGGCAAGGTTAGTAGTTCATTTCCCCACGTCTCTGACTTCTGCATTGCTTGCCTTTCGATCCAGTCTTTGTCTACAGCCCTCAAATCTAACCCTCTCGCAGCCATACGTAACGGAGCTCGACCTTCGCCACTCTCTTATCCCAGACGAGCTGGTGGAAGATCTCCTTACCAGCATGCCTTCCCACAAAGGCCCCGACTTGCAAGAAGACCGTCATCTACCCAAATACGACTACATCAGCTTCATGGAAAGGATGACGCTGGGCGAACCCGGCAATCGGGAAGAGAGGAAGGAGAACCGAGATGTGGAGAGAAGGGTAAACGGAGGGAGCCATTCGTGAGTGGTAGCATGCCGAGTTGGCTGACAGACCTTGAATATTGTGGTACTGGATATGCGAGTTGGTAATGGCCTGGGTTCTATGCATCAGCGTGCGGTATTAGCGTTATGCATCCCAAGCACACACTCTAAACATTACGTGGACTAAAGAATAATACGGTGGTGGTTGGATAGGTATGCACGGTAACGGTCATTGTTGTTTTGCATGCATACGGGTTATAGGATATGCGCGATGAACGAAAGGCTCTAATTTGGAGCCAGCAGATTTGAATAACACAAGCATACTTTGCGGTTTCGCCAGAGTCCTCCGCTTCTCTTCTGCTTACTATCGGTCTACCAGAAGCCTTATTTCACCAATTTAAGCGTCTGCTTGACAAACATGGACTGTCAGATCTCCTGAAGCCAACCGGAGACAGGCTACATCTTGTCCTTTTCTGTCTTCAGCCTGGTTACCATGCCAATTTCCCATCTCTGCATGCGAAACCTCGAGTCTTCACACTCCATGATGTTCACCTTCTTACCCACTAAGTTACATGGCGCCTGGCCCAAAGGGTATTCCTGGGACCAGTCAGATCGCTACGACCACCACATCATCAGTATCCCCTCACAGTCACGGCTCAAAATCACAAACCCCACAATCAACAACATTCCTCGCCTCCAGTGTTCCATTACGTCTTCCCAAATGTGACTGCTTCCTCCATACCACACCTCCAATGACAAAGACATAGGTCGCGACGCGATGACCGAAGCAATCTTTCGCTCGCTGGTAGTCAATAAATGTTAACCGGGCGTAGGACTGTACTCTCCCCCATCCACAAGCGAAGACAAAGATACATCTGACACGTACCGTAGCCTCTCCACACCATCCCCTCCTCAATCAGACGGACAAGCCACTTAACCACTCGACTCCAGCATCCGCAACTACCCTCCTCGTTTCCACTACCAAACACAATCCTCATCTCTCCTCCCTCCCACAGCCAAAATCACAACCCCCTCGCTCTTTCCCCCTCGCTCTTCCACCCCTTTCAACTTCCAGCCCAGAACCCAGCATCCTCGCCACCATCCCCACCTCCAAACGCGCTATCCAAAACCATGAATACCCCCACACCAGCTCCAGCCAGCAACACGACATACAACAGGCAGCCTCATCTACGAGTATACCAGCTATATCCCCCACCATCCCACGATCCCAAGCCGCAAACAAACATCAGATCCTAAAAGTGTGAACTGGATTGGATTGGATAGGATTGGATAAGATAGGATCTTGCACCAGTTCATGGGATGCCGATGATTGATGATAAGCCGTGATTATTTCTGGATATTCTTTCTGATATTATTTCTTGTTGCAATGGGTAGTGGAGGACTGGTGGAGGACTGGTGGAACGGCGTTAGGATGGGGTTGATGGGCTTGATTGGTATGATCGGGTTCATGGGATTGAGTGCAATGGAGCTTGGTGGGTGTGATGTGATAAAGGGTTGGTAGGGATGAGGAACAATGAGGAAGGCGTGGAGAGGTGGGTAGGTGGATGGATGGAGGGGTGGAGGGGTGGATGGTGTGGGTGGAAGGGTAAATGGTTGGAAGGGTGGATGGTTAAGTGGGTAGGTGGAATTTTTACGTTGATTTTTACGTAGATCGATACAATGGCCTAGGTAAGGGGTAGGAAGGATCAGGTAGTCGTATAGTAGTACATATCTTTGTCCATCAGCTAACTTATTCTCTACTTCAACTCAATCCAACGAGATCAAATCTACCACAAACCACAACCACCAATTTCTCCCGCAAAAGGGGTTCATGCGTACTTCCATGACAGACTGTACATATCCACCGCAGCTGTGACTTCTATCCCTCAACCATCCCTCAACCATCCCTCTTCTCCCATCTTCAAAACAATCACATCCCCATCCCCATCCCCATCCCCATCCCCTTGACGAAATTGAACTGGTAATGAACTCACCCTACCTTACCTCTCCCTCGCCTCATCACTATCACTATCACTATCACTATCAGCTTTCGGCACATCCATCTGTAGACAGTGACTGTTGATCTGAAGCGCGGGGATGGGGGGGATGAGGGGATTCCAAGTATTCGTTGTTTAGATTACCTGAGTCGAAGTCTATGCGGTAATGTTCTGCTAGCATGGTATTTCCTTCCTGGGGTATGGTCGAATTGGGTTGGAGGGAACGGACGAGGGAATTGATTAGCAGTGGCAAACTCGGCACCCATTCCAGCATCTATAGTACAAAGACGAAATCCGCGATTTGGACTCTGCAATCTCGTGAATCGCTCAATTGCCAACTTATTCTATTATACTCAAATGCTAAAACTTATTGGAGGCAGTAAAGTTTGCTCATAGATCAAGACACCACTAAAAAGCAATAGAAAGCAGCAGATCCAGAATATTCTCATTAGGAACCAACATCAAAACTGCGCCCACGTGCCCTGCCGATTTGAAGTCTGGATCGAAGTAGCCTCGCCAAGGACCGGAGCAAGGTCAGCAGCAAGGCATACTCCATGACAGCCCATGGTACCATGTCTTACAGCGGTAAGGAGAGATACAAACAGGATATGTGTTAGCGGAACACGTGCGCCATTTGCGCTTCAGGTGACCCCCGACCTTCGATGTCTGTACCAAATCTATAGAGGTTGAGATCTCGGCGTATCGCCACAACGACCAAAGGGTATCTTGGTGCGTCGTCTCTACTACCCAAGAACCGACACTTTTGCTGCGTGATGCTGTGTGAACAACAGCGACAATCAACTGAGACATTAGGGCTAGGGTTAGCTGTCGCACTCACGATATCCATTGTCTCGCAAATGATGATGCTGCACTTCCCTCCTCATACTACAAGAAGCTCTCGTTCCAAATATGATCCAGGGACAGGCAGCCAAAATGCGCAAGGCATTTGTGATGCGAGACCAAATGACTCTCCGCTCGGCGGGGAAGGGCGGAAAGTTTCAGTGGTGGAGAAACGCATGCCGGTCTCAGACTGGAGGTCTCTGTGACAGAGCAAGGGATCTGAGCTTGGGAGGAGGGGAATATGTAGTAGTGACTTTCTCGACGCGGTATGTATGCCATACTGCGTGATATTGTGACATGTTGGTACGGCGTGGCAGATGTGAGACTGTGACTGTGGGCGCGCGATGTTAGTGGGTTGAGGTGAAAGTGACAGAAGGAGTTGTCGTTGCAACTGGAGAGAAGCGCCTGACAGCTGTAAGGGACGATAGGCCCATCAGATTCCTGGTCTTCGTATTCGAAATTGGTTAGTAGGTGACACTTGCGGGGGGTTGCGTGCTTTCAGATTTGGAATATCGCCAGAATAGTCTCAGCTGCCACGCAAGTAAGTGGGTTCCACGTCAAGAGAAGGTATTTACTTGTCTACCGCCTGGTCACGAAAATACAGTGACTTGCTTTGGTATCACGGCATGTCTGCGCTGTTGCAGACTGTCTGACAAATCATTGCCACAAGTAGCGAGCAGTCTTCGAGATTCGAAAAGTTGCAATTGTTTCCCAAATCAGATGTTTGGCTCTCCGCCTCATTTTTCCCATCGGGGTGTTTTGGTGTGTACTGTACGTGCTGGCTATAGTCTATATTTTGAGTTTGCGCATACAGAAGCTTGGCACGAATCTAGATCTGGCTCATGCATGAAATGCCGGCGTCCGTCGTGACAGATGTCGTTTCGAAGGCCAAAACAGGAGTAGCTGTCATAGAGGGTTGGAAGGTCTTCCTGGGCGTATGTGATCAGTCACCGTGGGCCACTCATCTTCTGTATCGGGCGAGACTGGCTCCAATCTGGAGGTGAACGCGTAAACCTTCAGGCCACTGCTGCTGCACAGAATACGAGGTCGTTGATGCCGCCGTCTCGACCTTTGCCCAATCGCTGGCTCGCACCGACTGCCAAGTTTGTTCGCGATGATATTTGTGCGAAATCACCAGATCGAGCTGCGATGGCGTGGTGTCTAGATCTGCGTGTGTGGGAACAATCTTCTTCGGCCTCAACTACTGCATGATGTATGCTGACGACGGCGAAGAGGACAGCACGCCTCAACTGAGTAGGCTGGCTTTAATGGGGAAAGGTATGCAGGTTCAGGGAACGGGATGCTCGAAGCTAGAGGGTTATTTATGTATCTAGAGGAATATCTCAAGCTCTGTAGGTGACAACGAGCTTCTGCGAGATGCGATTTCCACTGGGATGAAGGGACTATGTACCCGGAAGTCCAAGTCAGATCGTAGATCTGCTTTATGCGATGCGAGATTGCTTTGGGAGGACTGGGATTGCGTGGGAGGTCAATGCGTGTACGAAAGCAAAATCCGACATCAAGTCCTCGCAAGAGATGAGGTTACTGGGAGGATGTTATTGGCTCGAATCATGTAGACGGTAGAAAGAAGGTAAAGGGCAAAAAGTTTGTCGGTGAACAGATGAGGAACAGTGACCGAAGGACTCACGAAGGATTTGAATAGTATCAGTATCTTTCAATCAGCAACTGGAGCCAGGAGCAGAGCTGCAGGGACCAAGGGATTGAGTCAAGTAGTGGTCTCGGCTTTGCTTTCTCGCTACCGCTGGTGTGAACAGGTGCAGACGGCATGTTTGGGTATGTAATCGCGCAGAAGGATTTAAGTACCAGGCGAGATCGTGGTTGGCTGACTTGACGTGTCGTGCACATTATGCATTGTGCACTGTGCATTGTCGCTACCCAAAGGCAGGTGTTCAAGGTTTTCCAAAAAGGGAGTAACAATACGCGTTTCGCTAGTTGCCCCTGAACCTTGGTCGCATGCAGCATTCATGGTTCAAAAGTACCTTTCTGACTTCGAAATCACTACCCAAGCATTACTTTTTCGACAATGGGAAAATGCGTGAATTAAGGGAATGAATTCGCGGAAATGCGAATCCATTCTGGAACAATGTTTTGTTCTGTCAGAACTACGGCCAGGCCACATCTCGTCGGCCAATCTTATCTGCACGCCTATCGGGGGTGGGCGGGGGCCGGTGTGCCCCAAACCACGCTGTCGGTAACCGGTCCCCGTCGCACGATGTCGGGATATGCCCTGTAATGCGCCCGCCCGCCTAGCAGGGGGGCCATGCGTCTGTTGGCGCATTACTGGCCTCCTCACTGGCCAATGCAGGTGACCCTTATGGGGGGAAACGCATCCCCAGACCGGCGCCATGCAGGTCCGCTGCAAGAGGAGGGTTCGTGATCTGCGTCCTGCGAGATGGCCTCTTACAGTCCTTTTAGGAGTGGGACTTGGCTGGCGAAAACTCGGCAGTGGGGAGCAAGGAAGTCACTTGACAATGAGTACCAAAGCCCAAGATGCTGGTCCTTGTCACTCGCTGTGATAGCCCTACGGAAGAGGAAATTCTTTGGTGGAGCTGCCAATGAAGAGTGGAACTCCCAAGGATTGCAAGCGGTAACACAGAGAGAGTCGATTCATAGTTTCGTACTATACGGGGGTACCTGCGAAAGCTTCTCTGCCTGCAGCCATGGTACACAAGTAGTGAAGGCACAGAAGGAGCCTTCCAAATCGCCTCTTTCCTTGCTCAAGCCTCGCCGACTTTCGCTCTTCGTCATTTACAAGCTACAAAGTACAAACCAATCACGATATCGACGTGAACGCCCAACTCCCTAGCTCCAATAATGCTTTCTGCCGCGGCGGCAGTACCTGACAGGTTCTCATCCTGAATTATTGGGCCCAAACGCAGGCGGAATCCTTCGAGCACAGATCAACGTCAGACATCCTCAATTGTCCAATCAACTAACCAGGGCTCTGCAGTTCGTTTGCTCACAGAAATAAGCCGTGACGGAGAACGTCGGGGAAAATAGATAAAGGACGGCTCGTGGCGCCACTCATTCGCTGCCTCTTTTGCGACCTTCCAACCCAGCCTGCCACAAGGCTACAGCAACTCGCGAGACCACTGACACCTCCAGACAGCTCACGATTGACTTCTGTGCCGTTGACGTTGGACTTGAGACACGGCGTTGGAGAAGCTTTGCCTTTGCCAAGGGCCAGCGGTCGAAGCCACACCCGTCCCTCATCCACTGGAATCCTACGCCATTGACCGTTGAGCAGCCGTCGCACGATAGAATATTGCTACACCGTCTGAACCACAGCAAACACCTGCTAGTTACAACCATATCTCATCGTTCCGTCTTCTCGATCTCGAGCATCGTTTGATTGTTGTGCCCAGACACGGCTGGAGTCGAGTCCGCTATCCCTGCTACTGTCGATCCGCAACACTACTATTCGAGTCAATTGTCGAATCGCGTTCCTTCCAGGATCACACCCCTTGCTAGCGCCCATCTACCACTGCAGTAGCGGAACTAGTGACCTGATCGAACCCTGTCAAGCTCGTGGGTCTCGAAGGCACTCGTGCGCTAGATTGTACCAACGAGCCCGCGACTGCCCAGTCAATTTCTATTAAT
>JAABUL010004044.1_pt1 | contig 20418 bp, 1 predicted proteins | sample 5559151 | NCBI WGS metagenome assembly JAABUL01 (sample SAMN10711876, study PRJNA513368) | rock metagenome | isolation source: Antarctica rocks | place: Antarctica: Victoria Land, Pudding Butte sud | reverse complement strand
TCTTTTAAATAAGATATCCTTATTATTTAAAGTAAATACTTAGATTTCTTACTCTTCTCTATTTGAAATTACTTTATAATATATTAAACTTATCTAATTTATCTTAGAAAAGATTATAATTAATTTATAAATTTAGTATTATAATATAATATAATTATTATTATAATTAAAATACCTATAGAATTATTATTTATAAAGAATTATAATTAGTAGTAGGAAGCCTTTATTAGTATTATAGAGCTAGGAACTCTAATTCTATTACTAATATATCTAATACTTTTCTATTTAATATTATTTAAGATTATAAAGATACGCCTCTATTTATACTATTATATAATATATTATAAGGAATATCTATAATTAATAATATTCATAATTATTTATAAAATTTAAAATTTATTATATTTACTACTAGCGTTAAATATTAATGTTAAGGAAAAGTAATATAACTATTTTAACTTAATTAGGAATAATATATTTTAAAATTAAAATAAATCCCTTAAACCTTATTTCTACTTAATACTTCTTATATATATTATTAAAATCTAATTAAGTATATATAATTTATAATATAATAGCGTATAATATATATATCTTATTATTAATAATTATAATAATAGCTAAAATTAATAATGTTTATAAATAAATATAAGGTAGTAAAGGTAAAGTAATTAATAGAGTTTAACTTAATAAATTATAATATAAAGGCTCTTATTCTATTTATATAATACTCTATTAACTTCTATAAATATCAAAGATAAAAAGATAATTTTTATAAAGTCCTCCTTTATTACCTTAATACTTATAATAGTAATAATAAGACTAATATTATATAAGGCTTAATATATAATATAAGGGATTACTACCTAGGTATTTAAGTAAAATATAAGGCTATTAAAGAATTAAGTAAAGATATATATATAAAGTATTTATAAATACGCCTAAAGTCTTTTATACTAGGTAAAAAGGTAGTAAAAATAGTAAAGAAGGTAGATATTATAATAATTAGTTATATTATTAAGAAGTATAAGAAATCCTTATTATATCTTAATAAGTTTATATAAGAGAGGGAAGGATAGCTTCTTTATCTTTAATAATTTATTATAAATTAATAGTAAGACTTTTTAATTTATAATAATTATTCTAGGTATCTAATATTTTTATAAGATTATTACTAGAGTTTATATTAATATAATTATAAGGTATTATAACTTATAGGCTATTACGCGTATTATTATCTATATTAATAATAGTAATAAGGATTTAATATAAGAAGATATTAATAATAAAGAGGTTAAGTTAGATAATTTATATATAGCTAATTCCTATCTAATCTATATATTAATTATATGAATCCGATTTTCTAAGCTACGCGTAAGTAAGACGCGCTCTATAATTAAATAAAATAAAATAATATTTAGTATTAGCCTATTAAGTAATAAATTATATATAAGTCTAGCTAATTATAATAGGAATATGTAATAAATCTTAAAATAAATTTATTTATTTATACTTAGCTAGTCTAATATAAGTTATTATATAAGTTATTATATAAATTAGATTACCTAGATTAATACTTAAACCTAAGATATTATCCTAATTATTATATTAATAGCTTAGATCTACTATTTATTAAGGTATATTAATTTTATAATTCTAATTATTATTCTAATTATTATTATATATATTATTAACCTAGGTAGAATAGTCTAATTTATAATAAGCCCCTTCCTTTATTATATATATACTTTAGTTATAAAGAAAAAGCTATTTAATATAATATAGCTAGCTATCTTCAAGATTAATATTCTAATATTATAAATAATATATACTTAATCTTTCTCCTTAAGCTTACTTCCTAGTAGCCTAATAATTATAATTTAATAATTAATAGTTTTAAGCCTAATATAAATATAATTAATATTACTTAGGTATATCTTCTAATTATTTAAGATTTTAAATAAGTATCTTAGGAGTTTAATTACCTTATATCTTTTATTAATAAATTATACCTCCTTTTATAAGATATAATCTATTTCCCTATATAAATAGCTACGTTTATAGATATAATTAATTAAAGATTACTCCTCTTATAATACTTTCTAATTATATTATACTTATTTAATTTAATTAAGGGTTCCTTGATAAGTATCGCTTCTAGTATATATGGATTAATTGATTAGCTAGTAAAGAAAGCCTCTGTGAAGTCTATTAAGGGACTATTAAGCCTACGGAAGGCTCCTATAATTACTAAGTGTTTACTAAGGTAGTCGCCACGTCTATATTAATATACCGATAAAAATAAATAAGACTAACGTCCTTATTAGTACTACTTATCGCGATATACTTAAAGTAAAACTTATATGAAGATTAAAATAATATACTAAAGTAGATACTACTACTATTAAGGTCCTTAATTCCGCTGACTTTATAATACCCTTTAAGGGTGCTAATATATATCCTTAGAAGCCTTAATTAAGGCGCTAGACTTACTTAGATCTACTAAGTTATATTATATATTATCCTAATTACTATATCTTACCTATTTAATAAGATATTATATCCTTCCTCTAGAAATTCACTTATCTATTAGACGCTTAATCTTATATTTATTATTATACTCTATACCGTCTTTAGTAATAACTAGTAGTAGCCGCTAATAAAAGATCCTTTTATAAGGATCTAGGCCTACTATCTTAGGTTTTAACTAGATTACTAATACTACGGGCTATATCTTTATAGTTAGTAGAAGTTCTAATTTATAAATAAGTAATCCTATCTTATAAAGGACTTAAATTAGTCTAATATACTATTAAGATAGCTTATAATTAGAAACGCCTAGGATCTTATAATTATAATATAGATATAGGAAGACCTTATTATTAACCTTAGTATTAAAGTCTTTATATTTGCCGTTATATTAAGCTTTTATTATAGCGTTAGTAAAAGCTATATAATCCTCTACTTCTTTATATTTAGAGAGACGTAGCCTATTAAGGACTTCTGTAGGTATATTATTAGCTAGTATATCTATAGTATTATTTACCTTAAACCTATAGTATAACTTATTAGGAGTGAATCTTATAATAGTAGAAGAGGAGTTATTTAATATAGCTTAGATATATAGTAATATAAGGTATTATTTATTCTAACTATTAGGATTATAAGTTAGGTGAAATCTTATTACTATTTTAATAGTTTAATTAGTATATTTACTCTAACTATTAGTTTATAGATAATATAATATAGATATTAGAAATTTTATATTAAGACGCTTAAAGACTTCCTATTAGAAGTCTAATATAAATTGTAGATCCCTATTATTAATAATAGTTTAGGATATATCCTAATTATAAGATAAGAGTTTATAAAGTATAACCTCTACTTACTTAAGGGCTTTCTATATATTTAACCTAGGTAAAAGAAGGACCTTCTTTGAGAATTTATATATAATAGTAAGAAGGTAGTTTATCCTAGTAAGAGTTATTAGTAAGGTAATAATGAAATCTATAGTAATAGTATAAAATAGTATTGATAGGATTAATATAAGAACCTAGGTACTATATAGTAGATATCTTTTTATTTAATTAAGTTAATATTATAGATAATAAGTAATATATATCTATAAGTTTTTGATAAGGTAATAGATATATATTGAATAAGAAAGTTAATTATAATATCGGTAGTAGCTACTATAATTCGATAAGTTATATACCTGCTTAAAGATTTCTTATTCTATTAACGGCGGTATATATAGCCGGTATCTTCCCTCGCTATTAATATAGTAGATAAGGTTATTATAAAGGATAAATACTAGTCCTAGTTTTATATACTTATTAACTACTTAGGTACTACTATTACCTACTTTGATAAGAGTATCTACTAAAGGCTTTAGTAAGTCTAATACCTTCTTTTATTAGTTATTAGTCTTATATACTAATCATAGCCTCGCTTTAAAGTTATCTATTATATCTACTAGTATTATATAGTATATAGTAATATTAAGATCCTTAATTAGACTAAGAAAGGCTTCTATAACTCCTTTAGAGCTATTATAAAGGATGTTAAGTACTTCCTTAATTAAGTTAGATAAATTTATAATAGTAGTATATAGCCTTAATAAGATATCTAGAATAATATTTAATTTTCCCGCCTTATAATATAACTTTAAATTTAATAATAATAAGTACTAGGAGGCTTTAATAAGTTATAGATTAAGCTTATTAGTACTTATAATATTTAGGGTTATCTATCTAAATATAGGTATAGCTACTAAGTAGTCTATATATATAATAATAGGAGGCTTTAGATTCAACTTAATTATATACCTAACCTTTTTTATAACTTAGATAATTCCTATTATTCTAGCTCTATTAACTAGTAGTTTTATTTAATAATATTAAGGTCTTTATTAAAAAATATAATTAGCTATATATTAGTTCTAGTGAAAGGCTTTAATAACTCTATTAGGTCTTCCTTAATATAGTATATTATAGCTGTAAGACTAATAACCTTAGAGGTATTAAGGTTTATAAATAATACTCTATTACGGTTATAATAGATGGAAAAACGTAGTATACTAAAAGCCTTCTATAGGTCCTGAAATACTAGTAGCTCTTTAGATATTAATTTATAGAAGATAACCCGTATTATATACCTCTTTTATATAAGGCTCTTAGCCTTAGTAGTAAGGCCTTTATTAAGTATAACCTTCTACTTCTATAATAGATCTACCTGTTAGGCGTACTATTTAATAGAGGATTAGAGCTATCTAATAAGACTAAGAAATATTTCGAGATCTCTAAGGTTTTATAGAAAGTATATTAATATAATAGCGGTCATTTTTTCTTTTATTATTAATATATTAAGGCTATTAACGTATTAGCTAAGTAGTATTATAAAGGGATAGCTAATATATAACTTAAAAGGTAAGAGGCTAACTCGTTTATTATAGAAGAGATTAAAGATCTTATATAAGTATTTAATATACTCTTATAATTTATAGGAGTAGATAATAATATTATTAATGTAAGCCTTCGTGAAGTTCTAGAATAGCTGAAGTATAGCGTTAGTCTAATATTAAATATATAAAGAAGAGTCCTTATAACTTATAAGAACTACTAAAGACTATTCTTAGCTATAATAGCTTATAACTGTAAGCTTATAGCGATCTTTAACTTATATACGGAATTGATAGAACTACCTAATAGTATTAATGATTATAATATATTAATATCCTTAGACTAAGGTAATTATATTAGCCTATAGTAGTAGTAGATAGGTATCGCTATTAGTAATCTTATTAAGTTCTCTTATATCAATGATAACTTGGTCCTTCCTACCGCTAGGAGTATTATACTATACTATAAAGTAAGAATAGCTGAATAGGGTTAGCTAATCTAACTAGGTAAGCTTATTCTAGGCCTATAACTTATTAAACGTCTTATTAATAACGTCTTTATTCTTTTAGCTAAGAGGATATACTCTTACAGGCTTGGACGTTGTATTAGGCTTCAATAGAATTAATATCTATTAGTCTTCAGGTATATCAATAGTATTACCTTAGTTAACGAAGAGATCTTAATAGGAATTAATAACGTCTACTAATTAATCTACTATATAAGGCTAGCTGTATATTTTAACTCTATTAGATATTACGTATTCTAGAATAGGGTTAATAGTTATATTTACGGAAAGGTTCTAACTAAGGCCCTTATTATTAGGGCTTATAAAAGCCTTTTATAGACTCCCTATTATAGCTATTATTACTATGATAGTAGCTAATCCGGCTACCTTAGCTAATTTCCCCTTCTATATATTACGCTACTTAGTAGTAGCGAGGCTAGCGTATTATATATTTACTAGGAAGTATCTATTATTATTTAACTCTTCTATAGTTCTTAATCTTATCTTCCTAGGAATAATAACGTTTATATCTATATTATTCTTAATAAAGACTTACTTAAGTAAGGTGTTAATAATATAGGTAAATACTCCCCTAATATAGTTAAGGTTAAGGTTATAGTTAGGCTTAAAGAGAAGATCCTTATTATCTAGAAGTAATCCATTATAAACTACTAGGACTAAAGTAGTAGAGTAAGTAGGAACTATAAACTTAGCCTTATTCTTAATAACTTATTTTATTAGAGTAGAGCGGGTATAAGTATTTATTAATATAATGATATCTTAGTAGCTATTAATAGTAATTTACTACTTAGTAAAGTCTAAAATTATACTCTTAAGAGTAAGTATATCTACTCCTATAAGTATTTTAACCTTTAAATTATCTATAATATAGACTTCTTAGGTAATTTAGGTAATAGCTAGTTACTTACTATTAACTCTACCCTTAAGGTAGAATATAATAGTAGCGAATTTATTTAAATAATATAATTTTAAACTAAGACCTTTAATTAGGATACTTATAGGTATTACCTTAATCTTAGTATTTATAAGTATAAAAGTAATATCTATAATTAATATTATATAACCTGGATCGGAGTATATCTTAATAATATTACTACTAGCTATCTAGCTAATAGAGGTAATAGTATAATAGTAATTCTTAAACGCGTAGCTAGTTCCTTAAACTACTTCCGCTAAGGAGTATATAATTAGTAGGTCGTTTGTTAAAGGGTTTAACGTATTAGTAGCTATAACTGTTAATAAGGTCCTTATTAAAGGCTTCGCTAGATCCGGCGTTATTATTACCGATTTCTAGTATTGATTATATAGGTAAATAAAGAGCTTATTCTTAGAAATAAACTTATAACGATATTATTAGTATTCGTGATCTAGTAAAGAAGATATAGATAAGAAGTAGTTATTAAAGCCTTCCTTGTACTATTTAAAGTCTTCTATAACTAATACCTAGTAGGATTAAGATAGCTCGTCTAAATATATTTTAGAGATACCTTCCTTATAGTATTAATCTAAGCTTTTATAAGCCTATATATCTTAATATTTATATTCTTATAGGTTCTAAGAGTTCTTAGTATTATCTTTTATAGTAGCTTAATAGGCCCTTTATAGTCTTAGGGGTAATTATTATTAAACCTTTCTTAGTTTAAACGGCATTTAGCCCTACTAGTTCTAAGGGTATTAAGGACCTTATTAAGGTCTATTAGACTACGAACTAGACGCGTTTATTAGTATTATAATTTATAGCCTTATTAGTTATACCGGTAGGATATAAATATTTACGTCCTGGTTCTAGTTTTACTAATAGCCTTGATAGGCCTAATAAGGTTAATAGCCTACTAAAGGCTTCTAGTATTAATTGTTATAGTAAGTATTATTGCCTTAATAAGATTAATATTAAGGGGAAGGCTACTATAACTACTTATATAGCTATCTCTACTAAGCCGGAAATTGAGATTAATACCTATTACGTCGTTACTACTATTAAGGCTTTAAATAATAAGAAGTATAAGTCTACTATTAATACTTTCTCTTATCTAAAGAGGTAAGGAAGTTATTATAGTTAGTAATCTTACTAGGTTTTAGAATATTGAATTAAAATTCTATATTAAACTTATATTAAATAAATAAGATATAGTCTTTTATTATATTAAGTTCGATATCCTAGATAGCTCTTATAATAATTTAAGTAAACTTACAGGGTTTATAGTAATATAAAGTATCTTATAAGGTATATTTCTTATAAATAAGGGTATTTATACTAATATTACGTAATGTCTTTTAGTATAATATTAGTAATTAGGACTATTTATTAATACTATAAGTAATAAGACGCTTATTACTCTCTTTAAGCTTTAAGGTATACTAGCCTAAGGCTAATCTATAAAGATATAGCTAAAGGTTTTAGTAAATAATAGTATTACCTTTTATATAAATAATATCCTTAACTTAGTCTATAAATATATATATATTACGGAAGTATATTACTTTCCTAGTATACTTAATAGCAGAGGTATTATTAAAGGACTTATTATTATAATATATATTAAAATAACTAATATTATTAGGATTAGACTTAGGCGTACTATTATTATTTATTATAGGATTTATAATAGAATCTATAGCTAGCGGATAGAAAATAATATTAATAATTATCTTATAAAGCTTAGTACGCTAAGCTTTAGTAAACCTAATATTTTTACTTATAACTAAGGGTAAGGCGGGTTTAATAGGACGCTTATAAATAGCTTCTTTAATAGATATATCCTAAGTAGTAATAGGGTTTATAGTCTTGTTAGAGAGATCTATACTTCCGTTATTAGGAGAGGTAGAGCTTGTTAGTACTACTGAAGTAGGGCTAAGATACCTCGTGAAGTATATCTAGAGTTATAGGAGAGTTCGGTATTACTTAATATACTAGGTAAAGGCTTTAACGGCTCTCCGGAATACTAGGTTATTAATAGCCTAGTTAAATAGAAAAGGAGGTAGTTTAATTAACGCTAAATATTAGGTTTATACTTTAGAGCTACCTAGTCGTCCTAGTCTCTCTAATTACTTATAGAACTTAATAATATAATTAATATAATATCTAGTAGTCTTTAGTACTTCATACTTATAAGTTTATTTAATAGCGTTAATAAACTTATAGATTTAATTAGCTAAGGAAATAAGGTCTTAGTTAAGAGGTAGTATTAAAAAAGGTAGTAGGGACATTATAATAGCGGTTTAAGGAATCTCTAGGAAGGAACGCTATACTTATATAAAATAAGGTAAGGTTATTAGTACTACTAAAGGCTTTAGTAGACAGCTATTATAGGATATAGAGGTACTTATATAATCCTACTACTATTAAGGACCTTATTATTGTCGTTAAGATATAGGTAGGAAGGCTAATTATAAATTAAGGGATTTATCTCCCGCTAGAGAACTTGATTAGATCGTTAGTATTATAAAAGTAATATTAGTAGGGTTAATAGTTTAAGATAAATAAATAGTATACTTAAAGCCTATAGTATAATATTACTACTATTTAATAAGTATCGCTTCTAATATATATGGATTAATTAATTAGCTAGCAGAGAAAGCCTCTGCAAAGTCTATTAAGGGTCTATTAAGCCTGCGGAAGGCTCCCGTAGTTATCAAGCATTTACTAAGGTAGTTACTACGTTTATATTATCCCTCTTCTATTTATTTAAAGGTCTATCTTCACGCTAAGAAATATTATAAATATACTTAATAAGGCTATTAATATTAAGGTCTTTATAACTATTAAATTTATATTAATAAATATTATCTTTAATAGGATAAGATAGTCTACTTATTAATTAATAATAAGAGCTTAATAATAACTAAATAATAGATTTTTACTTATCTTATTAATAATTAAACTTATTAAAACCTTTTAAATCTAGGAGTTTTTATATCTTTAAATAGCTTAAGGTTATTAATTTTATTTATTACTTATTTATAAGCTTCTTACCTTTATTTATAAAGAATTTATAAGCGTTATCTTTTAAGACTTATAATAAATAGTTAATAATATTAAGAGTTTTTAAATAGGGAGAGGATTAGAGTAATTTATTACTTTAATAGATAATACCTAATAATAACTTAAAGTAAGAGAAGAAAGAGATATTATTAATTAAATATTTCTTTATAACTTTAAGGTCTATTAATATTATAAGTAATACTATATAGCTATTTACTCCTATAAATAATATTATAATATTTAATATTATCCTTAAAGGAGTAGGAAGTTAATAAGCTTATACTTTAATCTTATTAATATATTTATAATAAACTTCTCTCTCTTAAGTATATTTAATAAGATTTTTAATACTTATATTAATAAAGCTTAATATAGGTAATATACCTCTAATTAGATTAATTATTAAATTTATTAAGTTATACTTTATTATCCCCTTATTCTTCTTTTCTTTAATATATTCTTTAAGGTCCTTATAATTAGCCTTCTTATTATTATTACTAATATATATAGATATAATCTACCTTCGTATTCTTTATATTTATAGTTATATTTTAATTATTAATAGTATTTATTTAGGAAAAAAATAGGTATTATAATTTTAATAATATAATATAAATATTATTTAAGAGATTTATATCTAAGACTATTTAGAGACTTATATTATTTTATAGCTTTCTAAATAAGTTTATATTCTTTACCTATATAATAACCCTCTTTATATAGAATATATATAATTAGGCTATGAATAATTTATTAGTATTTATTATATTAAATATTTATATTAAGATAAAACATATTATTAAGATTATTAATAACTTTAATCTTTATAACTTCTTAAAGTATACTTAAAGTAGAGGCTTATATTTATACTAACTATATAAGCTTTTATAAAAGGTTTATTATAACCTCTTTTATTAGATAATTAAACAATAGATTTCTGGTAATACTTATATTATAATATTATATTAATAATATTATATTATATTTATATATCTAATATACTTTTAGGTTTCTATTATTATATTATAATTAATTATATTCTTTATTTCCTTTTTACCTAACTTTTAATAGCTTTTTTATTACCTATTAATTTCTAAGGATATTAATATTTTAATAATGTTTACTTATCTAGTAGTAGTAAATTATATAAATTATTTAGTAGATATTTAATATTAATAATAATACTATTAAGATCTATAAATATAATTATAAAGACTATTAAGCTATTAATAATTATTAACTCTAGATTTTAAGATCTAATATAAGATCCTAGCTCTAATAATATATAATAGGTTTTATAGGTATTAGATCTTATAACTTCTTAAGATCTAACTTTATTATTAGGAGTTAAAAGAATAGTAGTATAGCTATTAATAAGAAATATAAGAATTATATTATATATAGATAATAATAGATATAAAGGAGAGAAGAAGTATAAGGGATTTTAAGAGATTAATATTAATTATAAAACTAGTTAAAAACTTAATTTAAATATTAATTTAAAAGTAGGGATTATAATACTTTACTAACTAAGATATAATTAATTAAATTACTTATAAACCCTTAATTTAATCCTATTTTATTATTATTTTAGATTAATAGTAAAGTAATAAATATAAATATTATAATGTAATAAGAACTTTAAATTTATAACCTAAATTCTTAACTTTAACCTTATATTTAAAGTATTAATTATAATATATTATCCTACTCTTTATTTAATAATATTTTATCCTCTTCTATTATTAAGAGTTTTATAAATACTTTAATTATAAGTTTAATAAAGAAGGATAAAAATAAATACTATTATATCTTTTAATATAAATAAAAGGATAAGTAGTTAAATTAATAAATAAAGATAGTATAAGCTATTGAGAATAAAACTAAATTTAATTATAATTATTATAATATTTATTAGAATAGGATAAAGAAGTCTAATAAATAGGAATATTTTTATAAATATATTCTTACCTTTAATAAAGCTTTATAACTTATTTATTACTATTATAATAAGGTTATTATTTACCCTTTTATAAATTATAATATTAATAGTATAAATATCTACCTCTTATTTAAAGGATATATTAAGAAATTAGGTCTTATTTCTTTATAATAGCTATTAAGATAAGGTATATTAATAATATAAATCCCTAGGTTTTTAATAGGTAAAATAATAACTAGAACTAATATACTACCTTCTATCCTAGAGGAAATTAAATAGGGATATAAGATTAGTAGTAGATAGGCGGAAATTTATATATAAAGACTTCCCAAAGTAATTTTATTATTAGGTTATAGTTATAAGTATATTATTTAGTATTACTAATAATCCTAAGATATTATAACTCTTTTATTACCTTAATTTTACTCTTTAATTAAATTTAATATCTACTATTAAGAATTACCTAATAATAAAAGTTAAAGAAATTAAATAGAGTCTTTTATTAAACTTACTTATAAATAGTATTAAAGTCTCCCTATTACTTAATTATTAATTAGCCTTAAATTATTAATTATATATAATAATTATAGCTTTCTTTATTAATAAGAATTAAATATAATATAAGAAACTCTTAAGCTTTAAATATCTTAAAGGTTAATATAATAGCTTATAACTTATAAAAATTATAAATATAATTATTAAATAATATAAGATTAAAGATTAACTTCTTATCCTTACTATTAATAACGTAAGTAATAATATTTTATTATATAATAAACTTATTAACTCCCTTCTTATAAACCCTTTTAATAATTTTATTAATTAAGGAGAGAGTAATCTTAAGTATCCTTTAAAATATATTTTATATATAGTATATATTATCTAATTAGCCTTAAAAGAGTTATTTAGAAAAGTTTATATTAATCTAATTAATAAGGAGTTTTAAAGAAATTAGATTAATAATAATAAATAGTAAAATATTTAAATAATAAAGAAAGGCTTATTAATAACCTTAATTAAGGTATAATCTTTATAATTATTATTCTAGCTATCTCCTAGCTAATTAATTAAAGGTATAAAAAACTATAATATTTATTAATATAAATAATTAGTAAAAGGAGCCTTTTTTTAAAATATAAAAGGACTAATTATAAAAGGATAATATAATAATAGTCCTAGATAATAATATACTTATCTTAAATAAGAGGTATAAGTAAAGATATCCTCTTAGGCTCTTTTAAGATATTAAAATATACTAGGACTTAACTTATTATATACTAAAATAAATATATTTACTTTATATAAATATAAAATATTACTTTAATAAGAAATTAAATAACTTCCTTAGGCTTATTAATAATAAGTAGTTATAAGTTAAATATCTAATTTAACTTATTAGGTCTTTTTATATATTTATATTATTAATAAGTAGAGGGAAGGAGGTTGTAATATATATTATCTTTATTATTTATAATAGGCTCTTTAATTATATAGAGTTAAAAGTTAGATAATTAAAGTATAAGTAAGTTATATAAAAAATTTAACTTCTTAGGACCTTTAAAGTAGCTTATTAGAAGCTTTTTATATATTATAATTAAATATAGTTAGGTTTAGGATTTTTTTATAATTAAGTAATACTTCTTTATCTAAATTATAAAGATATAATATTTAAGAGTAGGAATTAGGCTATTAAAACTAGTTAATAGTTATAAGTAGAAATCTATTAAGAAATACTTAAAAGAACCTTTTAAAATTATTAAAATTATAAATAAAATAACTAAAATAGGAGGATTATACTAATAAGGAGTTATATTACCTTTAGCCTTAATAATACCTTAAAAGCTCTATTAAAGGATTTAAATAATATTATAAAAGATTAGCTAGAATAATATAAGGCTTATAATAAGTTTTTTAATTATTATTATTATTATTATTATTAATTCTTTAATATTCTTATAACGCCTTTTACTTACTTAAGATAAGGGTTTATTCTTAAGTGATAAAAGGCTTTAAAGTCCTAATACCTATTAATTACCTATATAACGCGTAATATCCTTACTATTATAATAGGGGCTATTATATATAAGTAATACTTCTTTATAATAAAGAGGTATTATATAAGCTATATATATTATATACCTCCTACTTTCTATACCTTAATAATAGTCTTTTATACTAAGAATTAGTAGAACTTATCTAAATAAGTAGAATTTAATCTAAAGGTCAACTTTAATACATCTAAATAGGTAAAAAGGGTTAATAGTATTTTATATAATATATAAGTAAAGGAAGGTTATCTTAAGAGTAATTATATTAATAATAGAAATAAGTATAATAAAGATAATTTAATAGGTAGGTTATAAGCCTTTTAATATACTTTAAAAAATAATATTAATACTTAATCTAGTAGTTAAGAGAGCGCTTTTATAATTAATAAGAGTCTACTAATAATAATATAAGTATATTAAAGAGGTGAAGGTAGGACTAATAATTATTATTTATAAGGATTTAAGTAATATTATTTAATAAGATTAATATATTAATACTCTTTATAATTATTATAAAGTAGAATAGGAGGGATAAGTAATAGTAGCTAATAATAGGAAGGTCTAAGAATATACTAGCTCTATTCTATTAATAATATAATTTATAATAAATTATATTACAAAGATAAAAAAAATTATATATAAGTAAATTCTAGAAAAACTTTATAATTATTAATCTAGTTAATAGGATTATTATAAAGAGTAGATTATTATATAAATTAATCCTATCTAATTTATAACTAAGTAAATAGGATATCCTATAAATATTTTATCTTATAAAGTAGTCTTATAGATATCCTATCCTACTTAATTATCCTATCTTATACCCGTCCTATACTATTATAAAGATATAAGATCAGGCCCTTACTTACCTATACTATACCACGGTCCTATACTATCCTACGTAGGATATCCCCGGCTAGTAGTAAGGCTTAGTAAAGTAAGAGTAGTCTATAATAGTAATATTAAAAAGTATCTTTATATAAGTATTTAATACATAAATTATTATTTATTCTATTTTCTATATTAAGCTATTTACCTAGTAAAAAGGAAGTATTACTACGTCCTTAATAATAATATTATTAATATTAGGAATCTTAATAACCTTCTATTATATAATATTTACTTTATAACCTTTTATTAATTATTTCTTTAATTTAAGACTTAGCTTAATAAGATATATTATTATATAAGTATATCCTTATAAAATATTAAGCTTACCTTCATTATTAATATAAGGCTTAAGGGTAGTAGTATATAATTATAATAGTATATTTAATATAATATATTACTTACTAGGCTTATAATAGAACTTAATATTATTAATATATTAGATATATTTAAATACTTAAATAAGATATAAATTAAATTTATAATAAACTTTATTATACTTAATATAATATTATAATCTATATATATATATATAATAATCTTCAATGTTAACTTTATTATATATCTAATCTTATTAAAGATTTATATAATATTTATAAGTATTAATTTAATTAATTAATAGTATATTTTAATATTTTTTAAGAGGTAATTAAAGAATAATATTATTTAGACTTATAAATAAATAGGATTATTATTACTACTAATCCTATTAATATAATAAATTATAATATTAATATTAAAGACTTTATTAATATTAAGATCTATATAAAAAATAATCTTATAAATAAAATATATAAGGAAAGTAGGAGATAATAATACCTTTTATAAGGCTTTAAATAAGGTAAATTTTAAATTTAATAGATTTATTAATTCTTTTCTCTTTATAAAATTCTTTTATAAATACTTAAATTTAGGTAATAAAATAAGTATTAATATCTCCCTATCTTATAAGGGCCTAGAAATAGTAATATAATAGGTTATATAATTATATAACTATCTTATTATATTATAGTATATCTTAAGTTAAGATAATAACTTAAAGAATAAAAGCCTTAATATAATTAATAATTTATTTATAATAATTTAAATAAAAGGATAGTTAAGGTATACCTTAATAAAATTTATAAAAATATTATACTTTTTAAATAAAGAAAAGACTTAATAAAGATATTATATATACTCTTTCAAAGTTTTAAAATAAATAATAATATTATTTATATATACCTTAATAAAGGCTTAATAGGTATATAAGAGTCTATTAATATACCTTTATATATATATTAATAAATTCTTATAACTTATAATAGTAATATTAAAAAACTCTTACCTCTAGTAGTTAATATTAATAATATCTAAAAAAATCTATAGCGTACTTTAAGTATTATAAGTACTTAGGAGTAGGTTTAGTAGGAATATCTTATATTAATACTCTTAAGGGATTATAATATAGAATCAGTAGGTTTTAATAGCCTACTTACTAACTTAGTAGTTACTTACTTAGATAAACTAGGAATATTATAAACTTTATTAATTTTAATAAATTTATCTACCTTTAGTAAGGGGGAGGCTATAAATATATTATATTAGTATGTTTTTAGCGTAGATTCTAAATCTAGAGTCTATTTTTAGATTTATTAATAAATAAGTAAGCTAGAGAGGTTTCTAGCTCCTCCCTTAAGAAATAGCTTAGCCTAAGCCTAAATTTTAAAAAACCTTAAATAAAAAACTACTAATTTAGTATTTATATATAATTTCATTTTTTCAGATTTTTAATTTACTAATATCTACTTAGGATAGCTAATATAACTTATATAACTTATAGGTTACCTCTCTAACTCTAAGTCGGTTTGAAATTTACTAATAAAGCTTATAATAGTTATTAGAGTAAACTCTCTAGTAATAGAAAAAGCTTATTATATATATAATACTAATATATTAATAATCTTTTATATCTAATATTATATCTAATTTAAAAGGTTTAATATAAATATTTATTTATATAATAGTATTAAGGTTATATATATTAATAATAGCATAGCCTTTATATTTACTACTAAGTATAATCTTTTAGATAATAAAAATAGGAAAGTTAAAAGAAGTCAATTCTATTATTTATAATAGTCTATCTTATTTATAAAGCTTATTAAAAGTTTAATTTATAATTACCTTAAATTTATAATTTAATAGATATATATAAGTAGTCTTAGATACTTAAAACTCCTAGTTAAAATTTAGGTTATATATATCTATTCCTCTTATAATATATTTATAAAACTAATATAGATATAGTAACTACTAATACTTTACTTAATAGTATAAAAGCCTTCTACTACTAGTCTAATTAACCTTATAAAGACTTCTTCTCTACTAGCGAATTAATTAATACTTATACACCTAGATAATACTTATTAAATACTAGTAATACTATACTATAAGCTTTATAATACTATTTAACTATCTTAAACTACTAAACTTACTAACGCTACTCTTATAATATTAATAATCTAACTAAGTCCTTTAGTAGAAGATAAATCCCTTAATTTATAACTAACCTTCCTACTTATATCTTAATAATAGTAATAAGGTCCTTAATAGTAGTAGGACTATATAAGGTAAGTACCTTTATATATTATAATAGCTATCTATTAAAGTCTTTAGTAGTACTTATAACTTTACTATTATATAAGTACTATATTCCTTATTAAGACTACTAATAGTCTTCCTTATAATTATTATTATAGCTTCCCTATTATCTCCTTTAATACTACCTCTTAATTAAGATGTTATTTTATTAGTTAATTAGATTTATAAGTTTATTAATACTACTAAATAAACTTATAAGTATAAAGTATTAGAGACTACTAGATATTATTTTAATTATATTATTAAATTTTATAAGTAATTAGAGAGACTAAGATAATTAAATAGCTTTAAAGTATAAACCTAATATTTAATATTAATTAAAATACCTCTTTTTCTATTTAATTAAGCTATTAATAGCTTAATATTTTAGAGAGCTATTAAAACCTTTACTTAATATATTAAATATTATTAAAGCCTCTTATAATTCTAGATATACTTTATAAGGTATCTTAGTCTTACTTTAATAATATTAATAAGCTTTACCTCTCTTAATAATAGAAGTATAAATCTCTTTAATAAGATTATAAACCTTATTACTACTTAAGTTATATTAATTAAAGAAGCTATTTATAAGTATTCTATTAAACCTACCTTATCCTTAATTATAAATAAAAATATTAAAGCTATTAAAGCTTAATATATTAAGCTTTATAAAATAACTATTAATACTATATTCTATCTATTAATTATAAATCCTATTATAAATCCTATAATAAATAATAATAATATATTTAAGTTTAATCCTAATAATATTAGTTATTTTAATTTATTTTAATATAATAAGTCCTTTAATATTACCTCTATTATTAAGTATACTAGGAAGGTAATATACTTTTATAATATATATATATATTTATAGATTAAATTAAGGATATTATTTATATAAAAGGTAATATTATTATTTATTAAAACCTTTAATTATAGCTTTATAAATTAGCTTTAGGCTAGTATACCTTAAAACTTAAAGAAAGTAATAAGATACTTATTACTTATAATACTAATAAATAGTATTATCTATTAATGTTATATTAGAAGACTCCTTATAATATTAATATAAATACTCTTATTTATAAGAAGTATACTTTATAAGATACTTTATATTATTAGGAACCTTATAAGTTTACTTAAACTATTATAAGAGCTACTTAAGATATAAAATTAAGTATAATAAAGGATTATATCTTACTTATTTAATATAATTTAGATATAGAGTTTTAATATAATATCTTAGAACCTAGTAAGATTATTAATTATATTAACTTCCTTATCTTATTAAATAAGAGAAAGTACTAATAGTAGACTTATACTTCTTATTATTTAAAGCCTTAATAGTAGTAATAATATAATAGGTATTAATCTTAATTCTAGGACTAGTAAAGATAACCTTATAAGTAGTTATAATAGCCTTCCTCTTAATATTAATAGTATTAAGGTAATAATACTTATTATAATAATTAGTATTAGAAGCCTTTAACAGGCTATTAATCCTACTACCTAAATTAAGATAAATAGGGCGTAGATATTTATATCTTACTAGTATAATATTAGGCTATAATATATATACAACTTATATACTAATATATAGCCTACTTAATAAACCTTCCTTATAAATATAAGGTAATATTAATAAAATATTGAATTATATCTTAATAAATATATATTATTTAAGTATTCCCTTATATTTTCTTAAATCCCTTAAAGATCAATTTTAATATATATACTATTTAAGATATTAAGAAATTACAATTTATATTAAATCTTATTATTTAACTTTATATCTTTTATATTTTTAAGTTATTAATTTAAAGTTAATAATATTTAACCTTATAATTTTTATCTTTTTATTTTTTTTAAAGAAAATTATTAAAATTATTTATTATATTAACTTCTCTTTATAATTTATATATTAACTTTAATAATAATATAAAATAAATCCTTTAAAATATTATTCTTAATAAATATTATTATAATTTAATTTAATATAATTTAATATAATTTAATTTAATATAATTTAATATAATTATTTTAAATATTAATATTAAATATTAAAGGCTCTTTATTAATATTAAAAGAGAAAGTTATTATTTAAAGAAAGAAGATAAATTAATTATCTTAATAACTTATATTAATTAATTTTAAAAAATTTAAATTATTAAAATCTTTATAATAAATATAATTACTATTTTATTAATATTTATATATATATATATATATATATATTCTTTACTTAAAAAAGATATATACTTATAAAGATATTTTTAAAGGGAAGTATATTTATTAATTTTATAAGATTAATATAAAATTTATAAAATTTATTAAGTATTTTATTATATTAAAGTCTTATATAACTTATTATATAATTTTTTTAAAAGATAATTTGAAAATTTAATAATAATTTTATTAATAATTTTAAAATTCTAATAGTATTATTTTATATATTTTTAGATAATTTCTTTTAAATTTAATTATAAATTAATTAAATTAAATTAAATTTCTTTATTTATACAAGAAAGGAGGTAATATATTAATAAATTAATTAAAAATATTTAATTTTAAATCTTATTTAAAGGAATTAAAGTTTAATTTATTATTTTCTAATAAAGAATATAAGATTTAATTTTTCCTTGTAAAGTTTAAAATAAAATAAAAAAATAAAATTTTAAATATTTTAAATATTTTTAAAAATTATAAAAAGATCTTTATTTAAATTATTATATTTAAGAATATAATAAGATATAATTATTATAATAATAATTTAAATTTATAAAGAAAATCTTTGAATAATTTTAAATTAAAATAATAAAATAATAAAAAACCTTTAAAAGATTATATTTTAAAGCCTTTAAATTTAAATAATTATAATTTAAAATAAATAAATTAAAATAAAAAGTTAAAGATATTAAAATTAATATAATAATATAATGTTATTATAATAAAAAAGGTTATATTTTATTTTATTTAATTAATTATAATATCTTTTATTATAAAAAAAAATTAAAAAAATTTCTTAAGTAATTAATATTAAATAATAATATCTTTAAATTTTAAATTTTATATAAATTTTATATAATTTATTTTTATAATTTAATATAATATAAAACCTTATAATATTATCTTATTATAAATATAAATATTAAGTAAAAGTAATATATATATTTATAAAACCTATTAACTATATTATTAATTAATAAATAATTAGAATTACAAAAGAGAATATATTACTCTTTTTTATATAATAAATTAATAAGGCCTTAATATTAATTTAAGTATATTTAACTTAAAGAATTAATATATTTTATTAAATTTAAAGATAAAATACTAATATTTTAAAGGTAATTTTAATATAATATAAATTAATAAGCCTTAATTATTTATTTAAAATATTGAAAAGGAATTAAATTTATTTATTATTATATATATTAATATAATAATAAGTAAACTTATTAATAATAATCTTAAAAAAAATTAAAAAAATTAAGGTTTTATTA
>JAABUL010004042.1_pt1 | contig 20421 bp, 39 predicted proteins | sample 5559151 | NCBI WGS metagenome assembly JAABUL01 (sample SAMN10711876, study PRJNA513368) | rock metagenome | isolation source: Antarctica rocks | place: Antarctica: Victoria Land, Pudding Butte sud | reverse complement strand
GTGCTTTGGCATTTTCGTGCATGTTTTCGCAAAACGCAGCGGACTCTCGGAGCTTCCCTGCCGGCAAATGGTATGCGCACCTCGAAGCTCGGGCTCGACCAACATGAACATGCAACAGTGGCAGGCCGTGCAGCGCCATACAGCTGGCATCTGCCATCTCACCTCGTTCATAGCCCTGATGGCTGCCGTGGCGTCCTGCATCGCGCACACTATTTCCTCCAGCTGGGGCCCCTGCCCCGAGACCACGTCCTCGCTGCGACCTCCTCTGGATACACAAGAAAGGCTTGGAAGATTTGCCGGACTACAGCACTTCTGTCTTGCTGTGGTTCTCCAAGATGGTGAACAGCTTCGGACATTTCGCTCGCAGCTCCGCCGTCTACAAACGGTTGGGTGGTGAATCGTATGTCTATACAAGGAGGGGTCACTTTGGTCATGGTTGCAAGATACAATCCTGCCTGCGGCAGCTTAGCCCACAACAGCAGTGCACAATTGTCGACGCCGTGCCAAGTATGGTACCTCCCCTTGTGTCAGGGCTGTTAATCAATAAAGCCGGACCATCACCCAGCACAGCTGATATGCAATACATTCCCACATTAACATCTGCAACCATGCAGAACTGCTCGCCAATGCAGAGGCACATGCGTCATTGATATGGGAAATGGCGCACCCCGCAGTGAACGCTCTGTCCAGCCACGCATCATGTGTTTTGATGGTGCAGCGTGTCCGACCGCACATAAATGGTGTCAGCTGGATGCTGTTCAAGTCGGGAATTTTGATGCACGCAGGCAGCTTGCAGCTACTGCTGCTGCTGATGCTGCTGCTGCGGCGCACCTTTGAAGCTTGTCGAAGCTCGGATGTCAAGCAGTTGCAGACGTCGTTGCGAGGGACGTGGCCTGTGCAGCGCCAGCAGAATGGTCAGTATGCACACAAGCCTTGCTCATCATGTATCGTGCAACACCTCTTACGAGAAAGTCTGCAGCAGAATGTTCGGCTTGTGACTCACCTGGCTCGTCAAGCGAGGCGACGCACACGCTGTTCCCGCACGCCACTCAGGCAGAAGCCAGCGATATACACGTCTGGAGGATGTGCATCGCCTAGGGGCAACGCTGTCACGCTTGACCCAACTAGAGATCTAGTCAGCTTTGTTGTGTGTGAAGCACGAGCGCTGCGGCAGCGATGAGCGGCACAGGAGATGCACTGGAGCACGGGTGCTGAACACGTCGATGTCACGCGAAAGTGCTTGTGCGTTGTGCTGGGGACACCGTCGTCTTGCGGCTCACCCCGTCCCTGTGTTCCACTTTGAAAGCCAGGCCAAACCCTGCCTGTTTGTTTGGAGTTTAAGGGCCAGGGTTTACCGTGACTCCAGGGGCAGAAGAAGAACAGATGCCTCACGAGAGTTGAAGCTGCGCTGCCCGCAGCTGTCACACTTTGGTTGCAGCTGTGACAGGGAAATCGAGCTAGTTAGCGCAGCTTCGGCGGCTGTGTCGTCACGCAAGCCTGGGGTGATTTGTCAAAGATCTCGTCCATCGACACAATCTAGAGGTTCATTTCAGCATCAGGGCTCGCCAGTGTTGCCCCAGAGGGTTGTGTCGCGGTTGCGTCACTGCTAGATGTCGAATCTGTGATTGTATTGAGTTGCAAGAGCAGGGACTGCCCGGTGTTGTGTTGGAGGGATGACAAAGTGAGTTGCGTAAGCTCGCGCAGTGCTGGGACTCGCGCAGAGCGTCGCTTGGGCTTCGGCCTCCAAACAGGAAAATATACACCTGATCGAATAGCTGCGAGGGTGGTCCCCACAGCCAGTTCACCGGGACAGGGTCTCGGACATACACTGACCCGGTGCAGCACTTGTGGGAGGGCACCCCATGGTTGCAAACATCATGCTGGCGCTGCACTGCAAGAAGACGGAGGCCGTCGACCTGAAAGGGCCCATCTGGGAGTACATTTCCAACACCTACTCGGTGGAGCAGGTGCGGCGCCGCGTGCTTGCCCTGTCCTGCTGCGGTTTCAGCATCATTCAGCTCGACTGTCCAGACTCCTCAACCTAGTATCGCCTCGATAATGGCATCACTCATCTTGCGGAGGGCATCTTAACATGCATTTCGCGATCCTGCCTTACGGGGCACAGCAGAAGACAGTGGGATGGCTCTAGCCGCGTTCCAACTCTCTGCACCCACTCCGCGCAGGCGCAGGATGCGCAGGAGGACCTGGAGATCATCCAGGGCCAGCGCGGCCAGATCGTGGGCATGGCCGGCGCGCTGCCCGCCCTGCGCGACACCATGATCAAGTGCGCCCTTGCACCTTCACGCAGTCACAGTCGTCATGTTTAAGCTAGCAACAATGCATGTCAGAGCTGTACAACATGCATGGCGGGGTGCGGACGCATCCTCGCAGACCTTTGGGAGCAGATGCGGTCTGCGTATAGCTGCAAAGCGCCTGTAGCTCCATGTCTGCACCAGAGCGCTCTATGGGGGACTCGGAGCTTTGCGATGTTCCTCACGTCCAGGTACTACCGGGCGCTCAGTTCCATCGGGACGCGCTTCCCAATCTCCAAGGACGCCGGCCATGTGCATGTGGTGTTCCAGTGGTATGACGCCTTCCGCCCAACCAAGCGCGCCGAACAGGTGTGATGCCTTCTCAGCCAGCACGTTTCCACTGGTGGATTTCATTTTTGGCCACCACCCAGCGATTTAATCAGCAAGGCTGTGATCGCTCGGATCATTGTGACCACTTGTACGGCCTCAGATGATTACACTTCTTTCAAATCCAGCTGCTGGTTTCAGGCTGATGGCACTGTGCGCCATTCCTCCACAGGCCAGCATTCACTTCGAGAAGGCGGCAATTCTGTTCAATATTGCGGCGATCGCCAGCCAGCTGGCGGTGGCGGCAGACCGCACCAGCGATGCCGGCGTCAAGGAGGCCGCTCGCCTGTTCCAGGTCTGTCACTCATAATTGTGGATGGGGAAGTTGATACGTTTGTGATTGCTGCGACCATCAGCAACAGATAGGAACATGGCAACATAGACGCACCAGTGGCGCTGCGTCAGCGAGTCCTTCTTACTGAAATTGGGAGCCACCGAGACAGAGTTGGGGGGAAGGACCGGCCACGGTCTCACAGCAAGGCTGAGCTGCGGCAGATGCTCCCTTCCTCGTGTGGGCGACATAACGGCAGTCGTGCGTGCTTGGTGGACATGTTGGGTCAGCTATCAACCACAGATGGAGGTACTGACACGCACGTCCCTTTGTGCAGGAGGCGGCGGGCGCCTTTGCGTTCCTGCGGGACGAGGCCAGCCTGAAGATGGACGTCCCGCGGCCGGCAGACCTGGGCCCGGAGGCGGCAGCCATGCTGGAGCGCCTCATGCTGGCGCAGGCGCAGGAGTGCGTGTTCGAAAAGGCGGCGGCGGACCGCAAGTCGCCCTCGCTGCTGGCCAGGTAGGTCTGCCATATGAAGATTTCATACGTTGATTATAGGACACTCACCGCAGCCAAACTGCAAGGTTCCCGATGCTTTGCATGCGTCCACCAGCTACAGTATCGTTTCGCAGGTCAGTTCGCCCACAGGATTTGTTTGATGCTGCAGGATCGCAAAGCAGGCGGCGGCGCTCTACGCGGATGTGCTGTCGGCGCTGGGGCAGACGCCGCTGGCGAGCCACCTGGACAAGTCGTGGGCGGCGCACGCGACCGCGAAAGCCGGGCTGTACGAGGCGCAGGCGCTGCTGGAGTCGGGCAACGCCTTCCACGCGGAGGACAACATCGCCTCCGAAATCGCGCGCCTACGGGTGCGGTCATTGCAATGCGGTTCTCCTGTCGGTACTGTTCCTATCGCAACATCACATCCGAGATCGCGCGCCTGTGGGTCAGGGTTTCGTAGTGCTGAGGAATTGGATGTGGTCTCCCTCTCGAGAAAACTGTCCTGACCAAACATCGCGTTCGAGATCGCGTGCCTGCGGGCGACAGCGGGGCCTGGTCGTTTTGCTGCCGGCTGCACCAAGCCGGGGCTTGGCATCTTGGAATGCCCTTCTGCCAATTGGGGCGGCACGGGTTTGCCTGCTCAAAAGCGACTGCTGAGCGTGCTGCTATTCGCTCGCTGTTGTGAAGGGCACTATGTGTCTCGAGGCATGCGGGAGATCTCGTAAATGTTGAGGCCATTCGTTTGATCGTATGCGCGTGGTATTTGGCAGCAGACAGAAGAGGGCCTCAGAGAGACACACAGGTGTCCCTCCTTTGCCTGTGGCCAACGGTCGACGGTCACAAGAGAAAGGTCCTGGCGACAGGGAGCAAGACATGCGCGGCGCCAACAGGGAGCTCGCAGTGACATTGGAAAACCTTAAGATACCACCAGACACTGACGTCCTGGGGTGTCTCTTATTCAAAACGACGCACAGCAGGTGCTGGCGGCATCAGAGAAGGACATGCGAGGGTCAATAAGGAGCCGTCGGCGGCGTCGCAATCCTACCATGTCATTTGACACTTCTTGCAACACCTCTCCTACGCAAGAAACCCCCAGAAGGTGCTGGCGCTGGTCAAGAAGGACATGCGGCGCCAATAAGGAGCTGGCGAACGCCGTCAAAGCGCTTGACACGAAATCCCGGCACTGACGCCCTCCGATATGTTCCTTGTTCAACAGGACGCGCAAAAGGTGCTGACACCGGTCAAAAAGGACATGCGGGGCGCCAACAAGGAGCTGGCGGATGCTGTCAAAGCCTTGGACGAGGTCGTTCAGCAGCACCTGACCAAGGCGGAGCGCGAGAACGCGACAGTGTACCTGCAGGTGTGCATCTGTCCTGTGATAACAAGAAGCCGAACAGGGCGAAGTTGTGCACGAGGTCATGCAGCAGCTCCTGACCAAGACGGAGCATGAGAAAGCGACCGTCTACCTGCAGGTGCGTCGTGAAATGCTGCTTACCAAGACAAAACATCAGACAAGGCGAATGCATGCAAGTCTAGAAAGGGCTGTGCATGACACATAGGCGCACCCAGCAACTAAACAGTGCAGGGGAAATTTTCCTTGCAACGTCGGCCGTGGCCATGGCTACGTGTCACAACAACAACATGGACATCAAACAGCTTTCTGCCATGGTGTGTGTCGCCAGGAGCAAGACGAAGCATGACCTACACCTGTTTTGAGACCTGCCAATCCAGGCTTGCCCTGTCTGATATTTGGAAAGGGTGCCGATCACGAAGGCCCGCCTGCCGTTGTTTTGGCGGCAACCCAGAACGAAACGCTTCGCTGGAGTAACAGTGCTCTGACTTGCCGCTGCTACCACCTGCAGGGGCGCCGTCGACATAGGACCTTCCGGCCATAGTGTTGGCGCATGTGGTCAGCCGAAACCGATTTCTCATTTATCTACAATCACTCGCTTGCTCCCGCCATCAACTGCAGCGTGTGCCGGCGGCAAAGGACCTGCCGGCGACTGTATCGGCGATGCTGGTGAAGCTATAAGCTCAGGCGTTGATATTCTCCCAGCTATGACTGACGGTTTCAACTGCAATCTGCAGCGGGTGCCGGCCACAAAGGACCTGCCGGCAATAGTGTCGGCGATGCTGGTGAAGCCACTGGCGCCGGCGCTGGATGCCAGCAGCGAGGGCCTCTTCACCACCGTCATTCCCGATGGCAGGTCTGTATTGCAGCAGTGCTCTCACTCTCCTCTTACAGCAGCAGGTCCGTGCGGTGTGTCTTAGCGCCATGTGTTATGCAGCCGCAGCCGGCGCCCACATTGCCGTATTCCAATCGGCTGATGCTTCTCTCCGGGCCATGGGAATAACATAGTCACTGTGGAGTCTTGGGCGATGTGCACGCTCAGGAAGCTCTGGCTGTGTTTTGAACCTGACGTAAAGAATCCATTGCCATACACTGTGCTGTTGTATCCAGCAGACAGAGTAACGGGTCTGCACTGTTCGCTGAACGATAGCACAACGAACGTTTCGTACATTCTGACGCAGCGTCAAGGTGCCAAGCCGGTGTAGTGTCACAGTGGCATGTCGATATGCCGTCTGCGAAAATAGAGCTTTGGGATGTGACAATTTAACATTCCCTGTGGCGCAGCGCCAAGGCGCTGAGCTGGTACAGCGACCTGGTGGATGCGATATGCCGGCCGAGTGCTGTAATTTGACGCTTTGACCTTCCTGTGCCGTAGCGCCAACGCGCAGAGCCGGTATCGCGACATGGTGGACTCAATGTGGAGGCTTCTAGCCAAACAACATATCAACTTCTGGCAGACTACAACATTTTGTGACGCAGCGCCAAGGCGCTGAGCCGGTACAGCGACATGGTGGACGTCATGTGGCGGGAGCAGCGGGAGCTGCTGGACGGCGCCTCCGACGAGGCCCGCCTCCAGCTGCGCCAGTGGGAGCTGCCCGAGGCGCTGCAGGTGGGCAACCGCCCAGGGAGAGACCCTGTGCTGAGACACAGATGCAGCAAGAATGCATTCAGCTGGACGGCATCTTGGACGAGGCCTGTTTCCGGCTGCGCCAGTGGGAACTGCCCAAGGCGCGGCAGGTGACCAGCAGAATCATTCGAAAGCGTGCGTGGCCAGAGACGTTTGCAGTTTGCAGATTTCGTGGTTGGGCAGTGCTGCGCGCAGAACCAGAGCTGCGGCTGCTGGCTGCGGCTTCAAGCAACAATTGCCGGCTATTGCATATTGCTTCCAGATGCTGCATGTTGGCGAAGCCGAAAATGATCTCGGAATGCTGTTCTCTGCTGGTTGTCATCACTTCTGCTGCTCCATACTCTCGATGCGAGGAGCTGGATGCGGGGAGGTGCGCGTCGCTGCCGGAGGGCATCCGCCAGGAGCTGGAGCGAAGATTCGCATTTCTGTGACGGAACTTTCGTTTCACAGGCGCTGGATGCTATAGGCAGCGCGGCATTTGCCAGGAGCTGGAACGAAATTCTGCAACTCTGCAGTGGTGCTCAACATCCGAACGTTCCTTTCACAGGCGCTGGATGCTGGAAGCAGCGCGGCGCTGCCAGAGGGCATCCGCCAGGAGCTGGAGCGCATCGAGGACGCCGGCGGCCTGCGCTTCCTGCAGGACCTGGTGTCCCAGGTCAAGGTGCGAAATTCCACCAATTCTTGATGAAGCACTCGCCTCGCAGAGGCTTCACACGCGTGTCATCGGGACAGTTCGCTCAGGGCAACAGCATGCCAGCACTGTGCTTCGAGAGTAGCGACTCCCTGGCTGTGGGTGCTAACTGCCAGCCATTCAGCTTGTGTTTGATGTCAACGCCACAGCCGAAGGAGATAAGCCATTTGCTACAGGACCTGCGGCAGCTGGCGACAGAGGACCTGTACTGCATCAAGGACCCCAGATGTACGAGCTCGAACCCTCAAATCTGAAGCCTCAAGGTTCCTCACAATTGCCTGCTGCAGGACCTGCGGCGGGTGGCGGGCGAGGACCTGGACCGCATCGAGAAGTCGCTGGATGACGAGTCGGAGGAGGACGCGCGGCTGCGGCAGCAGCATGGCTCAGCCTGGAACCGGCCTTCCAGTGCTGCTCTCAACTCTGCGTTGCGCGAGAAGGCCGCAGGCTATAGGCGCGTTCAGAAAAGCCACCTTATCTGCCAGATGGACATCCCTTCATCTGTCAGTTGGAAACTTCGTGCAGCGCCGTGTGCAACAGCTTGTCGTCCGCTGCCCTCAACTCAGCGCTGCGCGAAAGGCCGCCAGCTACAGGTGCGCATTCTTTGCTGTCTGCCGCGCTGTCGAAAGCCACCTCCTGTCGCTGGCGACGACATGGCAGGTATTTCTCAAAGGTCTACATTGTGTGCATGAATGCCGGCCTTCTGCATGGAGATGGCCTTGGTAGTTGCAGCCCTGCGGTTTGTCATGGCAAGATTGCCTTCTTGTCTTCTTGAATTCTCTGGGGTGCTGTGCTGGTGCATGACCCAAGACTTCGCTGTGCTGCAGGGCCAACCTGGTTGCAGCGGGTGATAGCGACGCGCGCCTGGAGACGAGGCTCTCCGCCAGTGCGCCCTCATTCGCCGCGCTGTCTGTGGACGCCGCGTCTGTGCAGATGCCGCGCCTGCAGGTCAGTTTTCGTCCTTGCATTCTGGTGCCATTGTACCTGGCTGGTGAGTTGGCAGGCCAGCACCCCATGTGGCAAGGGATGTGGCCAGGCAACATGCAGGTAGCTCTCGGCTTCGTGCTGTTTCATCCTGCCCCTGGCGGTGATTCTGCAGCCTTGTGGGGGACCACTTGGCATGGCATGTCTCACTTGAACGTGGATGTTGCACGACCTCGATGGTTCAACAGTAGTTCCACAGGTCCGAAACGTGTGGTCTATCTGCAGGCGCCCATGGTGGCGGTGGGGGACGCGGACCCGGGGGTTGTGGTGGCCACGCTGCGGCAGGCGCTGGAGGCACTCAGCCGGCTGTCTAACGAGCGCGCCGCCCTGGAAGAGGCCCTCAGGGTGCGATTATGCAGACGTCGGAAACATGCTGATACCACAGTATGGAAAATTGAACTTGAAGTAGTCTTCTTCGATTTTCCATTCTGTGCTTCAAGTTCAGTTTTACATATCCTGCCAGCTGTTGCCCAACAAACGCCCTGGCCTTGAGGTGGAGGCCTTCGAGGTGAGGTGTTTTGCTATCTTCCGCTTTGAACACGAGCCTACGCCGATGAACTCCGAAGCCGCACGATTCTCTGCTCACAGGCGGAAAAGGGGCGCGACAACATCCTGCCGCACATCATGGCGTCCTCCGAGGGCCACGCCATGCTGTTTGCCCGGGAGCTGTCAAAGTACGACGGCCTGAAGTCCGAAATCGGGCGCAACGTGGAGCGCCAGCGGCAGCTGCTGCAGCTGCTGGACGAGAAGCAGGCCGCCTTCCGCGCGTCGTTCGGCTTCAGCGAGTGGCGCCAGGCGTGCGAGGTGAGCTGCTCTGTTGAGTAAGTTTGTAAATCAAGAAGGAAGCCGCATGGAGTGCCAGCGACAGCTGCTGATGCTGCTGGACGAGAAGCCGCCTTCCGCGCGTCATTCGGCTTCAGCTAGTGGCCTGCGAGGTGCGCCCCGCGCTGTTTCTGTTATATATGGGCCACAGTGCACATGCTCCGTTCCGAAACGCGGCTGCTTCGATGGTTGGCATTGGCGGCTGCGCTGCCGGGCGGCGACCAGGCGGTGCTGTGGCAGTGCGCCGCCTGCGTCGGCTGCCGCAGTCGCCGCTGAGCCCACCCTGCACTTTGCTGTCCTGCTCGTCTGTGCGTCTGCATCAGCAGCTGCCAGTGCTTCTGATACACTCCTGCACGTACCGCAGCTCAGCAGCATTCCACAGCCTTCTCGCCTCTCGATGCACAGCTGTTTTCTAGAGGCATACATGGGCGATGCCATCACACCTTGATACCCATTATCGTATAGTGATACTGTCAGCCATTTGCACCAAATCTAAACGCACTCTTTGCACTTGATGCCTGCAGGCGGGAGTGCAAGCGCATGTGTCGAGTCTCAACGAGAAGTTGTGTGACCTTTTCCTTTTGATATCTGAAGCGCCTCATTGTATGCGGCAGGGCGCGGCAGCAGGCGTGCGGGCGCAGGTGTCCAGCTTCAACGAGGTGCGGGACAACCTGAGCGAGGGGCTGCGCTTCTACTCCAGCCTGCAGGAGGCGCTGACGTCGCTGCAGCAGCACGTCGGCGACTTCTGCCTCACCCGCCGCATCCAGCGGTGCGCTTCCCTTGACATTGCCTTTGAATATTGCAGCTGCTTCCTCCTCTTGCTGACATCTGGTTTGGACTCTCCTCCCTGCTAGTCCTGATGGAGGATGAGCAGCAGTTACATCCCAGTTGTGCAGCAGGAGAAGAAATGGACTCGTGAGCAGGGGGAGGCAGGCACCGGGCGGCACCGGGCGATGGCGGAGGCCTTTGCACCTACAGTTTGCCCAACACTCGATCCTGACCTGTGGCACAACGTTGACCTGCAGGAGAAATTGGTGGAGAGCAGCGGCGGCGGGAGCCAGAGGACGCGTGACATTGGTGGGCAGCGCACTTTTCTCTTCAACACGACTCCTGGACTGTCGTGACTCGAATCCGATTGCAATCCGCAGAGAGGAAATGGTGGAGGAACAGCGGCGGAGGGAGCAGGAGGAGGCGCGGAACCTGCGCGCCGCGCAGGACCTGTCGCGGATGAGCCTGTCGCCCGCCGACAGCGGCCCGCCGCCGCCGCCGCAGCACTACCCGCAACCCTCTTTCTCGGTGCGAAAACCTCACTTGGCATGTCTCACATGTGCAGTCTCAAATCTACATCTCCTACCGTGCAAGCATGAGCGTGCTCCGAGCCTTGAGATGCGCCTTCCATCCTTGCAGGTTTGCCTGTCGCAGAGGACTGGCGCATGCATGACGCATCTCACAAGGTCCTCAATCACCTTCGATGCAGAGCCTACACAACTCCCTCATGAAAAGCACAGTGTCCTGTGCAGGGCCACCAGCTGTCGCACTCGCATACCTCGTCCTTCGGCGGCAGCGCGCCCTCGCTGCCGTCTCCAGCCTACCCGCCGCCGAGCCCGCACCAGTCCGGCAGCTATGGCGGCCAGCAGCAGCTGGGCTACGGGCAGCAGCAGGCGCCGCCGCCGCAGCCGCACACCTACCCGCCAGCCAGCCAGGGCTACGGCTCCGGCGGCGGCCAGCAGCCGCACTACGGGTCGCACGTGCCGCCGCCGCCAGGGCCGCCGCAGGTGCCCTTGGCTTTGCTGCCTGGCCCTCCTAATCTTGCTGCTCGTGAAGGGAAGGTCTAACAGCTGGTCTGGAGCTGGACTGAGAGGATAGGACCACGGGTGGCTTGTCTGCTGCCACAGACGTTGCTTTCATGCAGCACAAGTCCTGCCCTCCCAGTCTGACTTGTGATGCTCCTCGTCACCATCTCTGGTCCCCCACTCGCAGCACTCGGCGCCGCAGCATTCGGCGCCACTGCCGCCGGCCAACTTCTACGGCGTGCAGGACCAGCCGCTGTCCTCCTTCCAGCAGTCGCCGCCGCCCCAACAAGTATGACGCTGCATGGCTCTCGAGTGCTCTGTGCTGTGTTATGGTAGGATTCAGACAAATATGCCCTTGCTGTTGCTGCTGCCCGCCAAGCTGTGCAGCGGCAACTGCAATGCCTGCACTCGAAAGCGACCCCACTGCCCGCCATGTCGCTGCACTCACAGTATGGCGGACCGTCACAACCCTACGGCGGCCACTCCAGTCACCCGCCGCCGCCGCAGCCGCCGCAGCAGCAGTACGGATACGGCGGCGCACTGGGGCAGCAGCCGCACTACCCTCCCTACGGCTCCAACGGCAGCAACTACGACTCGCAGCCGCCGGCCTTCAACAACCGCTACGGCGATGTGCCGCCGCAGCCACAGCACGATCCGTATGGGGTGCGTGCGTCGGGTTTTTCAGGTTCTGAGGCGCCGTGTCATGCCGTCGCTGATCCTGCCATTGACAGATAATTTTGCTGAACGACTGGCCGCTAGGCCCAGCTGTGTATATTGTGGGAGCACATGCCGGTCACAGGCCTGTGCTCAGTTGAAAGCGCTGGATCCCTTACGACGATGCTTGACGATTGCTATGAGCGCTGCAAGCAATGCATGTGTGCCTGGCTTTTCATATGGTTTTCACATGTGTCTGCGCAGCCGCCGCCAGCCAGCGGCGTCGCGGGCAGCAATCCGCTGTGGGGCGGCCGGTGACGCCCACATGCGCCAGGTGGAACAAGTCCAGGCGAAACAAGCCTGTCAGCCGGTGCTTGGCTTGACACCGCTGTGTTCGACTACAGGCCGCCTGCATAGGCTTTGCAAGATTGATTCGTAGTGAGTGGAAGCCGCAGGCGGCATCACGTTGCGTGCCCTTTACTATTGGTACTCCCACGCCGATGCTGTGTCGGTGTTGTACACCTGCTATGAGCTGCAAGTTTGTAACAGGACATATAGCAGCGACTGGAAGATCTGTGGGCCCCTCTTTTTTGTCAAGCGTTGCAAAACCCAATTCCAAGATTGGTCCCAGTTTGGTTAATATTGGACCCAGTTCCATTAATGGACAGCGCTTTGCCCCACAACCAAACCGACTAGGGATGAACCGCTTCTGCAGATCAGCATAACGAACAAAACATGATGCGCAATGGCGCACACTTCAAGCTTCAGGCGAATCTGCCCCAGCACAAGCCGCGAACTTCCCCAGATTGGGCAGGTAGCGAAACCAAATAGTTGGGCCCTCACTGTGGCAGTGGTCAGGTGCGGTCTCCCCGCAGGGGCCGCCGCCGCAATGAACTCCCACGTGCCACGGCTGGCGTGATTATTGCGCCTACTCCTGACCAGACGGAGCCTTGAATGACCAACAGCGGAGCTGCTGACTGCTAGCAACGTTGCTAAGCGCACACCTGCATTCAGGCATCTGACCGACACGCATAGGCAGCGCCTCAGCCGTATGAAGGCAGGAGGCTTCGGAATATAAGCTGATGAAACTTATCTTTCTTGCTCGTATCTGCGTGCAATTGCTGACGAGGCACGGCGACACAGACCTCCGCCGTCGCAGAGCGATCGCATATGCAGCAGAGCGGCTGCCTCTGCGTTTACTGCTCGTTGACTGGCCGCTGTGCGGCCGCAGCAATGCAATCAAAATGATGGGTCCTCCTCCGCCCAGCCTGAGAAGGATGGAAAATCCGTCATGATATATATCTGCAGATGGCGAAATTCATCCAGCGCCTGAACATCATGCACGTGCGGAGGGTCACTCGTGAGGGCGACTCACCTGAGAAGGACATCACCGACAATATGGCCGCCGCGGTGTCCTCAACCGTGGCGGCGCCAGCATGGTTGCGCACTGGCCCCTCTGCGCAGGGGCCGAGCACAGTACGATCCGCTGGCCCGGCGGCGGCCGTGGCGGCAGCGGCGGCCATGGCGGCGGTGCTCGCCGCCGCAAAGGGGCTGCGTGGCGGCATGCCGACAGCATATGCGGCTGCGCCGCCGGTGGGAGGCCGCAGGGCGTCCATGCTATACGCGCCGACTGGGCAGGACTCTCGCCGGGTGCCGCGCGGCTGGGCGGACGGGGTGCCGGCCGCCCGCGGCGGCATGCCGTCAAAGCTTTGGCGCCGGGGGGGCGACCAGCTGATCGGACCGGCCCTGTAGCGCCCCGTCTCACCCCCTGCACGCGACACAGTACACCGCGGTGAGCATCAGGTTCCAGCAGTTGACCACTTGTAGGAAAGGCTGTATGCAGTAACCCTCAGCAGGCTGTGCACCGAGAAGCAGGTGCGTGCACACTGTGGATGCACGCCTGCCCCCCTTCCCAGCCGAGGACCCAAGCATAAGCGCACAAGCAGAAGCAGAAGGGTGAGCGAGATATTGACTTTCCGTGTTCTGCTTGTATCTCCATGCTTTTGGGCAATGACAGTGTTCTGTCGAGAGCATCTGACAGACGACTTCAGGATCAGGACAGCGGTCACCTGCGTGCTGCGGCGCCCACCCCAGGGCAGGCGCAGAGTTATTGGCAGGGGACGGTCCGGCGCTGCTGCCGCCGACGCCACCACCGCCGCCGCTGCCGTGAGCGTCCCCGGCCGCGGTCTCTCCTAGCATCTTGGACGCTGCGGTTGAGAGGATCTTGTGGCTGCTGCGGCGGCAGCCTTGGTGCATCGACGCCAGGCGGACTGCGGCCTCGGCGGCGGTGGGCCGCGCTGCGGGGTCGACGTCCAAGCAGTCCACGATGAGCTTCGTCACGCTGTGGGGACACTCCTCCTCCCTGCAGGCCCGCACATTTGCGCCGTGAGGAAACTATGGCAGTTGTACCATGGACACTTATGCTGATGACGTCACGGAGGCTCGTAGAGCTGGCCACCCCACTCGATGGATCACAGCCGACGAGCAGTGGTCGATGCCGTGCAGCATCAGAGCAGCTTGCCAGCCATTCTCAGCAATGCATCAGAGCAACTTGCAAGCCGTACACTGCACATCAAGAGGGAAATACGTGGGTGGCCGCAGGGCGCCTCGTACAGGCCGGCAGCCGGTGACGATTTCCCAGAGAAGGACGCCGAAGCTGCAGACACAAGATGAAATAGTGGATCAGTGCCTGCATCGGAGCACACTCGAACATCCTCCTGCGCCCCTCAGACATTCATGTAGTCACTGTCACCTGTAAACGTCGACCTTTTCGGTGCAGCGCTCGCTGTCCAGAAGCAGCTCCGGCGCCGCACATGGCAGAGTGCCCATTGGCACCTTCTGCACATACCTGCACAGAAAACGCCGGTGGCCATCAGACCTGCGATTTGCACCTTCGTTGAGCTCTCCGCCGCATCGTGCATATGCGTGCTGAAGCCATGTTCAGACTTGCGAGCACGATGCGGCGCGGCTGCACGAACAATGACATTGCACAGCACTCTGGACAGGCAGACCTCAGATGCAAAGTAGTGCAGTCTCTGAGATGCGAAGTGTCACCCGTTGCACATGACGCGAGCCAGGCCGAAGTCAGCGATCTTGGCGGTGCCCTGCGCGGTGAGCAGCACCTGCATCCGCGCATGCGCTAATATCCTCAGATATTGCATAGTATATGATTTCTGGGACACTCATTAGACCTAAAACGTCAACGCAGGAATTCCAAGCCCAGCCATGAACGCCCACATGATTTGAACCATCTGTTCTTGAACACTGACTCACGTTTGCGGACTTCAGGTCGAGGTGCACAATGCGGGCCCTGTGCATGAAGTGCAAGCCCTGCGCGACTCCCAGCGCTACGCCTGGCCCCCTGCGCATCAGGATGAACCTCACGCCCGAGTTCTGTCAGGTGCAGCTCTCTACACCGAGCCCACAGGGTGGATGTGAAATCAGGCGTGCATCCGGCCGCGGCATGCGCGGCACGCAGTTGCTGACGAATCTTGCTTTTTCAAGGCATGACGTGGACATCTGCTGTTGACGATGTGCATGATGCTGAGCCAAGCGCACCTTTTCTGCCAGGTGACGACGCGTCGCTGGACGGCGGAGCTGAGGTCGCCGCCGGTGCATAGCTCCGTCACCAGTTTTGGCTGACCGCCATCAACGCAGACGCCCTGCACCCAGGAACATACCCTCAAGCACTGCTGCTGCCCTGCGGCATGGTTCTTCTTCTTGTTTTGCGCAGATGACAGTCTGCACCTTGACGCACCTGGGACCATGTGTGCATTTTCGACGCCGCAAACGCAGCATGGACATTGGCATTGCAGGCTGTTGACAAAATTGCACCAGCGCATCATCCTCACCATGAAGTGCAGGATGTTTGGCCCGGTGCTGAGCATCCTGAGGACCGAGCACTCGTGCAGGAGCTCTTTCCGCATTTCCGCCGCTCGCCGTCGAGCGCGGCCCTGTGGATTGTCTTAACGGCGACCGGCAAAACACCCTCGCGCACGGCACTGTACACCTAGTAAAGGGCAGGAATATGCTTCATTACGTTCAGGATTCTTCAACATACGCTGTAAGGACACAGCGTACAGTTGGGCTTTCTGGCTCCCAAACTCAGGCATGTGGTCACATCAATCAAAACAAACTCGGCAGATCAATCATCCGCCATCGACGTTCACCACAGATTCAATCAGCTCAGTTCAAAGTGTAGCTCCATGCTTCTGTGGCGCGGCGCTGCCGCCGCCCACCACTACCCCCCACCAATCAAAAGCTACAGGAGGTATGCAAACCGGCACTGCTATGGGCTAGGTACTGGAGCACCCACCCACGGCCGGAGCACCAACAAAAAAGCTACAGGTACCGATGTGTGTGCAAGGACAAAGGCATCACTAAACCCTCCTCAACTAGGCACAGGGCGGGTTAGCACACGCTGCGCTGATGCACCCCCCGCTGCGGCTTTTTGCTAGAACTTGGCACAAATCGGAACATCAAATACCTGCCCAAATGCGCCCTCGCCCAGCAGCGCGTCACTCCCGTCGGCGGCATGCTTCAGGATTGTCAAATCTGCAGCGCTGATCCTCCAGTCGCTGCACGGCAGCCACGGCAGCACCAGCTCCTCTGCTTCCTCGCTCCTGCAGCTGCTGACACTCTTGAGTCATTGGATCACTCACTGCAAGCGCAAGGCGGCAGTTGCCCCACGCCACGTTGATCGCAAAGCTCAATAGAGTAATAATCACCAGCCTGCAGCTATCACGAAGCAGGTTCCAGGCAGCCGTGGTCGGTCCCATCGGAGCTGCCACAAACAGCAGTGCTTGTACGGGCGCGATCGGCAAGCCGATCCCGGCGCGCCTTTCTGCAGCCGCACACCTGGAGTGGACGACGACGGCGCTCTTCAGCTCGAGAATGCCGAGGCCGGCGGCAAGTATCTCATCACTGCCCCTCTCCAAGGAGCGCTGCAGTCGACACAACATACGTAACCTGAGCCGGCGACACACAAGCGGCACTCTGGTATCAAAAGGATTTGAATAACGTGATGCGATGCATGACTGCGTGCAATATGTTGCGCACTGCTGCGCATCATACTTCTGCTCAGGCATTTCAGAACACTAGCCACGAGCTCGTAACACTTCGATCGGCGGGACTCGAGCGCATTGCTGGACGCTCCTCACCCCGGTGTGGTGCCGCCGCCGGCCATTACTGTTAGGCACTGAACTCGCGGCTGGCTCCCATGCATCGGCGAGATCATCAGTCGCCGTCTCCTTACTGCACTCCACCAGGGATGAGAGGCCCTCCTTTGGATGGCCTGCAGGCCGTGCCTGCGTCCCATGCGACCGGAAGCGTAGGAGCAAACCTGCAAGAAAGAACGCTTTGAGGATCACGCGGCGTGCTGCCGGAAAGTGGAGTCCTTCGACGGTTCAGTATTCACGGACAGAGTGATCATGCTGGCGTCATCTGCACACGTGACCGTCATGCTGACGTATGTGCAGAGCTCCGGGCTGGGAGGGTGCTGCACGGCGCGCACCCTTGAATTGCATCGGTGGCCCGGATCCTAGCCTTTGCTGCGCTGATCCTCCACACCGCACGCGCTGTTGCAAAAGTTCTTGCTACCGACACCTGGTTTGCACGCAAGCTCTGCAGAGATCAACGCTTGCCGAGTGGGTAGCTCAGCGCTGATTGCTTTAGGGAAACTTAATTTAAACTGACGTGCATAGCATCGAGTTTGCTCGGTGGGTTGTCCTGGACATCATCAGGCATGCAACAGCCTGCACGCTGCAGCTGCACGGCGGCAGGCACAACACGGCAAACGACGCCGCATGCAATTCAACAGTGCTTTCCAGTCGTTTCTCGCTCGTTGCATGCCACACGCTTGCGTTGGGGCTCGAACGCTCAGTCACTTCAGGATTTGTTCGGGTGCACGACGGCGCTCACCTCGTCCGATGATGCGGCGACAGGCGCACTGCGCTAGTTGAGCACACGCCTTCTCGTCTCGTTGAACGCTGTGTGCCTGCGTTGCTGTGGGACAAATGAAAAAGGTGCTCGCACGGCGGGCACGGCGGAACCTTCCATCCAGGTGCCACACGGTGTGAGATGACATCCGTATCGATGTGGAACCTCCAAGAATTATCACCATTTCGATCCTCGACTGATCAGATGCAGGGCAGCAATCGGCGACCGCCATCTGTCACGTCTGCTGTTTGCTGCTGATGTCCCCCATTGCGCTGTCTACAGCTACAGCTGTTCCGACGCGGCGGCACACACGCATGCTCAAAAGTACTGGGTGGTCAAACTCTATCATCCTCTCGAAGCGACGGACAACAGCTTGCAATCGCGGCGCCGATGTTTGCCTGACTATTGAAATCATCAAGAGCTGCAGGAGAGGAAGCGCGCTCCGGCATTCTGCCACGTGGCCGCACAGGCCCAATCGCGCCTCAGTATGTCCATCTCTGCCGTCAGCGCGCAGCCGCCGCCGCAGCGGCCCTTCAGCCAGGGCAACAGCTTTGGCGGTCGCAACACAAACATACGTTGTAAACATATGATCCAAGCTTACGATCAATAGCATCAACCACCAATGATCCCTGCCTGAGGGAACGAAAATCGTGCCAAGGCGCTCGCGTCACTGCAATCAAATGGATGGAGCGCCATGACAGCAGTGAGCGCCTATGATCACGATCATGCCACTACTTCAGTCGATACAAACGTGGTAGTTATTCGCGGCGGCGGCGGCTTGCGGTCCCCCCGCAGCAGGCCGCCGCCGCGGTGAGCTTCCCATGTATCAAAATTCAACGTGCCCAACTCAAGCTGACCTATATACCAACGAATAATACAGCAGAGCACGGTGCCCTACCAATAAACGCTGAGACACGTACAAACAATTGCTGAGATGCATTTGCGCACCCCGACCCTCACAAAGGAGCGGGTGCAAAACATCAATGAATTAGCAGCACCGGGGGGCTGCCCGGCTCCTCCTTGCAGGATTGCAGCCGGCAGGGTTCCAACCGGCGGATGTCGAGTCCGGCAAAGGCGGCGGCCGCGGCGGCGGCGGCACGAGCGGCGGTAACGGCGCTGTCCCCGGGGCGTGCCGCCGCAAAGGGACTGCGCGGCAGCGTGCCGCGGAAGGCTGTGGCCACGGAGGCGGGGTCCGTCCGCAGGGCGCCGCTGGCACAGCACCGGCAGGGCAGGAGTCCTGGCGGATGTAGAGCTGCGCAGCGTCCGCGGCCACAGACGGGCGCAGCGCTGCGAGGTCAGAGAAACTGCGCCGGGGCGGCGGCGCATCAAAGCTGCCGCGCCGGGATGTCGTGTCCATGGAGATGCGTGCGGCGTCCAGGCGATGGAACCGGCTCGATATAGCGACTCGCCCAGCCTGCAATGTGTACAATGCAGCTTCCAGTGAGGACCAACCATACGTCTCTGCGAAGCAGTTGAGCAGGCCGCCACACAGCTGCTTCTGAAACAGGGCGTAGGTGATGCGGTCTGAAGTCCGTGGGCACGTGCTGTCAAACTTGACCGCCAGAGAACCCGATCCAGGAGGTCCATGAGTGCGGGTGACAAGGCACAAGGCCGGCAGCGTTCATGTCGTCAACGCGATGGGCATGAATTCAAACCTCTAACGTCGCCCTTCACAACCTCCCATTCCTGGCACCGACCATGAGACATCATCCTCCTGTCTGGATGATAACATGACATGGACCAAAGTGGCGTGCTGTCCCCGCTGTCGAGCCGCTGCAGCTCCGCCGCGGCTGGGAACGTCCTCCCAGCCGCCCGCCTATGACGCGACTGCCCTCTTTAGCAGCCGCAGCGCTGCCAGGTCGACACATGCGTCTGGAAGTGGCATTCCCGCCGCCGTGCGCGCCGCGGCTGTGGCTGCCGGCCCCTGTTGCAGCAGCGACCCCTGGCGCTGCGCCTGGCCCCGCATCCTCGCCGTCCGCCATCAGCGGCCGCTGGGGCGGCTGGGGCGGCTTCTAGGGCAGCTTTGAGGACGGCGGCGGCGCCGGCGGCAGCTGCATCGGAGGCGCCCGGCGCCGCAGACGCTGCAGGACAGGACCGCCTAGACACAGTAAACGGGGCTGTCCTTTGCGATTGCTGGTCGGGCGGCCGCTGAGGCTGCTGCGGATTTGTCGCTCGCGTCGCCGGCGGCGGCGGGGCCTGCGAGCAGCAGCGTCGTCACGCTCGAAAAGGGATGAGTTCTGATGTTGTAGCGCCACGACACCCAGCATCCTTATTCTTTTCAAGCCGGAGGCTGCACTTGGAATTCAAAGCTGGATTCATTCACGACATCGCAGCCCAAAAGCAGGAACGTGTGACGCCAACGCAAGGCGGCATTATACCGTTGTCGGGCAGCGGCTGTGACCAGGGCCCACCGCTCCCGCTGCCGCCGTCGTCGGCGGCTTTGGTGCTGACGGAGAGCGTTCCGCAGGCTGTACATCGCATCGGCTCAGGCTTCTGTAGCTGCCCAACCGGGGGCGGCGGTTGCGACTGCGCCATCCGAAGCGCGGCGTCTGCGGCGCTCGGCCGCGCACTAGGTTTTGGGCTTTTGCATCCCTCGAAGCTCACCTACCTTGTCCGATGCCGAGGTGTTGGATGCATATGCAATCTGCCTGGCGGCATAAATTCGCAAGTTCTCGGCCGGCAAACCCTCAGATGCATGTCCTATTGCTTCATTCCAAGTGAGGGTGAACATCCGTTGCTAGTCTCTGCTCCTTGCCACACAGCGTTGCAGTGTTGTGCCGACGATTGACCATCTCACAGGTATTTTGTCAGATCTCTTACCTGTACTGCTTGGTATGTGTAGAATTTCCAACTGTGCTACGTGTCGTCGTCTGCAGGAGACTAAAGTGGACAGTTGGGCTCTCTGGCTCCCAAACTCAGGCATGTGGTCCATCAATCAAAACCAAACTCGGCAGATCAATCATCCGCCATCGACGTTCACCAAATCATGTTCAATCAGCTCGGTTCAAGGTGTGGCTCCATGCTTCTGTGGCACGGCAGCGCCGCGCCACCACACCACCGCCGCGCCACCACACCACCACCCCCCACCAATCCAAAGCTACAGGAGGTATGCCAACCGGCACTGCTATGGGCTAGGTACTGGAGCACCCACCCACGG
>JAABUL010004040.1_pt1 | contig 20438 bp, 15 predicted proteins | sample 5559151 | NCBI WGS metagenome assembly JAABUL01 (sample SAMN10711876, study PRJNA513368) | rock metagenome | isolation source: Antarctica rocks | place: Antarctica: Victoria Land, Pudding Butte sud | reverse complement strand
CAATCTTTTACAGTTGTTCGGGGGTTCTATGTGGTTCGCACATATCTTAATTCTTTGCCAGCTTTCTCTTCAAGCCTGTCGGAACATTCTCCCAACGTTTCTCAATAGTATCGGCAACTCGCTTTACCTCCGCCGAGATGGATCGAGAGACTCCTGACGACAATGCGATTTTCCTACTTCCGCAAGATGCCATTGAGCTTATGGTAGCAGGATTGATCGATGTCGTCCCCGACAGACTAGAAAAGCATCGTCATTGGCAATGTTGACAGCTTCGCCGCCGCATTTCCGAATCCTTTGCGCTTCGTTACAAGATCAAAATCTTAAGTTCCCTAAGCATAAACACAGTCAGCAAATTCTCTCGAGTTCTAAAGCGATAATACTTTGAGACCGTTGGCTAAGAAGGCACGTCTTGATCGTTGGAGACGTAACGACGTCACCAAGATTTAGAACCGTAATGCCTTAGTTTTATGTATAACAAGGGTCTTCACAAGATCTGCGAGGAGACCAACAATTGCCAAGAAGAAGGCCCGAAGTGCGGAAGGATACAACGTTTATGCGACGTTGATTGGTCACTTCAACCAAGACACACCCATGAATAAAGCGTCGTTCCATCTCCCTTAATATTCAAGCGTGACAAAACGTGAAGCTTGTCCACATGCTCGAGGGCACCGGCCTCAGTAGTATGGTGGTCCGCTACGGTGTCTTTTGCGGAGCTCGTTCGCCCTCTTTCTTAGGCAAGGGCACCGTTTCAGACCAGAGCTTCCCCACCCAACAGGCAACGAGGACGTCTTGTAAGTCCCTTTCCAATCCGAGTTCGAAACACAGCGTTGGAGTCACATCTTCCATCCCTGTTCTCGCAAGCAGTCTCCCGTCTTCGGTCATCCATCGGCAACCCTCCTCCTTCATCTTCGACCAATCTGGCGTCGTCCGAAAAAGATAGTCACTATCCCCGTCATGGTTGTGGCGTACCTTCCATCCGCCGGTCCAATCCCGGTGCATTATTACAACACCTGAGAATTTACCCTGCGTTCCGCCGCGCAACTCTAACTGCTGATAGTCGACTGTGCTACGCCAGATGTCGTACAATATGTTCGTGGAATCATATTGCTCAGGTACAAGCGGGTATTCGACCATGTCTGCACGCCTCTGCGCCTGACGGACGCTCAGGAAGGCTGTTGACGTTTCGAGAGGTTGTGAGAGCTGATATATCCACTCTTTTGCATTCGACAATGTCGACGCATAAATGAATTGACCAACAAGCAGTCCTTGCTGGACAGGTTTGTCAAATGTTAGCGAAACCTTGACTGGAGCATCGCTAGCACTTCTTGACGTCCCTGGCTTGGATGCGACTAAACCAGCCCCTTCGCCAGGACCAGAGACAAGCTGGATGTCGCGACTTTCTTTCGCCCCCGCACGAGCCAAAATGTCGACTATTCCAATTTGATTCGCGCGAAGCGCCAAATCCAGTGGACTTGCGTCCTGATCGGAAGTTGGGGAAAGCTCGGCCCCAGCTTGAATCAATAGGTTTACACAGTCAAAATGACCATAGTAAGCTGCCCAGTGTAGTGGCGCCCAGTCGAATTGGGTGCGTAGCGATGGGTTTGTACCACTGTCAAGCATGAGCTTGACGACTGCGGTTTCGCCATTCTGTGCGGCGATGTAAAGCTCGCTAACTCCCTGGTGACCCTTGGTACTAGGATCAGCTCCCGCGCTCAATAGTACTTTCAGCGTCTGTTCGTCGCTGCCTCGAACGTTTGCGCTCCACGGAGTTCGTCCATCATCGTTTTGGCAGTCGATCTCGGCATTATGTTCTATGAGGAACCTAACCATATCCCTACGCTTAGCGCGAGTAGCTCTATGCAGAGATGATTGACCCATGCTGTCTCTGGAGTTCACGTCTACCCCCAAATTCAGAAGGTTTTGAGCGACACTCAAGTGCTTACGTTCGACCGCAATGAATAAAGCAGTGGCTCCAACGCAATTATCTCCAAGGACTAGGGTATGATTTTCAGTCTCGCTCAAGCTCTGGACTTCACGCTCGTTGCCCTCGTATGCGGCGAGGAGAAATCGCGCTGTGATTTCGTGCACATCGCGCACACTCTTCGAACCGAACGCAGTTCTGGTATTCTGGGCGATGATTTCTGCTACTGCCTCCCAGTGTCTTTCAGTGACAAGTAGAAAAATTCCTTGGCCGTGTTTCGAGCCCAAATCTACACTGGCCCCACTGTTGACCAGAAATTCCACCGCTTTTTCGAAGCCTCTGTCCATGGCGAGAGCGAGGGCTGTCTTCCCGGTTTCATCTACGGCATCGATATCTCCGCTTTCTTTAATAAGCAACGACGCAACTCTTGCAAGCCCCATGGATGCCGCAAGGTGTAAAGCCGTTACCTCGGGCATCCGGCTTACACTTGTGCGATGTAGCCAAGGCTGTATGTCATTATTAGGGTCATTCCCAGAATGCTTTCCGGGAGAGGCACCGTCGCTCAATGCTGGAGTCTCGTATGCGGTAGTGGCGGTGGAAAGTTGGGACACATCCGTGGTCGAGGACACGTCGAGCTCAGCAATCCTCGTTACTATATCTTCAGCATCTGTTGGCTCTGTTTCGGCTAGTGTTTTTGATTCTCCCGCCTTGGAATTATCAGCAATATCGCCGTTCTCTGCATTGTCTTGTGGCCACTGGGTAGAATAAAATCCCGATTTGATCATGTCAAGCCCATCCAGGAGGGAGAGAAGAGGCTTCCGCTTATCTGGATGTGAGAGCAACTCCCCGATGACCTCTAAGACGCTGGGCTCTAAAGCATCTTCAGGGTTGTGACGTGCGTGGTCCCCCATATACTGCGCGGCGTAGCAGGCCAGAGGATAGTGCTGCACGATTGTCCAAATATCGGCATTCTCCAAGGTACTCATAGCAAGGTATGTTGCACAACTCAGAGTTATAGTAGCGTGGAATCCAGGAAATCGATGTACGCGGATTTCTTCAAAATGGTTTTTGGCCGTATAATGAACCAACGTTACGACGTTCGTCCCTTGGTCGACAATAACTAGACCTGCGCATAGGGCTGTTATACTATTACCGTCCATGATATCTTCTTCATCCAAACGAGTACTTTCAGGTTCAATAGCCAAGGCATGTTGAAGCTCTCCGAGGGAAAGTGATCGAAAAGCATAACTAACCCACGCAAGAGTCTTCATCGCAATGCTGCAGTGCTCTGGTTCCTGGGCTTCGATGCGTTGCATTGCCTCGTCGTAAGTGCCAACTAGAGTTTTCGGTAGGCTTTGAAGCTTCTTCCGGACGTGCTTGATCGACAATGCTGCCGCACTGCTTAAGGACTCCACGTGCAGGCGTGCTAGCAGGAACCTGCGAGCGTTAGCTCTCGTTCGATGAGAGTGCTGAATTTTCGCTGAAGTGAGGATTACATGTCTTTCGCTGTTGCTACAACAGCGTTCTTGATGTCATCACTCATGGTCGGGCTTTTCTGGACGATTCTTTGCAAATTTTTGTTTTTCCGAATATGCTGGTCAACGAACAATTCGAGATCAGCCTTATTGGCCTTGATCTCTAATCGCTCGAATCCTTGGAGCTCGTCATCTATGCTTTCCAAGAAGCGTGAGGTCACTAGCAGCTGGACTTGTGGCTCTATCTCTTGAAGCTTCTCCATCATTGCCCATCGAACCTCATCGGAGCACTCATCCAGAGCATCAACAACAATATAAACTCGTTCATATAGCCTGCTGATCTCGTAAAGCGCCGTCGAGAGATCGTCTGTAGTCGGCGAAGTGCCAAAAGCTCGATGTCTATCCCACAGATCACGTACCGTCGATGGTAGAGGTGCGTAGTCTTGGGCGAGTTGCGCTACGAAGCTTCCCAAAATATTTTCGAAGGTTTGCTGGTTGTCATTGTACTTCAAGTACATCATTGCAACTTCTACCCGTTTGCTGAGTCCTTGTTTCTTCGTTCGCTGACGTCGCAGGTGATCTACGACGATGGACCTATAATCATGAGCAAAAATAATTCTTTCTCAAGGGGCTTGGACATAGTACGCCATGACAGTTTTTCCCGCTCCAGCTTACGGCAGACGTCAGCGTTCCGGTGAAGCACTGAAACATTGCAGGACGACTTACGAATACCTGGGCACCATAGCGATTTGAACGCGCCCGATTGCCATTCTCTGAATCTGATCGATGTCAAGAACCATCGTCCCGAGCCTGCTTCGGGTCGCTTCGAGATAGTCTCATGCGCGACCGTCGTTTGCAAGGGCGTGAGCCAATTCAAGATAGTTGACCTTTGCTTTTCCTCCTGAATAGCTTCTTGTCTGTTATCAATCTTTTCCACCAGCGAATACTGCTCGTCCAAGAGTAAAGTATTCGCATAGAGCTGCAGGCGTGTGACGCGCTCGAGCATCGAATACACCTCACTCTTCGTAAATGACCATTTGGCAACTGCTTGTATCGTCTTGATGCGCGATCGCTGCTCTGGCTGTTTCGTGATGGCATCGATATTGAGCGTTGCTGCGAGATCGTCGTAAGCTCGAGCAAACTGGTGGATAAGGTCCGTTCGTTGCTCCAGCCACGGATCACCCGGGCATGCCTTTTCTGCACGGGCCCGTAAACTTTCGAGGAGTCCATAGAGGGATTGAGCTTCCTCAGCGAGTAGCCGTCGGTCAGTAGAAGCATTGCGTGTATTTCTTGAGTACTCTATCAAAGCGGATGTAACGCGCAAGGCTACCTCTGCTACCTGAAGAATGGTCGCTGCAGCACCTAGAACCTCCATCAAAGCGGCATAGATCAGAAAATCGGAGCCATAACACGAAATGTCAAGTAGCAAACAGCAGAAATTCAAAGCACCGCGGGTGCACTTCCTTTTAACGAATTACTTGATGGGTAGTAGTGCATGCATACTCTACATCAGCAAACATCCATGATGCACCATCGGCGCTTTCACGACCAATGGCGTTAGTGGAACCCATGCCACAGCGCCGACGGACCTAATTAGGTGGAAGCAGATCGCAGTCGGCGTCTGCATGTTTCCGATTTCGAAACATGAGACATAATATTGTACTTAGACTATCTAGTGGGGCTCGCGCACATTGAACATATGTAAGAACCCTTTATCTATGCATGTGTGCATGTGCCAAACAGTATGCCTTATGCTTTCCACAGACAGTCAAGGAAGAGGACAGAAAGAATCAAGTCCTCAAGCAATCAAGGTAAAGTAAACCTTATCGACGTTACCCACAACACACAACGACTTGACATTTGAAAGTTCTCGAGGAATTGTCGACGCCTTGAGCGTTCTGCGCTGATTGCTTTTCATTCGCGGACGCATATTGCTCCCCACGGGCGCGCACTACTACCGATCGCATGCGGTGGCACGATGTTCCTCACAACCCTTATGAAATCCACTGATTTTTGTCATGTCACTAAGAATTATTGGCGCTTCGACGCTTTGGCTATGGGTCGAGACTGGTCATTCAATCCATCGCCTTTGCGTCAATACGTTGTTCTTGTCTCAGTAGTTAGATCTATGCAAAAAAAAAAGAAATAACCCTCAATCGAACCCTAGCGAGCTCGCTTATGTTAGGATCGCGCTAGATCAACACTAGAGATTAGTTTCGACATAATAGATACACTAGCAATTAGTATATCTAAATATATTTGCATCGAGTATAATAATTATTATAGTATTGTTTTTTTTTTGTATTAGATCTAAGAGCAAAACACTGTGTTTGTTTCTAAAAAAAAAAAAATTGAGTTTATTTTAGAGTTAAGAATTTATCTATTTTAATCGAAGATTAGAATTGCGAAGCGACGTGTTCAAATATAATCTTTCTTATAGGATCTGACTAAGGTATTGAGGCAAACGTTGTTCCAGGGTGCAGGGCTTCTAGTCCAGCAAGCCAGAACGTAGCGCCCAGCCAGCGCCTGGCGGGCGGCGCCCACTGTCTGGATCCAACTCAATTAATGCAGCCCGCCGAAAAGATAGGGATACCAAGGCCCCGGCCGTTCCCCGCTGTATCAGGGTGGAAGCATCTTCCCCAAGATGACAATTACTACATACGTACGATACATAGAGATCCAAAATTGGTCTTCTTCCTACATTCGCTCATGATAGTCAGATGTCGTGTACAACAGCGCATCATTAAACACACCAGGATTCGAATGTGTCCTGACTACCACCGCAACAAGTCGCTTTGGTGGAGGAAGGTCGAGCCCGAGTCTCGGTTGAGCAGAGCGATACCTTGTCGAGCTATAACCCTGCATTGGGCTTGCATATGACCGGTACTTGTAAGTACTTCGTAGGCGGCGTATTAATTGTTAGTACGACAGGGGTGTTTAAGGTGAGGGCTGGGCAAGATACACCCTGTCGTACTAACATTTAATATGCCGCCTACGAAGTACAGCAGATTCATTGGCCATTATCAGGTACTTAGACACTCGTTAAATGACAGCCATTGTTTTAGCGAATGTAATTTTCTCTACCCGCCTGAGTAGTCTCCATTGGACGCTTCAGCGGACGACTGCGTGGTACTACTTGCAACACCGCAAGGAGCAATGATGGTCAAAATAAACGGCAATGGTTGGTGTAAGCCATAGATAGGTGAAGTGGAAGGTAGACAGTCTCTCTTAGCGCCTATGACAATGAAGACTCCGTACTAAGGGGCATTGTGAATATGCGGACGCTATAATTGGGCATCATCCTAAAAATATACATTTTTCTGCAGGGGGATCTGTAGCCCAAATGTGAAGCGATGATTGGCCGTTGCCATTTACGGTAGTAAGCCAAAGCTCAGATTGTTAATATAATGGTAGTGTCTGACACTCGTATCATTGATTCATCAATATACAACCTCACTAAAGTGTAGAAAAAGACAGACGCGAGTGCCTGCGTTGATTCTTGTATTTTCCTCTTCGATTATCACGATGATGCCATGGCCGCTACCCCGAAAATGTGAGCTGGGGCAAACAACCACGTGGCTATCGCCTAAGCTGCAGTACACTCATGATGAAATCAAAAGAAATCAGCAAAGTGATTCCCCTTGGTACAGTAGCTTGGAGCACATTTCAGCGTTCGTACATTCCATAAGTCATCCACCTCTCACACCTACTTATCTCTATCCTTACATTCAGCCCCAACTCTTCGATGAAATCTGAGTCATCGTCTCTCAAATATGCTCCAGACCTACTCCTCACCGGCTTCGAACGATTCAAAGCAAAAGTATTCACAGAGAATTTCGTACCTTACAAATTCCACTCCAGAAATGCCCAATTTGAGCCGGAATTGGAAAGCGACAGAACCTACATCACAAAGATCATTTTCATCGAGGATGAGACATCAAATGACTCAACGGTCTCCTGTGAAGCATACTCGATCAACATCTCACAAGATGGCCAGACAGTCATTCACACCCTCTCTCCTCTTGGCTGCCTGCGTGCTTTGGACACACTTGCGCAAGTATTTTATACACATTCAAAATCCAAAGAAATTTATACACCCTTTGCACCACTCTCTATTCAGGATGCTCCCGTGTTCGAGCATAGGGGCCTAAATCTCGATATCTCTCGTAATTGGATCCCGCCCCAGGACGTGATACGGACTATCGAAGCAATGGCCTTCAATAAGCTGAACAAGTTGCATCTGCATTGTACTGATGCACAGTCCTGGCCGATTGAAATACCAGCTCTTCCCAGCCTCGCAGATAAAGGTGCGTACCGGCCGGATGAGATCTGGTCTGTAAAAGACCTCGAACAAGTACAGAGGCACGGGCTCTACCATGGCGTTGAGGTATATCTAGAGATCGACCTACCAGGGCATACCGCTTCCATATACCACTCACATCCGGACCTCATTACCGCCTACAATGAGCCGTGGGCTACTTACGCTATGGAACCTCCAGCAGGCCAATTGAAACTCAATTCCCCCGAAGTTACTCAGTTCCTGTCCACTCTCCTCAACGATCTTCTGCCCCGAAGCTTACCTTTCACTTCACTCTTTCACGTTGGTGGCGACGAGCTGAACCGAGAAGCGTACAAACTTGACCCAACGGTGAAATCGTCCTCTAAAGAAGTCATCCAACCCTTGCTGCAGCGTCTCATGGATCATGTCATCTCACTGGTACAATCAAAAGATATAACACCCGTGATTTGGGAAGACATGCTACTCGAGTGGGACCTGAAGCTACCTCCTTCCACCATCGTGCAGACATGGCGCTCATCTACGTCTCTTGCCAACGTCGTTGCCAAAGGGCATCGTGCCCTCTTCGGACCTTGCGAGGAATGGTATCTGGACTGTGGATATGGAACCTTCATCGATCCTGATCCCAACAACCCGGATACGACGATTAAGAGGCCGTTCAAAGATTGGTGTGGTCCCTATAAGAATTGGCGCCAGGTGCTAACCTACGACCCGTTCAAAGGCATTCCTGAAGACCAAAAGCACTTGATTGTCGGTGGGGAAGTTCATCTGTGGGGCGAGCTAACGGATAGTGTGAATCTTGACGATATGCTATGGCCTAGAACAGCGGCTGCAGCGGAGCTTCTCTGGAGGGGCAAGGGTGAGGTAGGTGAGGAAACGACGAGAAGGCTTGCGGAGATGAGGGAGAGGTTGGTGGCCAGAGGGATTCGTGCGGGAATGGTACAGATGGAATGGGGCTTACGGAATAAGGGAGGATTCATCTTATGAGGCTTTGAGGGCCAGCGTACTCGAGCGCTCAGTCTCTCCTTACATGTCATTGTTTGCTGGACTTATGGCCCTGCTCACATGGCGTGCATGTCTCACGATTTCATCGAGTCACCTGTAATTCCAGGGCATCGTCGGGCCTCCCGACTAGAATCTGTGATCGAAAAGGGTAAAGGCTTCAAAGACTTGCATGCTCGGCTATGGGTCTTCACTGATTGTCAAGCCCACTATCAAGTTATCAAGACGTCTTGGTCAATGAGTGCCAAGAAGCGGATTCCGTTAATGCGCCTTGTCCAGGGCGCGGGGCTAAGTTTCCTCGGGCCGGCGGGCTACTTTCCAGGGGGGCCGCATCGTCTTGTGGGTAAGAGCTCGCCCAGATCGTCAGCTAAAGTATCTCAGATTGTGTTGTAAGCTATACCAGCTTTGAAATATGGGGTACCTTCCTTATGCTCAATCAACAGCTCAGTCGCAATGGATGTCTACACGGTCTATAAGGAGGCTTGGCTCTGGTGTGCACTGACCCCTCATCTCAACAAGGCGCAGACCGCACAATAGAATCAGCCGTATCCTGGAATCAATGAGGCTGAGTCTTCTCACGACTACAGGCAAATGCTGATCTCTGTCAGTCCCTTCACAAGTCTCTGGTCCATATTTCCTATGAATTCGAACTTCTCTTGGGCCATAAGAACCGACCCGTTTCGTTGTATGAGGTTACAGCTTGAACCACAATGTCGAACAACCAAGAAAGCTCGCTTGTTCCTGTTGCTGGCTTCTCCCAGCAAGGACAGGTGGACTGGGTGGCGATTGGCAACTCTGTGTTCTCAATGTCATACAGCATCCTGCAAAGATTCGCTGATGCAGGCATTCAACCATTGACGCACCACGCTGGCCTTGCTATCTCAACACAATTCAAGTTGAGCGAGAAGGAGAACCAACGAGTAAGAGACGCTTTAGACGATTTGCGGATATCCTATGGCTTTGAGTCGGTCCTGTGGTTCGGTTTTGGCCATAGAAGCTTCCTTAGACTGCTAACGGAACGCGAGCTTGAAGCCAATTGCGCTGCCCTATGCGCTTGCCTCGGAGAAACTTATGGGACTCCCAAAGCAGCCGAGCTCTTACAAGTGTTATGGGAAGTCAACGATTTTCCGATTCGGTGCGCTCGTTTCTGGCTGCTCTGGCCTATTCCTTTCAACCCCTTTTGCCGATATCGTGAAACGAATGGCTGGATCCTACAACCCCCATTTTGAGTACCACAATACATCGGCTTCACCAGACCTAGCCGCAACAATCAATGGGTTGTTTCAAGTTTCTCGAGGGAGACTAAAGGCTATCGAAATCCATGGTGGTCTTGACATAGCCTTTCTTAGTGCCGTTGCGTACTGGCTTCTTGATCTCACCTTTTGGGTACAGATGCATGATGGTTCAGTCATATTCAGTAATTGTTCCCATTCGGAGGAAGCAGTCGTGAAGCTACACTACACGGAAGAGGGTGATCCTCGGCAAAGATCCCTGATCCAGATCTCGGCAACAACATTCATTCTCCGATCAGTCGACGACTTATTCACTGTGGGCCCTTGTGCATCTATCAAATTCCGGGTAAAGTGGGAGGATTGTCTGAAACAAGTATTCGGTCACGAGGGCAAGCGCATTCAAGACCAAGCAAGCCTATTTGGAAAAGCTCTAGGTGCTATTGCGCGCATATACGAAGCAATCGCTAAATGTGAGGTGGATGTTGGTGGGTTTTCCCGCATCAATTTCGTCAACTTTCAGCCCCGAGGCTATGGACGGTCGTTCGTAAGCAGTATTGGCACTATTCTCCCTGAAATTGGCTCTTATCAAGCCTTTATTGATGGGGCAGAGCAGAGTCTAACTCAGCACGTAGCCAACAGTGTCACCACCATATTTGATCTGCTCATACAACTTAAAAAAAAATGTGGTTGCGGCGTCTGTGGCGTCTGTGAGCGGGAGAAATATGATTTCAAATTTCAGATATGCAACATTGCTGCTTTATTGTTCCTGCGAAAAATCGGCGATATCATGGCTCACGTGGATACTGACTCGCTGATGAGTCCAACTGTTGACGGGTTACATGAGGTTTATATGTCGCAATACCACTTGTGGAATAATGCCTCTCAAGAAAGCGATGGTCTTACAACGGAAGATTCCCATCGAGACTCCTGGCTTGGGATGGCTGTGGGGATTCCTTGTACAAGCGACCCGGGGCCGGATATCCGAGATCTGCAACCGACGGGAGTCCTCTTAAATTCCATTCTCAATCAAGTATCTCGACTCTTCATGGGACTGGGGCATCAAGAGGAATTCAGCGAAGGGATAATGATGTCCATAATGCCACACTGTACGGCAATCTCAAAGGATGGAGCCTGCATGTGGCTTGATGCCCTCCGTAGCGCGAACGCTGATCCAAGTAGTATGAGCACCATCCATGTGATACCCGGACAGATTTCCTACAGTAATAAACAGTATGCCTCTGTCTGGGACTTGTTCTATTTATCTGTCACGCGACGAGGTCGAGCAATGCCTCCGGCGAAATTCACTACACCTGGAGCATCCGCAGATCTGCCAATGCAGGCATCCTTATTACATCTGAGTTTACAAGCCATAGTAACGGAAAGGGAGACCGAAGGAACATTAGGATTTGCATTCCTAGTCGGGAGTCGATCAGATTTGAGATACCCTCATCCCGGTATCTTGACTGAAGCGTTGCTCGCATCGACAGGAATATTCCCTTGCTCAAAGACCCCAGACTGTTCAAACGAACTCCCCGTGTCTTCTTACATGCGTAAGTCTGGCTGGGACTTCCCCCCGCACTCTCCTGAACGATTAAAGGACAGCATTCGCTTTAACGATGGCGGAGCTTTCCTGTTATGGGCCGCCAATGACCCTATCAGTAGACTCTTAGCCATCGAAGGTTTAAGAACATTTAATCGGGACAGGCCCATTGACGAAGATAGGCTTTCTTTGCTTCTACTTGGCTCAGGGCAATGTATGGCTTGTCTAGCACGTCATTGGCAAAAGTCAAAGAATAAGATGATAATGGAGCATTGGGCATATTCTTCTCAAATGGGAAGGCCATTCCCAGACACCATTCCAGATTGCTTTATCCATATTGTTTGAATCGATGACTTTGGAAGGGGAATACGCGGTGTAAGATTAAAGACGTAAGAGCGCTAGAACGCGGAAATACTGCTTCCCAGTTCCTATTCCAATTGTCATTGAGGTGCAGCGTTCGCCACTGTCATGAGAACGGCTAGTCGGTCGACAGAAATCGTGAGATTTATCACCCTTCCAGTGTCATTTGCGGAGACATGCTTTGAAAGGCTGTGTGGACTCACTACAGCGTTTACAACAGCCGCTCTTCAGTCAAGGAAACATTGAACATCGAAAAGCAATCCAACTGGCGTGGTCTCTCGAGATCCAGGACACACTATACTTAATGCTTCTCGTAGCATTGAAAAGATTTCGTAAATCGACAGACCAGTCATTCAGCCTTTCGCTCTTCATGCGCTCTAGTACTTGTCATTTTTTCTCTTTCACGTAGTCGTACGCCGCCATTGTCAGAGCTTGGTAGAGATCTAGGCTTGTCAATTTCCTGACTGCTTTGGTCTCCCGTCTTCCTACCTCGCTAAGATTACCCTTGACATGGACGTCCAGTGGTCTCGTCACGAATCCTGTTGCCGAACGACGAGTGTTACAGCTTGGCATATACGTATCGTAAAGGTCTGAATTACAAATCATCTCTTCAGCCCTACGCCGGTACTCGTACGATCTTCGGCTGGTGTCCCGTGGCTGTGCAACTGGACCCTCTGTCTTATCCCTCACCTGAGTTTATACCAGCCTATCCTGGGATGGAGGATACGAGAGAGTGAAGTGCCAATCACAGGCTGAGTCCATCTGTATTACCTCATAGAATATCAATCGGCCTTACGACTCTTATTACTTTCGTTGCGAATACATGAAACCTACTACAACAACCTTTTACAAGCTTTAAGCTCCTCCACCCTTTTCTTTCCAATGCCCTCCTAAAAAGACAGAATTGAAGATTAGCGCATACCACAACAAACCCAGCAGCTCCCACCCGTTGTAATCCAGTGTCTCTGCCAGCCCAAACGTCTGCCAGCCAGACCCGGAAGCAAAATATTTCAGAAGGCAGTCATTCTGAACCCCCGTCTTCCTAACTATGTTCACCCCTATTTTCAGTATTGCTAACCCCTTGCCCAGGTTTCAGAGCAATCTTGATCGATTCAACGCTGATGCAACCCAGCGCGCGATGAAACTTCGCCAGAGTCTCTGTTATCGCTACAGATCTACACATCTAAAGCCTTCACGTTATACCAAAACCCAGGGCTCTGCCGGAGGCGACCATAATCAACCCCTATCAATCATAACAGAGAAGAACAATAACTACAAAGCCCACCCCAACATCAAACACCCTCTCAAGCATCCATACGATAGAAAATAACAAATACCTAAAACCCAACACCTTCGTGTGCGCCAGAACCCACCTCTTTCTCAAGCACAATCTTCTTCAATTCCAAATCGAATCAGAAATCAACTTAGACATTGATTTCGACGTTGAACAAACGTCTAGCTAGCCATCATATCAAACCCAAAGAAGAAGGAAGAGGCAGGCGTTTGGATCGGGAAACGGTGCTTTTCTCAAACGGATCTTCGGAGGGATTGGAGTGTTGATTAGAAAGTGGAGATTTGGTGGGTTTGGATAGGGGTTCAGGTAGTGTTGTAATAGGAAGTCTGGGAAGTTGTTGGCTTAGTGTAGAATAGGTGTGATGTCAGAGGAGGCGTTCAAAAGGGTGTGCATATGAAAAAGGGGGGCGTAGAGTGATGGCCTGCGAAAAAGTCGAGTTTGCAGAGGATTACGAGCCAGGTGCTTGGACTCAATCTATCTCGCTTTCATCTACACGATGACTGCGCTCCAAAGCCTCCATGTTGCAGAAAGCTCATGACTGGATCTAAAACAACATGCACCCATCCGCTCCTACACACACCCATCCTACTAACCCCTCTCACTCCGCTATGACCATAGGATCCTAACTCCAGCCGCTCAGACTTCCCTAAATCCAATATTCCCTCCCTACACTCCCCCGCAAACTGTCATTCCTCGCTCTTCTTGCCCCCAACGGCCACCTTCCCGTCCCCTTAGCCAGTCTCTCCCACCGACGCGTTCCCCTCCGTTCAACCCTAATTGAAGATAGAAAAGTATGAAAATTCTCATTTCCCCATTTTGTAAGAAGGAACTGAAATTAAAAAGGGACCCATCGCCTCTTGACCCCATAGCGCTAAGAGAGGATGGACCCACGTAAGCATAAGCACAATGCCATCAAATGGAGAAAGACGAAGTAAGAAAATTGCTGACAAACTTTGGAAGGCGCAGGAGCTGAGAGGGGAGCGCGAAGGGTGTGGCTGGAGGGGTAGGATCTGTGTAGAGATGGTTTGGTTGCGGGTGGGCCCGGAGGCGGAGGGGTACAGTAAGTGATATGCGTTGAATTGAAGGGGATTAGGAGTTCTGCTGCTGGTTGTCGACCGTGAGGCGGGGGCGGTGACTGAACGTTCCAAGTGACGGGCTTGTGTCCGCAATAAAGCACCGGTAGGAAATCTCGGTGGCGTGTTAAGGTCCTGGTGGGGAGATATAAGGCGTTGCGTGGTATGAGGTATCGCTTGGTTAGTGCACCGTTATCAGGGAGATGTTGTATTTGCTCGAGAGGGCCGTAGATATTTGATAGTACGGAGAGGAAGCGGAAGCCAACGAGCTGGAAATGGCGATGATGAACATGAGACGCAGAGGCTGCGTGTAAAATGGAAAGAGATAACCCATCCAGGTAGAATTTCTCGTTCGCTAACTAGTCTATCTAGATATCGCGACAGTGAAACCACAACGGTAAATGGAAGAACGCACGGAAGTACTAAGAAGACTGGGTATAGAATGTCATTGTCGTCATAAAATTCCTTATGTTTTCTTCTTATTTTCCAATTACTCACTCCTTTAGTGATCCTCCTAGAGGGAGGTTTTGCTGGTATCCGAGACCTGATGCGACTCAGATTCTGCATGACCGCAGCGACATGACTCTTCCCAAATCAAAATCAACTTAACCTCACCCACTGAAAGAACATTTCCCGTCCGCATACCGAAAACCCAAACTACTACAACCGATCGATTCGGTGAACCAGTAGCTACAGCTCGTGAGGCGCATCGAAGACGGCGCGGAGATCTTCTCGAGCTCTCATCATGTCAAAAGTATCCATCCCGAACGTAGCACTGGGCGGGTACAAGGATAACTGAACCAGAAAGATCCCCAGAGCAGATGAACTCGATCTTTCGACAGGCAGGAATAAGGCATCAAGGCGCTGGAAATACTCTAGCTCTTCGTCGGAAAGCAGATGTGTTCCGCACAAAGTAAGGAGAGAAATCCGGGATCTTGCCTGAGGCGGCTGAGCTGATGGTTCGGTAGGGGACTGAGGATCTTGATTAGTCTCAGACGGTCCAGGACTGTTATTCTGAACTATATCTTGAAGTGCATGAACTGCTCGGGATTCATCAGTGGCGACCAAGGCGTAGTGATTTTCAACCAGACGGAATAGGAACCGGTGCCATATGGCAAGCTTGCAAAGCTCTTCGGATAGGCCTAGGTCGATTGCAAGCAAAGTCAACACAACAAACCCGCTGACGGGGTATTGTAAGAACGGTGGGTTTGGTTCGCGGAAACTACCAAAGTTCTGTTGAATGGTATATGCAAGAGGCCGAGGCTCACCAAATGTTCCTGTTCGTGGGGTGCTTCCGGTGATTGACATTCTAAGGTCAATAGGTATTTCTGCGTTCTTGGATATCATGGCGGCTAATTCTTTGAAAGCCCTAGACCGGTGCTCGTGATTATCGCTATCGATGGATGCAAGGGTGTCAAATATCGTTGACAAGAAAACCAGGACGACAGCGGATTTATGGAATCTCTTCTGCAGAGCACCATCGATGAAATCGAACGTTGTCTGTTCGAAATCTCCAGAGATAGCGTTTGGCGTAAGAGGAATTGCTGCAATTATTTCGCCGTCGTCGAGATGGATTTTTCCCTGTATCAAGGTCTGGGCACAAGAGTCACAGCATACATAGGACGACAAGACATCGGTCTCAGGAAACGAACCCATCGCAAGTGGATATGCGAGACCCTTTCGCTCGCCAGGGCTCGGAAAGCCCGGGGTTGAAAGACCGCTGGGCGGAAACTTCAGTAATACAGTCAGTAACACATTTTCTTGCCCACATATCGAACATCTCTCCCAGAAGCCGGAATTTTCGCTACAAGTGTACCCTTTGACATATAAGAGCCCCGCGTCTTTACCGAGCTTGGACTTCATCCTCGCAAGGTCGCGAACGTTGGTGCAGCCAGACGAAGCCGTGTTGGGGACTTCGGGAAGAAAAGACTCGGGTGCACGAGATATAGGCGCAAGTATCGTTGGGCTACTCTGCCCACTTCTCATCTCGTATCGATTGGACTTAATTCGTGTCATCACACCGGAAACAATGGTACTTCGCACGGACCTCAACTCATCATTAACGCCTAGGCTTGATAGGAAAAGCTTCCAGTTTGCGAGGTGCGCTACTCTAAGTTGCTCTTGTAAGGAATACACCATCAAATGATCCGTAGATTCCGAAGACATCGCATGAAGTATTTTCTGAATCAAAGTGGTCGCTTTATTGTTTGCATCTGGTCTAGCAGCCATCAGAACATTGGGCGCTTTGAGCTTCTGCTTAGTGATCCAGTCACCAATATCGTCGTCATTCCCTCGAAGTTGCGCTGCCAGTAAGACTGATTTGAGATTGTCGTCGTTCTCCATGATATCCCGAGATATCGTAGGGTTTATGCGGTCCGCGTAAAGATCATGCAGGTTGATTTTGTTTCCCCCCTGCAATAGAAGGTCGTCCGGCCGTAGCTGTTGCCGTGATGGTAGAGGTAAATCGAATAATTGACGATATCCGAATGTGGGGAGATCCTTCCACAATGTCTTCGTGTCGAGAAGTATTTCACGACACCCAGGTGGTAGGACTGCGTTGAATCTTCCTTTAGACTGAAATATATAGACCTGGGTGGTGTCGATGTCATGGAACAAGAACAAGCAATCCGCGGCGTTGCTGAAAACCGACAATCCGACAGACACGTTGCACATCGAAGGTCGAGCGCTTTTGTAACCAAAGAGAACGATAACACATGGTGCTCCATGTAAGCTCGCCTCGCATATGCCTTTGGAGAAGTTGCGAACATAATTAGGATCGATCTCTCCATCGGTGAGAAGGAACCATGCCGAGCATTTGCTCAAAGACACTTTTGCATCGTTACAGGTATTGAGACTGTTCGGGTCGGTACCGCCGGATGATGAGAGAGTAATCAGCTCACTTGTGCGTATCACGCTTTGCGTAGTATGATTCCATGGTATAACCTCTGCTTGAGTAAGCGCATCCCGGGAAAGGCCCTTGCAAAGCGACTTGATCGCATCTATTTCTTCCTCTAGCACTTTGCCTTGCGTGCTCCCAGACACGTCAACCGCAAAAGTTGCGATTATGTCTGAAAACGCAACCTCTTCTTTGTCGTCGCTAGGCCTTCGCAGCGGCCCTTCTACTGGAACCGAGGTCGTATTTTGCTCGGTCGGGCGCTTTAAAGGCGATTCTGGTGGATTTGAAGGACTTGAAGGAGTGGGCGGTGGTATGACGCCTCTGGTCATCGTAGGGTCTGAGCCTTTATTACTGTGAAGTCTCCGCTGCTCAAGGCTCCACCAGGAGTGTGATGGATAACTGCGAAATCTGCTTTTCAAGCTTGTGTCAGGAAAATCTGACTCGTCTCTCTTCCTATGGAAAATCTGGTGGCGGGAGGGTGCAATTGGAGGCTCTTCAGCCATGTCATCCAGATCGAATTGCAGAGTGGATATGCTCATAGTTCAAGTAAGTCGCAAATAATGTGCTGAAGCGAGTCTTGTTGTCTGGTAAGGACATCAGTGTAAGATACTGTTGCAGTGTGGCAACGGATTAGCTCCAGAGGGCCGGCGTCTTTAAGTAGCTGTCAAGGAAGTCGGAGGGTACGGACAGAAGCCTTGATATCATTGGCCTCAGCCTGGAGCTCAGCTGCGGGGTTCTAGGCGTCTACTTGTACGAGTACGCCTCGCGCGTCAGTGGCTCTGCAAGATGTCGAATCAGCGCCCCCGTATTCCGAGCTTGTAGGGTGATTTGATGGATAGCTGGAGCCCTCTGCCCGAACACATACTGATTCAGCAAGCCATAATCAGAAGATTGAATAGGTAGGTGACACAGAAGGACAATTTGCTGGTAGATCTCGACCTTGGAAAGGACTAGTCGTCGCTTCGGACGATTGTTGACCCACACTGACTGGCGGCGAAATTGCGGAGAAATGTGCATGCGTGTCGTGGGGATATACTGGAAAGTGTCTCGCTTCGTGATCTCGGAGCTGCAAAGATCGCTCCATGGACCTCTCTCGCAAAAGTCTTGTTTCAGAACTTTTTGGAAGACTTGAGCCTCTCACTCGTCGGTCAGTCATGTACGAGGGAACATTCCTTGGTGCCCCGTATTGTGGGTCTACATCGTGGAATGGAAAACGTACCCGCTCGTGCGTTGGGGCCGGTGGAGGTGTGTATCGGCTATTACCTGCTGTCGGTACCGAAGCATCGCCATCTAGCCTCTTCGGGCGTCCCATACGGCGTTCATTGTTCTCTGTTCTGAGGTAGTCATAGTGAATAGGATGCGTTTTTGGCTGTACCTGACTGTTGATGATCTGCGTGTGTGCTGTTTCTTCTACGGTGCTCGGACTCGATTGAGGATCGATCCAGCTCGAAGGGAAGACTTTCTTGTATCGGGTGGCCTTCTTCGCTGAGTACGTCGTAACCAAGGGAGATGCTGGTCGTGCATTGGAGACGTGGTCAGGTCGCTGGGCTTCAGCCTCGTCCGATAAGCTCTCTTTTGACGAAGGTTCCCCCTCTGCCAAGGGTACTGGGAAAGCCCAGTCGGCCGCCAGGCTAGTGGCGTAGTGATTGCGCTTTTTGGGCATATCTGCGGAGGTCGAGGGGTTGACGGGATCAGGTCAGCTTCAACCCGGAAAGCTCTTGCAATGCGAGCAGAATGAGGAATATGCCTCGAGAGGCGTAGCAACAGATGAGGGCTGTGAAGACAGTCTGCCTTGACGGCTACTTTACGATTCGCATTGCCCTTTCGAACCCTCCAAGGCCATCTTTGTAAAGCTTCGCCACAGTTCTGGGCTTGGCGCATTAGTAGTTGCGCCTCCCCGATGCCTTGATTTTGGTCGATGGCTTCTAGCCGGATTTCAATCCTGTTCACTCGTGCTGCACGATTCCCTTCTCCTCTGCGGGCTCTGCAACACACACATGGCTTCAACAACTAGATCCACCGGTACTCGTACTGGAGCTTCTCCGGTGGACCCAACAATGGCTGGCGCAGATGTCGCTACCGAAAGCGGGTTCCCTACTCGTTCCCCTGAATCGTATGGAGTATTGAAGCCCTCGATCTGAAAGTTCGGCTGACGTTGCTCAGGACGTACGGCGATGAAATCGAGCGAGAATTGGAGAGATTTACAACCTCTTGTCTGTCTGAAGACACCAGCATTCGATCCATGGCACTCAAAGAGCTTCGGGGAAGTCTGTGACGCCTTGATCTTGCGCCGTCGACATACAGATTGACAAGAGACCAGGATTAAGCGATGTCATTATGAAAGAGCAACACATTGTATCGCAAATGGTTTGCATAAGGTTTCGAATAAACATTTGCCATGGAAAGGGGACTGATTGAAAGGAATCAGTTTGCGGACCGGGCCGAATATCCGTACCATTGCCTGTTGGTACTCCCAAGGGTTCTCACTCGCCATTGAATGCTCATACATATCTCGAAATTCAAGATTCATCAACCGTTTTCTCGTGAAAAGCAAGCGAGTGGTGGTGCCAGACGATGCCGCCAAGTTACGGGTCTCTAAACCATCATTGGAACGCATATTCTCAACCTTTGGCATTCCATCAGCTTTTGTCTACGCCTTGTCTCGCTACTATCTACCTGCTGGTAGAGGCTACTGCGATATATACTCTGGGGTCGAGTCCATCGGTAGCGAGCTATGGTATATCTTGCCGGTCCGGATGCAGGTCGGCTGCACGGACAAACCTCGATGCCACATCACCAGCAATTCGGGCAGTAACCAGATGAACCCGTTCCATTACCTACATCTACCCGATCAAGCTGTTGATATCAGAGGATCGCTCATAGCCTTAAGCTTTCGATACAGCAAGTCCGCCGATTCCACCTGTATGCTGGCCGTCAATTTTGTTGACGGCAGATGGCCGAAGACTGCCCAGGAGCCCGAGCTTCGCATAAAGGGGGTACTAGGTGACTCCAATCAAGTCGGTCTCAAGAGCGATCCGTTCTTCATTCATCTCATATACCTCTTCAGCGCTACAAGGTGGTGGACAAACGCTTTGAACAGCATTCACGACCAACTGATTGCCTATGTAAGCATGAAAGGAATCCGACGTTAGGGTCGTACGCTTACAAATTGGGTTCAGGAAGTATGCCTTCAGAACGACGAGGAAGGAGGACCTGCGAACGTAATGTCTCACCAAGACATCAACCGAGCCTTACACGCAATGGCGGCACATCTGCATCGATACACTTCAGAACTGAAATCAATAGAAGATACTATCGCTTTGATCATAAAACACCATGAATCGATCA
>JAABUL010004039.1_pt1 | contig 20442 bp, 31 predicted proteins | sample 5559151 | NCBI WGS metagenome assembly JAABUL01 (sample SAMN10711876, study PRJNA513368) | rock metagenome | isolation source: Antarctica rocks | place: Antarctica: Victoria Land, Pudding Butte sud | reverse complement strand
CACAAAGGCGCACGCGTGTCGCATATACGGGGACCGCGCATGAACTATAGGCTTAAGTACTGGCTAAGTACTGGGAGACTCTCGGTTCGTACTTTTATCGTGCGAGATGAAGTGTCCTGGGGGCAAAGATGGCCTAACTTTTCCTAATAGGGCTAGGGAAACGGATGCCATCGAAACACCGCCCACCGCGATCCTCTTCTTCTTCTTCAGCCTGCAACAGTTGCAATGGCTTGTGCGATTGATCCGTGCCACAGATAGACGGGCGCCGCGAAAAGTATCCGTATCGACTCGTTGCGATCGTACATGCACGAGTGGAGTGCAAGCGCGATGCGTTGATGGTGCTGCGCCTTCTGCAAAGAGACTCAGTAGAGATCACATCATCATGACAAATGCAACTGCATTAGATCCGAACAGCCAGGTGAACGGATTGATGCAAGATCCCTGTGCATGGGTGAGCCCGGAGCAGATGCAAATGTGCCAGAGTACAGCACAATCATGCCACGCTATCCTGGAATTTGGCCTTAGACGCATCTACGGCTTGGTCCAGGCTGCCTGGACCCTGTGCTGGGGTTCACATGGCGGCTGCAAATCCACCGCAGGTCAACATGCAAAGGCCGGAAGTGCACATCACGCTGGCTGACGCCAGCGACACAGCTGAGATGTCCAAGCTCATCCTGCACACCCGCCGCACGGTCAGTGATCCTTCAGACTTCAGCGTTGAGGGTGCGGTCGCCCAGCCCGGCGGCATTGCTTGGTGTCACCTTTGCTGCTTCCTGTGCGCGTTTACAAATGCAGTCACTGTCGTATCACTGTGCTGATGCTGCATGGATGCTGCTTCTCGCTTGTCGCACGCCTTTCCCAAGTCTTCTTGGTCGAATCAAAGCTCTCTCGAGTCAAAGCAGCGTACCGGCGGTCAGATTGTCAGCGAACATCGCAGGAGCGGCGGCATTCGATCGGCGGGCGAGCGTGCAGGGCCTCACAGAGCGGAGTAATGACGCTTCGCTGGACGTGATCAGGTGCACAAACGGAAATCGTGTGCCGCATTCAGCCCACTGCATGATGCCCGTGTTGCTACTGGGTGGCCATTGGCAGACCACAACGCAGGCCGGTCTCGAGGCGGCACCGCTGCTCATGCCCAGCTGTCAACATGGGGAGCACTCATGGTCGCGCCTCTTTGGTCACCCCTGGCTGATGTGCAGCTCTGGGCTGCAGGTATAAAGCCACAATGGGGGACTCGCCCAAGATCGTGGGCATGGCAGAAATGTACAATGACGTGACGGCCGAGGCGCATCCGGCTTTCAAGGTCATGTACGTGTTCGTGGGTGGCGCCCACCATGGCACGGTGGGCCTTCCACTGATCCTGCGACCTCCAGCAGTCGTCTGCCTGTTCTTCACATGCAGGCACACGGAACGCTCCTCGGATCGCTGTCGCCTTCGCAAAGGACTTTCGCAAGAGGCTTAGTTGCAAAAGCTATGAGAGACCTGGCGCAGGCGGTGATGTCATGGGATGTGCGCCTCAGGATTCTCATTTGCGCGATGTGCAGGGCATCGGTGCGAAGCTCCTGCAGGCGCTGCTGGCGCGGGTGCCGGGCGGCTGCGGTGTCGTGCTGCGCAGCGCTCCCATCGCCGTGCCGTTCTACGAGCGGTTTGGCTTCCAGGTACGCTGACAATGCTGCATTCTTGAGTGACAGGGAGCTGCTTTGAGGGATCCGAGGTGGAAATGGTCGGACCTGCATCTTGCGGTTTGCCCTTGTTGCCCTACCCATCACATCGGCCCGCGACGCTTGCAGCATGGCAGCGTTCAATCCACATTGCCATTGGCTGTGCTCCCAACGCTGCTACGAGCACGCAGATGGTGGAGTAGCGAAGTCTCCCAGCATAACGTGTATGTGGGCTTAAGCGCAGAATTCAATACCTGCGTCTCACAGGTGTGCGGACCACCTAGCGAGCCGGAGGGATCGGGGATCCGCGGCTTTCCAATGCAGATGGTGAAGCCGCTTGCCGACGCCAAAGCAGGCACATTGTAGCTATAGCGATAAGGCCGTCGTGAGTACTGTGGTGTGGACATTACTAATGTAGTACACAGTAGGGATGGACATTCTTTGATTGTGTGGCCGCCAAATTGGTTGCCGTCACAGAGACGAATTGCACAAAGACAAAGACAAAAGCGTTACATAGACATATGTAGAGACGTGTGTTCTCAACTGCATTGCTGCGGCTGCAACACGAAGGCATGCTGTCAGCGAGACTGCAGGCAAATGCGAGGTGAAAATTCGGCCGCACACTGTGCCGGTGCATGCTCTGGGTTCAGAACATAGTAGTGCGTTGTAATATGCCCTGCATGTGACCTGTTGTGTGAAATGTCAGCAATGTGAATTATATGTTGCGTGCCCTCTTACATGGGTACAGCTGCGTTCAAACCCTACAGGCATCATCAGATGGAGTCTCCCATGATTCACTGCGGCTGATCAGGCACGGCAAACATCGCTGGCAAATCACATTTGAACACCGTAAGTACAGAATCGAGTCGTTTGCACTGACTCTACAGGGTGACGCCGCAACAGCCCTGTTGCGCTTTGTTTGAGCTGCCGGGCGGGTCCGTCAAGAGAATGGAAGTTTCTCCTCCGGGTATGTCCAGGGGGAGCGCGACACCCTCCCCTCCCCGCAGCAGAAAGCACACGAAAAGCACCACACTGTTTGTACATCGGCTGTTTAAGTCGGGAAGCTGTACAGTGGGAGCAGGCTGCAAGACTGACTAATAGTTGCTGCTGCAAAACTCCTGGGTACGTCTACCCCGGCGCTGGTGTCCCTGCCTTTTCTGCCGTTCTCTAGATGCTCATCGCACTGTCAGTGCCGCGAGTCGAGCCTTCGTCGGCAGGCGCCTGTGCCTCACCCGTCTCATCTGGGAACTCCACTGATGCCGCAGACTCGATGCCCTCCTGCACCGCTTCTGCAGCCGCCGCAACCGCGGCGGCTGTCGGCGGCGGCTGGGGCTCCGCCGCGGCTGACGGCGGAGAAGAGGCAGCAGCCGGCGGCGCAGCGGCAGTCTGCTCCGCCGGAAGGCTTGACGATGCAGCGGCGGCCTCAAGAGCTGCCGTGATGCTTGCGGCGGCAGGCGCGGCGGAAGCACTGGCGGCTGCCGGGGCGTCCACGCGAGGCGGCGACAGCGGCAGCGGCCCCAAGTCCACAGCGGCAGCAGGCGGCTGTGCCGCCATCGAGGCGTCTTCCGTTTCATCGGCTGCCGCAGCCGCCGGCGCGCCCTCTGCGGCCAGCAGCGTTGGCTGCGGCGAGGCGGCAGTTGGCCCGCTGCCGAAGCTGCCCGCGAGCCGCTCTGGCACGCGGACCTGTTCCGCCGACGGCACGTGGAAGCCGGTGATGCGGAAGCCGGAAGTGACGGCCGGCTCCAGGGACGAGACGTGGACGGCGGTGCTGGCGCAGCTGACGGAGGCTTCTGACGCCGCCGCCGACACATCGGCGTCGGGGAGGCTGGTCAGCGACGGCGACAGCACCACCATCTTCTTCCGCCCGCTGGTGCGACCCGCAGCCGCCGCCTCCAGCGCAGCGGCCTGTGGCGGCAGATCAGCCGAGCCGCTGCCAGCAGAGGCCGGCGCCGCCTGCAGCAGATCGTCGGTGCTGCCGCCGCTGGGCAGCACTGCGGGAACGTCCGCGCCCACCGCGGCGATGTTGGACTGCGTGCGGCCAGCATCTGCCAGCGGCAAGTCGCTGCTGACGGCGCCTGGGCTGGCCGCCGGCGCTGCGTCAGCGCCAGCGACGGCCAACCCGGCTGCAGGCGGCGCGGCGCTGGATGTGGCAGCCGCCTCGAGGCTCAGCGGCGGCATCGCTGCGGCAGCTGACAGCGCGCGGGGCGAGCTGGTTGGCGGCAGCGACGGCGACAGCGGCGGTCGGTCGGCCGATGGCGGCAGGAACACACCCGACGCGGCGCGCTGCGCCGGGTCTAGCGGAGCCCGCGGGCTGCCACTGCCTGCCGGGCTGTGTTCTGCGCCATGGAAGCATGAAGGTGAACAAGAGCACTTCAGGCTGCGATAGAGATGGTATAATTGCAGCTGGCAGTGCTGCCACAGGTGTGACAGGAGGCTGGTGCCATCATGGAAGTCGAGGCTGATGAAGGGCCCAACTTCTGCAGCATGGGTGCCGCATTAGAATGCAGGTTTCAGCATCGAAAGAGCAACACTCACCGCCGGGATGCGGCGTCGGCGCCGCGGCATCGCCCGGCGCCCCCGCAATGGGCAGGTGTCCCGAAGGGCTGCTCACGGAGGCGGCGGCGCAGGAGCCGTGGGAAGACGCCGACGGCGAGCCGCCAGAAATGTGAGCGGAGGCCGCCCCGGAGATGTATGCGGACGCGGAGGCGGATGCAGCACCGGAAGCGTAGGTGGACGCGGCGGTGGAGTAGGCGCCGCTGCGGGCGCCGCTGGAACGCGCCAGATGGGCCTCCAGCGCCCGGATCCTGACCTCGTAGGCGGCGGCCTGCAGCAAGAAAGGGACAAAGACGTTCGCGCTTGCTCATCAGCTGAGGCAGTCCCTTCCCTCCAGGAGAACAAAAGGGGTTGATCACTTGATCAGCTTGCGCAGCTGAGAAGCGCTGGGTGAGGCTGAAGCGCTCCGTGACAGAACTTGCTCCATCTTCTCGATCTTCGGAGCATGCAAAAGCACGGCATCAGCACCACGCCAGTGGAAAGACGGGGTGCAGTATTACCTGCTGGCGCGCGGCGGACAGTTCGTGGCTGAGGCGCTGCGCTACGTCGTCCTTCGCGGCGAGGGCCTCCTGGAACCGCGCCCCCAGGTCGGCGCTGGCGCCGCCGCCACTGCCGCCGCTGCCGCGCCCCGAGTCCGCATGCGAGCTGCTGGAGCCCTGCCTGCTCGTCTCAGGGCGCCCGCTTTGGGTTCAAGCAGCTTGATGAAAGCTGAAAGAGTCGAGATAAGTATTGTGCTTTTGACAAGAGCAATGAGATCATTCCAACAGTCTCACAGCAATGCAAGGCCTCAGCAAGACTGCACTGCTGCCAAGAAAAGTGGCACGTGCTGTGAAGTCTAATCGCACACCTGGACGCTGCGCGCTGTCGCGGTGGAGCATTGTCGCCGCCGAGCCGCTCCTGCTCTGCGAGGCATGCCAGCGCCACCTGTGCAGGCAGGTCCGATATTGTCATGCACGCTGTGGTGTCGATGATGTCCTGTTGTTCTACTTTTGTTGAGCAATGCAGCAGAAAGGACCAGACGAGGCAGACAGCGAGCAGCCCCGGCATGCCAGCAGCATGGTCTGGGGAGTGCCCAAGCGGATGAGCGCAGAGCAAACAGTAGTGTGACAGCACCTGTGCGGCGAGCTCCGCGCGCAGGCGGGCATTCTCCATCTGCAGCGACTGCGGCGACGGCGTCGCCGCTGCGGCGGCAGCCTCCGCGGCGTCCGCAGCTGCCGTGGCGTCTGATGCGGATGAAGCGCCAGGCGCCGGCGGCAGCGCCAGCGCGGGGGGCTGCAGGGCGCGTGCCCCCCGAGGGGAGGGCGCACGCGGGGATGCGCTGGCGGAGGATGGTGTGTCGGCTGAAGAGAACGGCGCTGCCAGCTGCACCTGCGGGAAAGCACCAGGGCACAGCTGGTGCAAGGCCTGCCAAGGGAGAAAGTCTGCCGGCCCCCGAGCGCAGCTGCAAGGCCCGAGTGCTGAACAGCGAGCATTGCGTGCAGGGAGTGATCGCTGCGCAGGCAGCGTGCAACCTAGACCTCAACACCTTGAAGCTGAGGAGCGGGCGGTGCATGAGAGCGCTAGAAAGCTCCCCAAGCTCTCCGAGTCGCACAGCTAGAGGCCGCTGTTCATTTCACAATGAATGTGCAGCATCAACAGGTGATGATGTTTCTTTCCCTTAACTCCTGGGCTGCACTTGTTCCCCATACCATGGCCAGCATTGGCTTCCCCGAGGGAGCGGTGCGATATGAAGGCAGCTGACGCTTCAGATGCGTCACGCAAAACAGAAAACACAGCTGCTGCACAGGCGGCACGCGCCGCAGGTCGTCAGGCGTCACCGCTGCGAGCCCCCGCGGCCGCCCGCGGCACGTTCATGGCGCAGTGCGATATGACGGTCAGCTGACGCTTCAATATAGTGGAACCTACTGTGCACGCGGCGCGCGGCGAAGGTCGTCTGACCTCACCACCGCGAGCCCCGCGTCCGCCAGCGGCACTGTCACGATGCAGTGCGATATGAAGGCAGCGGACGCTTCAGATGAGTCATGACAAACAGGCACCACACTGCTGCACAGGCGAGGCGCGCAGCAGGTCGTCGGTTCGCAATGCAGTGCGGCGGCCGCTTTATTGTCGGAAATATGTTGGTTTTTGCGTCCGCTTCTTTGTGCGAGACGGAGGCTAGATAAGAACGAAAAGAGGCTGACACACCTGCTGCGCGGGCGGCGCGCGGCGAAGGTCGTCCGGCGTCACCGCCGCGAGCCCCGCGTCCGCCGGCGGCACGCTCACGACGCAGTGTGGCGGCCGCGCTGCCAGGCCCAGCCCTGCAAGCACGGGGCCAGGAACGTAGCGCTCCACGGCGGAGCGGAAGGCGTCGCGCGCGGCAGCCTCCTTGGCCCGCAGCCGCGCCATCTGCTCGGCGAGCTCACCGGCCTGGCCCGCGTACAACTCCGTGAACGCCTTCCTGCGAGTCCGCAATTGTCGCTTAAATAACTATTTCTGCTGCATTAATCCTGTCATGAACATCTGCTTCGCCAACTTGCCGGCGCGCCCGGCATAGCATGCCACAAAAACGATTCTGCCAGTCATATATGTGCATGTACAGTACGTTTTACCAGCTGCGCAATTGCCTTCTGTCAAGCAAGGCAACCCTCTTCCAGCAGATGGGACACCTCAGTCCCATTCACTGAAGAAGGGTTTCGCTTGACATCAGCATGCAGGCTCGATCGCAATGCAGTAGGAGGTACATAATTGGGTGACATTTTAAACCGGGTGAGCCCAGGCCCACGTCAACGTTGAAGTGCTTGCAGGTACCGCAGTCTGTCATATGAGGGGAAAGTGGTGCACTTCTCACCTTCGCAGGCACTCGGCCAAGCAGTGGCGGTAGGCCGCCGGCAGCCGCCGCGGCAGCAGAAGCTCAGCAATGGCCTCCGCCTGCCGACTTGCCACCTGCAGGGTTGGTGAACCATGCGTCAGGCAGATACATGCCGCTGTTGCTACTGGGTCTTCGTGCTTGCAATCGATTACGACGACACAACAGCATCGAATTGACAACTGATTGAGACCCGAGACAGGTGTCCTAGCCACACCTATCTGGAGTGTGATCAGGATCAGCTGACAGCGCACCTGGCGAAAGACGGACAGGCGGCTGCGGGCGCGGATGATGTTGGACTGCTGCCCACTAATGCGGCGCAGCTGCCCCACCACCTCCCGCGTCATCTGGTTCTGTGCACGCGGCAAGGCAATGCAGGTGTGCGCTTGAGCTTATCACGTGCACACTTCAGGTGATCAGGGCTGGAGCAATGTGCAAAGAGTATATTGGCGAACGGTCGCTGCACCAGGAAACAGCCAGAGTTGTCTTAACCCCTTTCTGCAACCTTGTTCGAGTGCAGGACTACTGCAGCAGTGGTAGCTGTGCAGTCTCTCGCCAGCATTTGTGCACGCTGGGATGTCTGTTGTCATGGCGCTTTCGTCCGCACAACCACAGCAGCCGATCCAGTCGCATTTCAGGGGGCGTCGCACCTTGCACTCGAGGCAGTGCTCGGCGAAGCGCGCCAGAACGGCGTCCCCCTCTGCCAGCCGCGGCAGCAGCTGCGCATCGTGCGACTCGTGCATCGTGTCCATCACTGCCGCTGCATCCACCGGTCTGCAATCGGTGGCATGAGGAGCGTCGAGACGTGAATCAGGACATCAATAACTTGAGAGAGGGACTGGAGCGGCAGCAGCTGCGCATCGTGCAACTCGTGCATCGTGTCCATCAACGCCGCCGCGTCCACTGGCCTGCAGCAATGATGTGCAACATGTCAGGATATGCGCCATTGGAGAGATACCAGCAGTGTGCTGCAACTGCTGAGGTGTGTGTGAGCCAAATGTCTGGGACAAATGCTGCCAGTCTTCGACCTGGGTTTGCCAAGTAGGGAAGAGTACGCAGCTCCGCGCGATCTGTTGCGAGTGAGCTGCGACGCTTCGGGCGCAATAAGCACAGGCACCCTGACCCTAATATGCATGCTACTCTTCGCTGCATGGGCAGAGCACATCCCTCACATTTGCCTGCTTACGGCAGTCCTTGCAGGGAACACGCAGGCGAATGTCCCACACAGAGCTGCACGACATGTGTATCAAGGGTGTCTTGCGGTCACAAAAGCATGACACACTGCTAAACGACGCAATCGCACCCGACGGAGCCGGCGCCGGGGCGGGCGGACAGCGCGCGTACCGCCTCCTCCACCAGCGCCTGCACCCGCTCGAAGTCGCTGCCCAGCGCCGCCACTATGGACGCCTGCACAGGCACGGCAGGACAAATATGAGAAAGCCTAATTGAAGGTCCGAGGAACAGCCGGGCAGCTGTGCCTCAGCCAGCGCCTGCATCCACTCGAAGTCGCTGCCCAGCGCCGCCACTAGGGACGCCTGCACAGGCGCGGCAGGACATATATGATTAAGGCTAATACAACATCCGAGGAACAGCCGGGCAGCTGTGCCTCCATGAGCGCCTGCACCTGCTCACAGTCGCTGCCCAGCGCCACAACTATAGACGCCTGTTAAAGACAACTGTTAAGGAGGAATCGCCGGGCAGCTTGTGCCTGCACTCGCTCAAAGGCATCCGCACATCGTCGCTGCCCAGCGCCTCCACTAGACGCCTGCACAGGGTTGCCACCACATGTCGGCTGGTTGTTTAGGACCGCGAGGCTGCAGCTGTCCGCAGCAATGCGCAATGCGATTACAGCTGGCTCACACAGCTCATATCCACTCCAGTTGAATGTGTTGTGAGATGGACGGCAATATGGCAGCCGTGCGCTGGCTGGTCATCAACACTGCTTGCCCGAACGCAAAGAGTGAACCACCCGCACGACCTTGGAGCGCCTGCGAGCTCGTGCAGCATGAGACGCGTTGTGTTGGGGCAAGAAGGTGCAGCTGCTGGCTAGACCCGGAGCTGCCGAACAGGTTCAGGTTGTGTGTTGTTTTCTGATATTTGCTAATATCTGCTGATATCTGCTGCACACGGTGATCACGTGTATGGGCCCCGCACCTGCTCCTCCACATGCAGCTGCATGTCGGCGGCCTGGCCCGCGAGCTGGTCCACATCCGCGGAGGGCGCCTGCATGAACAGCGCCTCCACATCCGCGCGCAGCCCCGCCAGCAGCCCCTCCAGCTCTGCCACCTGTGGCACGGGAGGAGCACAGCGTCACGCAACTGAGCATGCAGACCGAGTTTTTGGTCGGCAGGCTGACTAAAGCATGGACAGCGGCTTTACGTCCGCCCGCACCCCCGCCAGCAGCCCCTCCAGCTCCGCCGCCTGTGATACGCAATGCAACACCAAACGCATGAGGCAGAGCATCCAAGACCAGGGTGGCAATCCTGTCTGAGAAGCACCTCCACATCCGCTCATAGCCCCGCTAGCAGCCCCCAATCTGCGACACCGTCGGCCGGCCCCAAGACCAATGGATCAGCGGGCACCTCGTTGGCGGTGCGCGCGGCAGCAGTTTGCGGCCCACTCGCGCAGCTTAGCGAAGCGGCGCTTTGGTGTCTGCCTTTGCGTGTGGCTGCGCACAGGGCTTTGCCTTGCCGCAGCGGGTGCAGACCTGTTGGTGATTGACAGGGCAGCCAGCCAACAACTTTTTCTGTGCACCTTGTCGGCGAACTGGCGGTGCGAGCGGCGGCACTCTGCGGCCCACTCCCGCAGCTTGACCTCGGGCAGCAGGTCCAAGAGGCGAGTGGCGCCGCCAACGCGCGCCGCGGGATGCAAATCCGCCGCCGCGAGCGCGTCCATGTCCCGGTCAAAGCGCGCCAGCACCTCCTCGTGCGCCGCCGCCTGCAGATTTGCACAGAGAATGGTGTGAACCTGAAACAGCGGCTGGGTGCAGCTCTGCAGCGGCAGGTGAAAGCGGGCAGAAATTTGCAGGAATCCTTATCGGCCCACTGGGAAAAACTTGAGCCAAACATATGAGCAGAGGCAGCGGCACCTGGACCCGGTAGCGACGCATGAAGTCGGCGCACGCGTCCTGGATGTAGTGGTAGTGGTGCTCCACGTTCGAGCGCGCCGCGTCAATGGCCATGCCTTGCACGTTCTGCGCCGCATTGCAGATCGATCTCAGAATAAGGGGTGCATGCGGCAGGCATGTCTGTGAGCTGCTGGGCAGTGCTGTAGCAGGGCCTCCATGAGAACGGCAGATGCCGGTCAGCATCCGTTAACATCTAGCAGCGAGGGGGCACCTGCCCAACCGCGCAGCCTCGCCAGGACTGCGACGGGCGTGGACACAGAGGCACAAAGTCGACTGCATCTCCCTGTGCACCAATGCCGAAGTGGAGGCTGACAGACTGACTGACGGAAGCCATTCCCAAATTTTGGCGCACCATCTCAGCGATGAGCTGCTCGGCGGCGGCCAGGCGCGCGGCCGCTGCCGCCTGGAAGGCCTGCCCGCGGCGCAGGTGCCCGCGGAAGCGCCGCTCGAAGTTGGGCAGCGCCTGCAGCAGCGGCGAGCGCACCGAATCCAGCGGGTGCGCCTCATACCGGATGCTGCTCGGCGCCAGTTCTGCGCACATATTCACGAACAATCATCTTTGACATCAACCACACCGCCGTCGTTCATGGATGTTGGCATGCCACAGACAAGCTACACCCTGTGGCATATGCACTTGCATGTGGTGGAAACGCACATGTGCAGCACATGCAGTAAACACGGTCGTGCACAATCCAGCGACAATGCCGCCTCCGCCGAGACGGTACCACTCCAATCGCTCTGGCACAGCCACCTCTCGTGGGCTGGTAGCGTAACATGTGCACAGACAGGATGGATACCCCCCGCATGCTCACCGTCAACGCTGATGCGCGGGAGCGTCTCAGGCTCCGGCACGGAGGCGCCAGGCCGCAGGTCCGACTTACAGTACAAGAACACATCCCGCGCTACGCCGACCTCGTCCTGTGCAGCAAAGGAAGACATTGCATGGTTGCCCAAAAATATTGTGGACTGGTGGAGACGTAAATGTCCCACATACATCCCACACACATAACCCGGGCAAGTGCAAACATCATTGCAAGACTCAGTCAGAGCGAGCTCCAAAGCGGATGCTGCCTCGCCTGTGGCAAGTGGTATGCTGACAGCGGCTGTGCGGCATCCAGTGGCCGCTTGTCGCACATGATAATCTGCTCGCCGACGCGCAGGCCGGTGAAGGACGCGAGCGCCGCCTGCAGCGCACCCACCCTGCGATACAGGCAGAGGGCAAACATTCAGCAATTTGATGTTGAAGGAACAGCAGCCCCCAGGCGGCCTGCAGGTTGAGATGTGTATTTGAAAAAGCGGCCGACTACTGCTGGGGCACGCAGTACATTTCTCAGCACTGCACTAAGGACCCAGGAGGCAGTCCAGCCTGCAGCCGTGGTGCTTGACATCGAAAACTTCATGATATTTGCTGCTCCACCACAGAACCAAAGCAACATCAAGTGGCTTCTTGGGCTGCGGCAGCTCCGCGCCACAACCAAGCAGATGAACTGCGACCAGCACGACGGAGGTGCGACCCCTTTCCATCGAGCTTAGAACGATTGCCGAGTCTGAAGTACACTACCTTGGCTACATAGCAGCCTGACATCCAGATGGGCCCTGCCCTGAGGTTCCGAAAGGTCGCCCGGCCACGAGCCCCATGCCGGTCGTCCGAGCAAATCATGGACACGTTCTTAAAACAATACTGGCTGCATTCTGCGCCTCGATAGCCAGCAGTCGCAGCAGACTGACTGCAATGGCGTGTCACGTGCACAACGAGACGTCGTGTCATGGAAGCACAACCAGCGCCGAGCGTCGTCTTTGACACCCTCTGAGCAATTTTCTCACTTACGTATCACAGGTAATAGGCGCGCGACCCGAAAGCGGGAGGAAGGGCGAATGCATCATTGGCTGACACGAACCCGCGCCCGTTCCTGAACAAGCTTCTGATGTGGGAGCATTGAAGGGCGGAGCGCAATGGAACTCACTTGGTGGATGGCTGGACTTCGACTTCGACTGTCTTACCATCTCGAGCTAGCTTTATCTGCATTCACTCGCTCTGCGGGGCCCTTGGTTTTGTTCGCAGCGCCAGACGCCTCGCCACCGGCCTCGCCGGCCACAGAGCGTCGCCAAGAGGCGTTGTCGTGGGTACGTTTTCGATTCAGGCAGCGTGTGGCTGCATGTCGGGCGAGATTTGGTACAATTCGACTTCGTGTCCCTCTCTGTGCCCTTTTCAAAAAGCTCCCTCGGTCGCGTGGGGCAGGCCCAGCCGGAGCACTAAGCAGAGATCGCAAATCAGGAAGAGCAAGGAAGCTAGCAAGTGGCGCGCTCCAACAGGCATAGGGATTGCCATCGTTCAATCACCATGTCTTCGCCCTGTCTCCGACTGTCGGAAGACTCGCGTGTAGCAAGCACATTTCGCAGTCCCAACATCGCATGATTGGGTCCTAACCCAGCTAGAGACGGAGCCAGCACCGCACCACCATTCCCACGATTCGGTGCATCACGTTGAGCTGCCCATTGATACTGTTCAAAGCTCCTGACGCTGTGGCTCGAGAGGCGGAGGCGGACGCCGTTTGCTGAAGTAAGTTTAGGCCCGTGACCGCTGGAGTGACTTTGCACCAGTGACAGTCCAGCCGGCATGGCACAGGCTGCCGACAAGAAGGAGGCAGAGCCTGGCAAGCCGGTGGTGAACGGCGATGCAGCTGCGCCGTTGGAGACCGAGGAGGCGGAACAGCCAAAGCAGACCGATGCAGAGCAGGCCGCTGCCCAACTCGCGTCCAACGTGGCGCTCATAGAGAGGAGCGTCAAGGCGAAGGAGACGCGCATGGGTTCGGGACGGCTGCTGCGCACGACAGCGGCCGTCAGGCGGCGACTCACGCGGGCGATCCTGCAGGACTTCATCACGAAGCACCTGCCGCAGGACTCGCCCTCGCGGCCAACCCTGCTGGCCGTCCTGGAGCAGGTTGGCGAATTTCTCATTGTCGAGGTGTCTGGCATCGAGCACGGTGCATGCAAGGCTTTGCTACAGCACAGTCTGCCGCTGCCGCATCGCCGCATCCAACAACAGAGTGTACCAGATGCAAGCTGCTCTATCTGCAGCTCCCGGACGCGATGGAGTCGGAGGAGGCAGCCGCTCCAGCGCCGAACGCCAACGGCGCCGCCGCGCCGGCAGCGGGCAGCGCCGTGCCAGAGGCAGTCGTGTCGACGCTGCCGGAAGTCGAGGCCTACGCCTCGCTCCTGGTGCTGCTGCTGCTGACGGACGCCAAGCGGTGGCCAGAGGTGAGCAGCATCACCGTGCGGCCCGCCCCTGATGCCTAGTTCACAGTTCCGTACCCAAAATGCATGCACACTGTGACAGCACCTGCGCATTCTGCGCATGACGCTGTAATGGACAGAAAGTTCATCAAATTTTTGATACTTTCCACATGTCCCTCTGCAGGCAAAGGAGGTGGCAACGGCGACGGTGCAGCGGTTGGGTGCCTTCAACCGGCGCACGCTGGACGTGCTGGCCGCGCGCCTCTACCACTACTACTCCCTGGCGCACGAGCGGACAGACACGTTGCCCACCATCCGCAGGTGCAGTGCTTTCTGCAAGTTTCCAACGCAGTGGAACAAGTTGACACACATTTGTGTGTGCACCAGTGTAATGTTGCAAATGACACTTTGACTGCAGCTTGCCTCCGCCCGGCGCCATTGCACTTCAAAAACGCTCTGGTGCTGCTGGCGACAAAGGAGGCAGCATTCAGCTCTTGGCATCAGCAGCCCCGACATATGCCAGTGCTGCAATTCTGATGCTGCCTCCTCACTGCTCTGCTGCACAGCCAGCTGTTGGGGCTGCATCGCACGGCGGTGCTGCGGCATGACGAGCTGGGGCAGGAGACGCTGCTCAACCTGCTGCTGCGCAACCACCTGGCGACCAACCTCTACGACCAGGTGCAGTGCAGACACATCTCGAATTGCCTCGACTCAGCACTGGGCACGTATTACTCTGGTCACAGTTCTTGCTGTGGTGCCTGTCGTGGCTTTCTTGAAGGGCCCAACTGCAGCATCGTTCGAACCATCCAACACAAGTGCCTGCCTGCCATCGCCGGCCTCTCTCCTTCTGCAAGACCCAGACTTCCTGTTCGTCTGCGAGACGCCCTCCTTTCATTGGAAAAAGCTTTCTCTGTCAATTTCCAACCAACAGGCAGAGGCGCTGCGCAGCAAGGCGCAGCGGCCAGAGACGAGCCGCTCCAGCACGCAGGCGGCGCGCTACCTGTACTACCACGGCCGCATCCAGGCGGTGCAGCTGGACTACACCGCCGCCCGCGACTCCCTGCAGCAGGCCTCCCGCAAGGTGTGCGGGGACGCTGGTCGCGCTCAACCGCTTTGGGCATAGAATGTCGTCAGGTCTGCCACAAGGCAGCACTCGACTCCATGCAGCAGACCGCCCGCAAGTGTGTTGGAAGCTGGCTGCGCTTGTAACACGGCCTTGGGTGTAGGGTCTGCCACAACGACCAGAGATACTGCGTGCAGTAAACGTGCCAACAAACTGTGTGATGCTCGACATCACTTGAGGCTGACCTCAGATGTACTGGGTGCTGGCAGTCCAATCAATGATCCTTGGTTGCAGGGCCTGCTGGTGCTGCTGTGGCAGCATCCTCCGCCCAGCCTCTCACCTGACACAAATCTTGACACTGCCGTACACCCTCCGGGCGGGGGTGCACACGTGGTTGGCGCTGTTGCTGCAGCAAACTCGGCGTTGCCTTCCTAGCCTTGCACAATTTTTTTGATACTGCCATACCCACTGCCGCAGGCGCCCACCGCGGCGTATGCGTGCCGGGCAGAGGTGAACAAGTGGCCGGCGCTGGTGCGGCTGCTGCTGTCGGACGTGCCCGAGCGCATCAAGCCTGGTGCAAGTCTCAAACTATATTTGCTGTCGCAGGCGCCCATTGCCGCGTATGCATTCCGGGCGGAGGTGAACAAGTGGCTGGCGCTGGGGCGGCTGCCGCTGTCGGACGTGCCCGAGCGCATCAAGCCTGGTGCAAGTCTCAAACTATCTCTGCTGTCGCAGGCGCCCATTGCCGCGTATGCATTCCGGGCGGAGGTGAACAAGTGGCTGGCGCTGGGGCGGCTGCCGCTGTCGGACGTGCCCGAGCGCATCAAGCCTGGTGCAAGTCTCACACTATCTCTGCTGTCGCAGGCGCCCATTGCGGCGTACGCATTCCGGGCGGAGGTGAACAAGTGGCTGGCGCTGGTGCGGCTGCTGCTGTCGGACGTGCCGGAGCGCACCGAGCTGACCGCGCCTGGGCTGGCCACGGCGCTGGCCCCCTACTTCCACCTCACCAATGCCGTCCGCATCGGCGACCTGAATGCCTTCCAGTGCGTTCTTTCCTAGGGTTTTCTCTGGATATCTGTGGCAGATGAGGGTGGATATGCACCTTGTTACGCTAGGAGCTGGCCCCCTACTTCCACCTCACCAACGCCGTCCGCATGGGCGACCTCACCGCCTTTCAGTGCATTGATTTCTGTCCAAGTTTGTTTTGGAATGTCGATCATTGTGTCGTGCATTATGCTTTGTGGATATCGTGTGGGGATTTCAGGATTTCAGATCCGGTACTGCTCCATGGAATCCTTCACTGACGATTCAAGCATCAGCGACCTGACCACAGTGCATTCTGCCTGCTGCGTGGACTCTTCTGCAGCTGCTGAATCTGCGCCTTCACCCCGTGCCTGCTGAGCCTCCCTTTGCAGCCCTCACCAGGCAGCGACTGTGCGGCGCCGCAATTCCCGCTTGACACACTCTGCGCAAGCCTTGAAGTGGTCAAACTTCAATCGGTCAAGTACACTATCATCCAAGCACAGCAAGTGTGTGCATATCACAATCGGCATCCACCAATCCGGTTGCTTCATACTGCTGCAGGGAGGTGGCGGAGCAGTACCGGCAGGTGTGGGCGCGCGACCGGGTGTCCAACCTGGTGGTGCGGCTGCGGCAGAACGTGCTGCGCGCGGGCCTCGCGCGCATCGGCGCCGCCTACTCCCGCATCTCGCTGGCCGACGTCGCGTCCAAGCTGGGCGTCGCGTCCGCCGCTGACGCCGAGAGCATCGTCGCCAAGGTCATCAGGTGCGGGACGCTTGGAGAGAGCCCACTGGCGCTGGTGTGGCTGCGTCCTGTTTCTTGTGGGTCACCATGGGGGGGGCTGTCCACTTCAGCAAGGCATCCCCAGTGGAGGTCGCGATCGGGAGGCTGAGGACACTTCTGCTTGAGCTCGTTGGATGGTCACAACAGGCCGCAGCCTGTGCAAAGCCTGGAGGCCTCTTGTCAAGTGATTAGACATGGGCCTGACCAGTCGCATCTTTCATTAGGAAGACTTTGGCACTGTCTGCAGGGACGGCAGCCTGGAGGCGAGCATCGACCACGAGGCGGGCGTCATGGTGTGCCGCGAGTCGGGCGATGTGTATGCCACCGCGGAGCCCGCTGCGGCGTTCCATGCGCGCACCGCCTTCTGCCTGGACATCCACAACGAAGTGTGCTATTGACATACGTACATATCAATTGCCAGGGCCCACTCAAGTGAACTGAAGATTGGGACTCGTCTGGCACCACACTGAAGGTCTTGTTGTGCGCAAGAGCAAACTGGCACTGCGCCTGCCGCCGCGGGGTGGTGGACGATCATTTCAGAGCACATGCACTGGGGACACAGCTGTCGTGAGAAGGCTCACTCATTTCTGAGTGATTGCACCTCAGTGCTGCGCTGACACGCCGCACATTGCTCGACTTGACGCCTCGGCGCCACGCTGAGAGGATGCACCGCTGCAACTCGCGCAGGCGGTGCGGGCGATGCGCTTCGAGGAGGGCGCCAACCGGCGCAAGGGCGAGACAGACGAGGATCGTGCTGAGCGTGTCAAGGCCGAGGTGAAGTTTGATGTTGTCTCCTCTGGCATTGCAACTCACTCTGACTGTTATCCCGACATACATCCAGTGGCAAGCCCATGCTGACAAGCTGTCCTTGAATGCTGCAGGCGGAGCTGTCTGCCGCGCTGGCGGAGGCCGAGCAAGATGACGCCATGGACTCTTTCTGAGCGCCGCCAGGAGTGGAAATAAAGTGCTTGCACATGACCACTCCTCGTGCCACGTTCACTGACGCCACACCACTGTGCACGTCGCCTCGATGCTATGGTGGGACCTTTATTGAGCACCGGCCGCCAGTTCTGTCGGACACTGGCGGCTACTGCGTACAGGGCGCCGCAAGCTTGAGGGGTGTGGCCGCCTATGGGGCTGGATTCTTGGGCGGGTGCTCTCGTGCGGGTGCTCTCGTTTCAAAAGCAAGCTGCTGAGCGAGGGGGCTTCAGTAGCCAAGCCGTTGAGAGCACATCTTGTTTGCAAGGCGCCGCCGGGGCTTGGTGCATTTTGACACCATGTGAGGACGAATCGCCAATGCCTGCCAAATAATCTGGTCAGCGCTGGGTGGTCACGCAGAGAATGTAATGTCCATGCAAGCTGGCTCACAGTCGCCACTACAAGTAGGACAAGAGATGAGTAGAAGTCCCCACAGAGTCCGGGCTGCCCAGCCGCTGATTAATCCGCATGGTTCCTGCACGACGTCTTCGACGCCCGTGTGTGGTCTTCTGCAGGCGACAGTTGCCAAGAACAACACTCTGCATCACTCGTCTTGGGAAACAAACAACACACATCTAATCTACCAGCCGCTTGTAGACAAATTGCATTGTCAGCTTCTCTCCGACAGAGCGTGCGGAACTTCTGACAATCAAGTGACACGAACTTCACCTTGAAAAGCAACATGCCTTAGCCATGAACTGTCCGCCCTGACTGGGTGTCAGACCGTCTCAGACGCGGGCATAAAGCCTCGCAGCAGCAATCACTTGAAGATGAGCTGACGCACAAAAGCAAAGATTCAGCACGTTGAATCTTGGCATCGGGGCTGCTGCCCGGTCCATTCGCCAGTCAGCAGGCAAAGATGATGGCGGTAAAGGATGCTCAGCACGAAGGAGCAGCCATCCGAGATGGTTCGCCGCTGCTGCCGCCGCCTTGTGCAAAGTCGACAAACACAAATATGCGCGGAAACTGCCTTGCATTCGTGGCTGCAGACAGACCTGATCATCCAGTGGGTGGTGGAGCTGGTGGGCTTTGCGTTCCTGATTACCGCGCTGGTGCTCAAGCTCACAAAGGTGTGCCTGTTGAGTCTGCTGACCACGCAGCGAAGCTCTTGGGTGGAAGCACGATATCCTGCGCATTGTATGCAGCATATGTGTGAGATCGGTGCAGGAAGAGCACGGTCATTAAACTCCCAGACCATGGCTGCATTGAACACGGCAGGCATGCCTGTGGGATTGACGGCAGCAGTTCACGGGACGGCGTCTCTCCTGCATCGATCAGAACAGCAAGGTTTTTCTGAGGCAGGGCTTCCTGACGGCAGATTGACCCTCGCTGACGACAGTCAACATGTGTCCTCTGGCGCAGCCGCAGGAGTGGTTCTCTTCAGGCACCGCTTCCTGGAGATCACCAACATCGTGACCGGCGGCATCTGCATCACGGCGCTGGCTGCCATGGGCACCGCCCTCATCATGCGCATCCTTCGCGTCACCAAGCACGGCAAGGTCTGGTGGGTCTCTTTCTGCAGGGTCTGCAGTGTCCTCTGCTGTGAGTGGCAGCATGGTGCTTCCTCTTGGGGCGCCGCTGCTCACTGCAGCTGCAGGCGCATTTCGGGTGTATGTGTCACTTTCTGCTGCGCAGTCTCCCTGGGTTTCGACATGTGCGCATCAGGGTTTGCCCTTCGAGTCCACGACAGTTGCCACGTCAGGGTTTTAGGGTTTATGGTTTAGGGTTTAGGGTTCAGGGTTACTCCGCGCTGCAGCGGCGCGGCGGGTTGTGGAAAGCATGCATCTTCACCTCGACAACTGTCATGAGCAGGACCGCAGAGCGCCAGAAGGCGCCTTGGCAGTGCTCTGAGCATGTGTGGAGCATGCCACAACGGTAAGCTGCTGTTGATTGTTTAAAATCAACCCATGCGGTGACATGTCGCTCCTGGTCTGCTTTCGTCTGATTCGTGTGCTTCGTTCCCCTTGAACGTGAACGCCAGACATGCGAGCGAAGGCCACACGACAGCTGGCACGTCTGCTACTCTGGTTGACATCATTGCAAACGAGCAGCACAGCGCGCCCTTGCGGTGCCAGCCAGGCACCGCATCTGCTTGACGAGTCTCCCGGCCGTAACGTCACCAGCTGAGCCGCGTTCTCGCTGCAATTCTTTGGTGTTGATCGGAATTCTGGCCGCCAGGGCTGGGCTGGCAGCCGATGTACGTCATACCTTATAATGCGACTGCAGGTCACGATTGCGTGCACATACCTGGTAATGCCCGCCTGCACCACCACCGTGGCCGCCGCATGCGCTCCCGAGCCGCCCAGGTGCTGCATTCGGGTGTTGACATCTCACAAACCTCTTCCGGCTCTTGGTCGGGCTGCCTGATGGAAGATAGCCCTCTTCTGTGCTGGAGAGTGGGTCATGCAGCACACGCGCGTTTTGGTGCATTCTCCGCAGGGGAGGCTGCGCAGCGACATTAACACCAGATCTATCATTCGCTTTTCGTGCATTTCACGCACCTCAACGAGGAGGCGGTGCAGCACGAGGACAGCGCCGCTGAGGCGGGCCACGCGGACCGTCCCGAGCAGCCCGCCGTTGGGTAGCAGGTGTGCCGCTCAGCGGCGTCGGACCCCCGCAGCACGCTGGCCGATCGTCTCTTCGGGCACACCTTACCAGAAAATGAGACCTGAGCATGCTGCAGGATTCCACCCTGATGGTCAAGGACTATAGCGATACCTGAGGAGGAGGAGGATGAGGAAGTAACGACGAAGAAAATCTCGATGACTAGTCGAGTGTTCATGTATAACTTTTGAACTTAGTTATATTGATCACCAACTAGCTTCCAGCCGATTTCGGCTGATTAGCTTTCTCCGCGCCGCCACTGGATCGATTTTCATCGAGAAGGAAGTAAGTTGATTGGCTGAGTGACTCGAACCTGCGACCCTTCGGTCACAGGTCAGTGGCGTTCCCCGAGAGAGGAGGAGGATGGTGCCAGAGCGCCGAAGTGAAATCGATGCCATGCACCAAGCGGCGAGCAGGGCGAGACTGGGGGCGCCTGGTTGTCTGCATGAGATTGCTGAAATGCCAAGTGGTGCCTAATCAGGGCATAAGTCGCAGGTGAACATTAACATCGCGCGCGGAAAGTCAATGCAAGCGCGGCACAGCTGTGCGAGCAGCGTCGCACACGCTGCTGGCA
>JAABUL010004038.1_pt1 | contig 20445 bp, 25 predicted proteins | sample 5559151 | NCBI WGS metagenome assembly JAABUL01 (sample SAMN10711876, study PRJNA513368) | rock metagenome | isolation source: Antarctica rocks | place: Antarctica: Victoria Land, Pudding Butte sud | reverse complement strand
CGTGGGAATGGTTGGCACCTTGAGGGTCATCTCTTTGCCTCCTCGTACTATCAGTGCGTCAAGATACTCATTGTCGTACATTATATCAAGCTCAGTAACTCGAGTGATTAATTGATTATTGAGGGTAAGTATGATGTCGCCCTCTTGTAGCGACTGGGAGTCCTTGCCTGAAGGAGGTGTACAGTCGATCTTGCGCACCATGAAGAGTTGATGACGAGAAGGGTTAGATTCGGTTACCTTCGAGATCCAATGCTCGGAGACGCCCATGATGCGAACTTGTGACATTGATATTGTATTTGTTTCAGCATTGAGAATGCGGAGGCTAGGATAGACATCCTTCTGAATCTGATCGAGCACTGGGAATAGTGGTGGCGTGGCGAGACCCAGATGGTATTCGACGTCTTTGGATGTATGAGCGGTGCGCTCGCCCAGATAGCTCAACCAGAGCGCCTCGACTGTACCATCTTCGGCCACGAGGACACCACTTCCGCATTGACCACTAAGATTCGAGTCCACAGTGATAGCGTCAAGGTTGATGGCTCGATAACGAGGTGCAGAGAGATTCTGCGGGATGGCCACGGTAGTAATGTCCGTTACAGTAGTGGGTGTCATCGCCACACGAAGATTCTGGTTCCAGCCAAAGAATATGGTGGATGCACCTTGCTTGATAGGCTCTGTTGCAAGTTTCGCACTCTTCACCGGTGCATCGACCAAGGAGGGATCGTACTGTATTATTGCGTAGTTGGCCAGTGGGTGCAAGAAGCGAACTTTGGCGTCCACAATGATAGAGTCAGCCACAGTGATGGCGAGATCGCAGAGGTCGTACGGAACAAACGCTCTAGAGATTATCACGAGGCCTTTCTCCGCGTTAATGACCAGTCCAAACCCAATCTTGCGCGTCCTAGGAAAACCATCGAGTTTTAAGGGCATTGTGCAGGTAACGCGGACAAAGCTTCGAACGATGTCCGCCGCAGCGGGATGCGCAACAGCATCGAGCTTGACGAACTCTGCTTTTCGCTTCTGCAGAGGCGCTGCTGGTAAGGGCTGTCCGATGTCGCTAAAGTCCCAGACTCCCGTATCGTCGTTACGGATGGCCATCCTCATTTTCTTTGACCAATGTCGATCAATGAAAACGATACTGGTGTTGAGGGTGTGAAGGTCGGTCAAATGTTTGTAAGTGACCACCACACGTGCCCTATCTGGAATGCCCTTCATGACCTCAACGAAGGCGTCCAAAGTCGGGGTTTTCTTCTGATCGACGGATTCAATAAGCCACCCTGACTCAGTGCTATCAAACCTGAAAGATCCCCCAGCTTCGCACACGTAAACTCCTTTTACAGGTATGGCATATAGGCGAGCCTGTTGGTAGGACAGGTCATGAAAGGTTGCTCCAGCAACTGTGACGAATCGATCAGGTGTGATCATATGCAGGTTACCAACCTCCAAATTGACTTCTACATCTTCACCTCCTCTCTGAACAAGAATCTCAACGGTCTTGCCAACGCTTGAGTCCAGTATTTCATCCAAGCGGACAAATTGTGTTAATATCTCGCCATTGACTTTGACCAGCACGTCACCCTCTTCGAGTTTCCCATCGCCAGGTCCTTGAGGTAGAACGATATCTGCAACTAGGAGCCCAGTCTCCTTTGGGAATCCCTTCCTAATAGCTGCTTCATGCTCCGGAGTAAGACCCAATCGTCGGCACTCATCGAACGGTTTGATGAGCCATTGGGTCTGCATGGTCCCTCGATCTATAGGAATTCCTCTTCGTATGCAATTCAACGCTCGTGATGGTCGATCCAGAGGAAGAAAGTAATCCGTTGCAGCCCCATCAGCTCGTCCTCCAGCCTGCAAAGCGACGGCGTAGCCGTCAACATTAACAACTGGACTCCCAGAGCTTCCTCCGCTAGCAGCCGCGGCGGCCTGTATGTAATTTGTGTTGAAGTCACTGTAGCCCTCGCCATATTCTGGTGCATTTCGGTCGAGTCTGCTAATGACACCAGACAGAATACTGAGCTTCTCTCCTGCATCATTACCAACGACCCTGATTTCAGATCCGACCTTGGCAAGATCTGGTCTCAGCACAAGCTCAGAGACTTGCATGTACTTGACTTTGGAAGGATCGAAGCGAAGAATACCGAAGTCATGGACAGGGTCTCGATAGACAGGGTAGACGTCACACTATTTGTCATGTCAGCTTTGTGCTGGGAGGGTTCGTTCGTTGTATCACCTCTTCATGATTGTCAAAGATGCAATAGCCCCAGAACGGTCCAGACCCAACAACATGACGATTGGTCAGAATGTAGCCCTTTGCGGCATCCACAACAAAACCCGTCGCTTCACTAGATAACGCCGAACTTGTGTCAAAAGAGCAGGTCTGGCAGAAGTGTATGGAGACGACATTCTTGACTACTTGCTCGATTGTAGCCTGCCACTCGGCGTTCTCGCCAGTCGCTGTTATTGGTTCCACCATGGCGTCTGCGATACTATCGCTACCGTACATGTACTGGCTGTCTATGGACTGATCACTGTTGGTGGTATCGGCTCTCGCAGGTTTGAGTTGTTTTGATGGTCGATCGAGCGTACTGACTGGGCCTCCCTTGCGTTTCTGTCGGACGTGGCCATTAGGCTCCATCCTCGTGTGAGTCGAGGATTTCCTGACGGCCTCTAGCGGTAAAAGCAAGTGGCGACTCGAATTACGCAAATAAAAGGAAGAATGAAGGTGCGAGGCTGTGAATCTATGGAAGGAACGAGTGGAATGCAAGTGTTGAAGCCTTGTTGGGGATACTCGTACAGGCAGCCTTGTCAACACTTGGATATTGACATCAAATATGCCCCCGATCCGAGCGACGTTATGCATCCAATACACTGTTCAGCAGCTGTTGCGACAGGCATATATGTCCTGAGTCTCTCAAGAATCAGACCACCAAGACCGCGCTTATCGAGTGTAGCGGACCCTCAAGCGAAGCGGATGGCTGCAGGCTAGTAAAACCTCAAGTACCAAACTGCCAGGGACACTCTACGAACTGCGGGAACTGCAGCTTACATTGGCTTCATATTTGCAATAGCTTTACCTGATGCTGAAACGCAAGACTGTGTGGGAATTTTGATTTGAAAGATGCGAAGCGGTGTTTTTGGGTACTTGAATGAGGGTCGACGTCAACAGCGGTGGCTCCCAAACACACAAGCCTTTTCAATGCTTAGCTAACATCTATACACTGTCTCATCTGATTCTATAAGTGTACCTAGCATAACATAATTTAGGTCACATACGGTTGTGCTGTGCGAAATTTGAACCATTCATCGCTTGGAAAAGCGTACTGTTATACTCCGGAGACTTATACGGGAGAGAATCTCGCCGACTTCCTACGGTAAAGGAAATTTCGAACGTGCCTAGCACCACGATGATTTGACCGGTCTAGGCCGATGTGGACTAGAAAACACTTTGTTATATGTTAGGGCATGGGGGTTTAGGAAATCGGTGTTTTGGCAAGGCCAGTGGATGCCAAGACTATTGAGGGAAGGTTACCCGAGGCCAGGCCTTGCTCAACCGAAGCATCGGACACGACTTTTTTGACCGACCCTCGCTCTCCCGCAAATCACAACAGCACCGCGCTTCGTTGCACAACAAGACATTGGATATCGAAGCCAGAATCATTGACGCAAAGACTGACACTCATACTGACAACTTATCTGTTCATCTTGTGACTGTGCAGTCTAAACAAATCTCAGTTGGCGCGAAGCCCGCCCGGACTTGCGCGGCACGCCATTCTCCTGGAGCAGAGATCGCATACACTACACTAAACCTACACTATGTACCTATTATTACTACCTGGCGTTGTACCACACAGATACAAGCTGTGCCACCACCAAAGTACACCTCTTCATCACACTGTCACTTCGTAACGCCCCGACCGAAGCTGGACTACTCCCATTCAATCAACCGTCAATTGGTACCGCCAATCCAACGCAAACCTTGGCCTATACCGCGCAGGCTATTGAGTTATTCGTCCACATGATCGAGCATCCAAGACCGGAGTTGAACACACCATCATTCTCGTTAGATGTCATTCAATGGACGCCTATGGCACATGCGGCTGTAACTCTTTTCTTTTGGCTTAGTGCTCGTTGTCCTGTGTTCCGGTAAGTTCCTTGTGTTGCTGAGTAAACTAGCCTGCGGTCGTGTATATATATTCGACGTACACCCGTAGATGCTATCGACTAAGCGAAAGCAATATACACTCGTTCTCCTTTATTTATTCCCGTTGAACTGCTGCTATCCATTTCAAGATTTGCTAGGCCTTCTACGCACGATGACATTCAACGCACTTTCGCTGTTTCAGGCTCTGCTCCTGTGCAGCGGGTTCCTGACTATGGTATCAGGACAAGTTTCATCATCAACTCTGGTGGTTGCCGGAAGCTCTACATCAGTTCTTTCTTCATCCTCAACTGACTCGAGCACTCTATCCAGCACAGTCGGAAGCTCCTCCTCAACTGACTCTTCGAGCACTCTATCCAGCACAACTGGAAGCTCTTCATCGACTGATTCTTCGAGCACTTCACTCAGCACATCCAGCGCTAGCTCAACCTCTTCGTCCACTGCATCCCTCACGTCTTCACTCTTGTCAAGTCTCTCGTCTGCCACGTCGTCGCTGTCACTATCACTCAGCTCGCTGCCTACCTCCAGTATTACGACATCCTCCTTGTCATCATTGACCACACTCACAACTATCCCCTCGACGACAAGCACATCGACCTCGACTTCCACAACGTCATCCACAACTCCCACCACAACCTCATCCACGACTCCCACCACTACATCATCCGCGACTACTCCACCCGCCGCAGCCCCAACTGGCCCTTGCACTGCAAACACAATCTTCTGCAACAGTGCGTCGACATTTTCTCTTTGCGCCCCGGGCGGAGCCAATGGCAACCGAGAGGTCTTCTTTGGTTCTGTTGCCCCTGGAACCTACTGCGACCAAACCCAGAACAGGATCCGCGCCAACAATGCCGGCAATTGCCAACCTGACGGCCAGCTGTTCTGCGGAGCTAACGGAAACACGTTCTTCATCTGCGACAACGGTGGCTTGATCAATTTCGGCAGCGTCGCTCCCGGGACGACTTGCCAGAATGGCATGATTGTTGCCACCAACTAAGGGGAGGCTCAGAGCGAGATGTATGTAATATGGCGGCGTTAGGTACAGATGTTGAATAGAAAAGCAATGTGGAGAGGTAATTAGATGGAGTAGTCAGGAGTTCACAAGCCAGATTGTCTCCCTTGTGCGGCCGACAGGCGCCGATTCCAAATTGAGTACGTGCTGCCAATGAAGGAAGATTTTCACCACAGGTGGTTGCCATGCGGCGAAAGGGCGAGGTTTTATGTGACGGAGTAAGGAGGGATTTATAGATTCTTCGGTTCAGGGTCCCTTGGTTCATATAATACATCCAGCTTATCAAATAATAGACTGCGTTACACTCTATATCATGAAAATCGGTGTCTGAAGTCATCGGTGCTGCGTTGGTCGAGGAGGGAAGACATTCGAAGGATAAAGAAAAATGGGTCGATAGGTCTCGCGATGTAACTAGTGAGGATTTTGACGGCAGGGTCAACACGCCAGCGCTACGCAATTTGATGCTGGTGTCGAGAACGATAATCCGGTCGCAGCTTATAGACTGGTATGACATCCAATAGTTACGTCTATTTCTCAATGTATAGATTCTTCTAATCCCGTGCCTTCGTGAATTCCTCTAAGCCATGGCGTGCCGGTCTGCACCCCCAGTCGGTACTATCGTAGGGCCGAATCACCTAAGTCTTCGACGCGCGACTCTCATATGCCTGCAGTATAGCATCACGAATCTTATCCGTATCCCCCTTCTCACTCGTCGTATCCCCCGCCGCCCCCGGCAAATGATGCCCCATAACAAACTCCAACCCCACCATCGTCCTCTGATCAAAGAACCTCTCCAGCCTCCTCCCCTTCTCCAAATGCGGATCCAACGTCCCCCTCACATGAACACTAGGCACCCTAATCACCTCTCCCTCCTCCACCTCCCTAATCTCTCCATGCCCATCACTCTCCCCCTTCCACTCCTCCCCCCTCGCCGCCTTCCGCGCATACTCCATACTCAGCGGCGGATAACTCGCACACAGCAAAACCCCAAACTCCCACCTCGGCAACCCCGTCTCCTCTCCCCCTTGCAAATCCGCCAGCAACCCCGCTATCTGCTTCCCACCCTGACTGAACCCCAACACCCCCACAAACGTGCCTCCGTCCTGCGCCACGGCGTCGCGCAGGACCTGCCGCACGCGATGTTGGCCCAGCAGTTGGTTCGCGGGATATATCCATTGGTAGAAGGGGCCGCAGTCTTCGAAGACGGGGAGGACGCCGGGGCCGGGGCCGGATTCGAAGGGGCCGTCGACGAAGACGAGGTGGAAGTGGGCGCGGAGGGCGGATTGGAGGCGGCGGGTTTGGATTTTGAAGATTAGGGCTGAGGTGCCGCCGCCGTGGAGGCAAAGGATGCGTGGGAGGGTGGAGGGGGGTGGGGTGGACATTGTGGGGGGGATCTGGATGGGCATTGGTATGGAGGGTGTTGATTGGAGGGTATGGTGGGATGGGAGGGGATGTTGTGGAGACTTTGTGCTGTGGACGTCAAGCTGCGGACGCGCATGGAGGCTCGGATAGGGTTGATTTATTGGGTTGGGAGTGGGCTGCGAGATTGCTGTTGGATTTTTACATCAGGGATGAAACATTACACATTTGGTAGGTTCCGGTATATGATGGATACAGTAACGGAGACTATTTTCGTGCATGATAAGCGTCCTTCCATGCATAGATCTCGGGGGGTTTCGACAGGTTTACGGCGATGTATACGTACAGTGCATCGCTTAATCGCCGGCGATACATGCATAAGCGCCGGCTGTATGGTTCCTGACACTTACTTTAGTCACAGCTTGGGGGTACGGCTCAGGAGAGACCCCGCGTGGCTAACAAGAGACCCCTTAACGAGAGACCCTTTCGTATATCCTTAAATAACCTCGTTAAAGTCGAGTCCATGGACTAATAATCTATGATAAAGATATAGGGGTAGTGTTTCCTTATAACTTCTTCTATATAAGCTCCCTGTTATACCTCGTCATTGTCGAGTTATACAAGTATCGCAATTACTACTATAAATGCGAGGTCTTGGCACGGTACGCCTTCCCCATAATAACTCTTCTTTTGTAAGCGTGATAACTTAATAATGATGAGGTTTCAGGAGTTACTTTCGCGAAGTAAATTACTTTTTAGACTAATATCTATACTTTTATACTGAAGACTTATTTGTTGGAGCCCTCATTGGGTGTACTTCGCAAGGGGTCTCTCGTTCGGGGTCTCTTGTTAGCCACGCGGGGTCTCTCCTGAGCCGTACCCCAGCTTGGCAGACTTTTAGTACTTTATGCGGTGATGTATGTTTACCTACAACTTTTACGCATAACATGCCGTGCCTACCTAATTAATAAGAGACTAATGACGTGTCTGAATACTACGCTTAAGTTCGTACTTACTCATTATCATCATAATATCTGGTGGTGTGGGTCAAATTATTACCAACAAGGTAGACGAATTTGGTGACAGACCGCGCATCCTGAGTGTGGCTTAAGCCAAATTCCAGTGGCGTAGGCCTGCGGTATGGGCCTGTCCGTACTGGAGTCGGTTCCTGACCCCCTTCGTCCGCTTATTGCGGACTCTGGAGTGGTAGGACGTGAGCAGTATAGTCTAAGTGAGTGGCATGTGACTATGGATGGTCATAGAGATCAGAGAAGAAGATCATAACATCCACTGTATGCGTCGCCAGAACCAATAGAAGGGATCAGCAGGATAATAGATAACATATCAGGCTTTTATTCTGGTCATGGACAATAGGCTCGCCACTTTTGTCTATTCGTTGCTCGCTTACTCCTAGTAGAATCAGACCGGCACTCTCTTCCCTGTCCTGACTCACGACTTCAGCCCACAAGCCTCTCTCAACATCTCGAATGATGGCATGATCCCCGTCCACAGTTCAAACTGATAGAACCCCTGTCCGGCTAGTACCTCCAGTCCTGGGATCGTTGTCCATGTCTTCGCAAGTTCCATCAGCGGCGTCACGGCGGGCTTGTATGCCATCTCCAGTAGAATCCCCTCCTTGGAGTGTGAGAAGATGTATTCGAGTATTTGGTGCATACCTGGGTCAATCGGTTTGTCGGCAGGTATAGTACCAATTGCTATTGTCGGGAGCTGTGGGATGTCCTTCACTTCGGTGTCGGTAGTGAGGGACTTGAGATCGTATTCCTCGGGAAAGCTTTTGATGAGAGATCGAATTTTGGGTGAAGAGCGGCCTAGGACATAGATGGGCGAGTAGTGCATTGCGTGCAGCGTGTAAATAGCAGCTCTCGCGGTTCCTCCGCCACCGATGACAAGGCCGCTTTGGCTGTTGCCGGGCTGGGCGCCTGCAATTTCCAGAACCTTGGACATGCCCTGCCAGTCTGTGTTGTGGCCTGTGAGGTGGTGGCCGCTGTGTTTCTTGGATTTCCGAGACGGGTCGGCGATGACAGTGTTCACAGCTCCAATAGCCTGTGCGTCATCGGAGATTCCGTCGAGGTGCTGTATGATATCGATCTTTAGTGGTATGGTGATGGATGCTCCGCCGAAATCGGACGAGTCTAGCATGGATTCTAGATCGGCAATGTTGTCTGTCTCGAGCAAGCCATAAGCGTATGGTAGGCCTGTGGCTTTGAAGGCTCTGTTGTGCATTGCTGGAGACTTAGACTGAGTGATGGGCTTTCCGCACAAAAAGAACTCTCGAGGTTTGATGACCCCATGTAAGGTTAGTGCAGTGCGGATCTCAGCCGCTGAAAGCTGGCCGGGAGCTGCCTTGAACGGGAGTGCAGGGTGAGATACTGGGGTCAAGAAGCTGTTCTCAATACGAGATTTCTGGCCATCCCGACCCATGTTGATGGCGATGACAGGGGCTTTATTTTGCGTTTTGGTCCAATTTTTGAACTGCAGCAGCGCCATGTTGTCATCTTGGGTGGTTGCAACACCTACAAGTTTAATGATGTCGCCATACATAAGAGCTCTATTGTAGTGAGGTACCCAGGAATTATTTCCCCAGGCCAGCTGACCTTTGGGGTCGTGATGCGATGCGACGATTTTTGTGTGGCCTTTATCCTTTGCAATTGAACGCAATCTAGCTTCAGGAAAGTGGATTTCGAGGTCCAAAAATTCGACTCCAGAGCGTAGTGCCAAATCATAGAGGGCAAATGCCTCATCATGGGCAGCGTCTGGAAATTTTCCTGTGCACATTTCAAAGTCAGCCTTCTCTTCTCCAAGTAACAGATAGATCTCCCAACTTCGAAGCATTACAAAGGACTGACAAGCAAAAGAGGGCTTAAGATAAGGAGAGATAGTTGGGGAACACGAGCTTCAACAAAGGGGAGATTCGCAAAAATTCTCGGACGTATCGATGATGGACCGTAACGGGCGAACAACAATGGAAAGGCATGCTTACCTCCTTGACCAAAGGTGCGTACAGTATATATGACTGGAAGATCGCATGATCCTCGCAATAGCGCAAGCTGGTTTGCCACGAAATCGACTGATGGGGGACCACCGGGTTTGGCTGGGTCCTCGAGCAAATCTACCCGTAGCTCCACTGCATCAGAGCCCACAATCACTTCTGGTAGGAAATCTAGTGCAGGGGCGATATCAGGTACGGTGAGAGACACGAAGAAGGACTGTTCCTTGGTTATGATTTTGTTGAGGACACTCCGTTGACCTGTAATAGTAGCGATGAATCGTTCCAGGTCTTTGGAGGCCCTGACTGGAGAATTCAAGGGCGCTTTCTGACCGTAATACTGGTAATTGCTGCACTCTTTATACCAGGCTTTTCTTCGGAGCCAGACGCCTCTCATGTCGTCTACATATGCAGGTCGTGATGTATCGCGCTGGAGATACGCCATCACGTCCTCAATATCTCGTTGGACCAGGATGACCAGGCCACCTGACTTGTGATAGTCAACAAGTAGCTGCCTAGCCTCCAGGGTCTCAACAACACCCCCACCACAGGCGAACACATAGCCTCTCGGCTTATCTTGTATCGCCTTCTTCACAATGGCCAACTCTTGGTTTCTGAATTTCTCCCAGCCTGTTCGAGGCTCGAAAGTCAGCATGGCCTTATTGACAATATGTAGTAAGTCACAGCGCGGAGATTAGGACAGACGCGTACCTGACTCCTTGATCATCTCGGGAATGGTACGCTCCATCTCGGATTCCAAGAGTGCATCGAGGTCCAAGAATTGTCGCTTCAGCAGATCTGCAACGCATTTTCCAGTAGTCGTTTTCCCGGCTCCTCTCATTCCGATAAGGAAGATAGATCTCCGCATGTCTCTTTGAGCCTCAGACTTGGCCCGCAAAGGCATGCTCAAGTCCACGCCCTCCATTCCTACGCGAAATGTCTGACGAAGCGTGTCCCACCATCCAGGCCAAGTCTTACCAACGCAATCGCGTTCCTGTATCAAGGCTCCGTGAGGGCTGATCAAAGCAAGAACGCTGAAGCTCATGGCGACTCTATGATCGTCGTAGCAATGCACACCTCCTTGAGGTTCCTTCAGATCAGAATATTTGATACCATCAATTTCGATACCATCTTCCGATCCACGGCAAGTGACACCAAACTTAGCTAATTCCGCCTCCATTGCTTGAATTCTATCACACTCCTTCTTGTGCTGATTCTTGATGCCGATAATCTTCGTTGTCGATTTCTCATCTTTCCCCTGAGCAACAGCGGCGAGAACAGAGGCAGTGAGGAACGCACTAATGAGGTTGTAATTAGCGGTATGCCCCAGAGTAGATTGCGAGTGACAGTAAGCAGCACGTACTCAGTTATGGTTTCCATATCTATTAGCGGTATAGGCCGAAGAGTCCCTATCGCAGGACCGGTGACAGTTGTAGAAGACTCGGACTGATGAACCGCACAGCCCATGGGCTTCAAAACCTCAACAGCAAATCTCGCGTCACCCTGTAGAGATGCAGAGCCAACGTTCGGCACGGTACACGTGGTTCCTGTGATTGCGGCTATTGCAAGAGGGTAAGTAGCGGAACTAGCATCGCTCTCTATCTCATAGCTGGGAGGGTTCTTATATTGGGCTCGAGGAACGTGATAAGTATGCTCCTCTGCCGTGGATTTCACAACATCAGTGCCGAACGATTTCATCATCGATATGGTCAGATCTATGTAAAGTTGTGAAATTGGCTTGCCGCCAATCAATCGCAGGGTAACTTCCTTTTTTGCGTACGGCGCACACATCAATATGCTTGAGACATACTGAGATGAGAAATTTGCAGCAAGGTCAATATCCTCACCCTTCATGCCTCCGGTGGCTTTGATGTTCAGAGGTAAAGACTTTTCTTTCCCTTGCAGGCTTTCTGACTTTCCCAGATAGCTGATGGTAGCTCCGTTCGTCTTCAACGCATCGACCAAATCTCCGATGGGACGCTGCTGCATCCTCTTATTCCCTGTCAATATGGAATTGTCCTGGGTTCCTGGCTCGGCCAACGTGGCGGCAGTCGTCAAGAACCTGGAGGCTGTACCTGCATTACCTAGATCCAGATCATTTTCGCTCGCTCGAAGATGGCCCCCTTTACCCGACACCACGAGGATCGGAGCGCCTTTTTCCTCCTCCCAGGCGAAATCTGCAGCCTGCATTTCGGTCAGAGCCTTCATCATGACTTTAGTATCGTCTGATTGTAGGAAATTCTTGATTCGGCAGGTTCCGTTGCCCAAGGCAGCCAAGAGTAATGCTCGATTCGAAATGCTTTTAGAACCAGGCGGTACACATGCTACTTTCGAAGATCTTCCTATAATTGGCTGGACCCGTATTCCAGATGAGAGAACCAATCGCACGTCTTCGTCGGCCACTGTTGTGGCCGCGCGCCCATGCACTTTGCCAATGGCTTCCAATAGCACGATCCGTTTCTTCCGACCTTGATTCTTCTTATCAACAGCCATGATTGAGAAAAGGTTATCAACAGGGCAGTGCTTATAGCCTGAGCGCTCTTGAACCGTAGCATCTGTTAACGAACTGGGAAGTCCGTAGCTCGCAAGACACGCCTTCAACCTTGCAACAGCGCTACCATCAAGAAGTCCGAGGTGTCGTGACAGCTGTAAGAGTCTAAGAGTGAGTCTTGACCTTTTAAGATTTAGGCGGTTGATCACCAACTAGGGACGACTGGCTTGGGAATCACGTACCTCGGCCTCCGAAACCATGCCTATCGATACACACTCTCCGTGCAGTATCTGTGGAGTGAGTATGCCTTCAATAGCATGACCAATTGAATGGCCAAAGTTGAGAAGATTCCTCAGGCCGCCTTCTCTTTCGTCTGCTGACACAACTTCGGCCTTCACTCGCACTGAGCCAACGACAATGCGCTTCAGGACGTCTTTCACATCTGATAGTCTAAGACCATCGTCTGCTGGAGGAGATATGATAGCTTTCATCAGGCGCCTGGCATTGTTTTCCAGAGACTCGAATTCGTCTTTATCCCAGATAGCTGCGGTCTACGCAATCGTCAATGTCAATTGAAGGGCGGCTTTCTCTACTCGTCCGAAGAGAATGAAGGTACCTTTATGACTTCTGCCATTCCATTGATGAACTCGCGAGTTGGCAGGCTATTCAAAAATTGAAGATCGATATAGATCTTAGATGGCTGCCAAAAAGCGCCAATGAGATTTTTACCAGCCTTTAGATCAAAGGGTCAGTATCGGAAGATAGAATGCTTCTTTCTGTGTACAAGGTTTGTTTTACCGGAGTGTCAATGGCCGTCTTACCGCCTATCGAAGAATCAACCATAGCAAGCAAGGACGTCGGGACATTCACAAATCGTATGCCTCTCTTGAAATTCGAGGCGACAAAACCAAGCATGTCCCCAATCACGCCGCCACCTAATGCTATAATGACAGACTTAGTGTCTAGCGGCGGATCTCGCTCCTCTGAAAGCATCCAATCTTCAACCTCCGCTTTGGTGGCTCGAGACTTCGATGTCTCGCCTGGTGGAATAACATACTTGAACAGCTGGCTTTCAATTTGTAGCTTTTTTGTTACATCTTTGAAAGCTTTTTCGAATGTTGGACAGTAAATGTCATGTAAATTTGTATCAGTTACAAGTAAATATGTTGAAGAAGCAACGTTCTTGAGCAGATCTTCGACGATATAGGAACCCCACAACTCGTATCCGACTTCAATCGTATCCTCTCCGAGTATGGCAATTTTCGTAGGGTTGATCATGTTGCCAATCGATGACTCAATAAAATATGGTCAAGCGGCCTACTTTGATATTGAAAGAATCTGGCGCTAAATCCGGTGCTAATCCCCGGCTGCTAGTGCCACGCTTACGGCAATTTATTCGTACAACTTTACCTTAATTGCGACTCCTATGAATCGGAAAATCTGAGGAGTACGAATTGCAGATAGCGTATAAAGAAAAAGTTTTAAGCTTAGAATGACCCAGATTGGTTAATTAATAATGGTGCTGGCCTGATAAGAAATCTCCCTTACGTTAGGATTTGGAATATTGGAGAAATTCTCGAGTCTACGCTGTCCTAAGTCGTGAAATCTTGACTAGCTGCTGCATATTTTGAGCAGGTACGGGAAAGCCATCCGTAGCACCACCTCTGTATGAACACCACTCTACTTGGGGCCTGGGCATGAACACCCGAAACCGAATCTTGAATGTATTGTGCGGTATGGGAACGTGGAACGGGGTTTCAATGTATTTGATGATGTTACACTGCAAATGTACAATTCTAGCTGACCCGAGTAGCCGCCTATCTGATCGTCATCCGACATCTATCTCCCCGCATTATACCCACCATAGCGACCATCTTGCGGTGGCGGGTAGTAGTTGTTCCCGTAGCTATTGGTCGGGCCTTGACCACTATAATAGGTGCTAGGCGGTGGCGGTGCTGCATTATGTCGACCAAGTCCAGACGGTGGGGGCGCAGGGTTATTGTAGTAGCCCGTATGAGCTGGTGGCGGCGCCCCGTGGTATCTTGGAGGCGGAGGAGGATAGCCATTATATTGTCCGCCGGGAGGAGGCGGGCCACCTCGCCCAAAAGTAGGTGGTGGACCATGACCATACCCTGGACTGATATGCGCGGCAAAGGGATTGGGCCTCTCTTCAGCGTAACTCATCTGACCACCTCGACCGCGCCCTCGACCACGTCCTAAAGGTGCGCCACCAAAAGCGCGGCCGGAGTGGTTGGCCCGTCCTTTGGTAGCTGCAATATCCTCAGCGTTAAGAGTCGAAGGCCCAAATTTGATACCGCGAAGTAGCATTGACTTGTGTATATGCAGAGAACGAGGCATCTCATAATGAACGCTAAGGGCACTTGTCAGCACAGACGCTCCATAGGTGGCAATAAGCATACCTGATAGTGTGGTCTTCCTCGAGATCTGGCATAACACCCTCACCAAGTGGAAATGAGAGAGAGCTCCCCGGTAAGTAATCGTCATTCTTCTCGATCTTCCCAGCTAGACCTTCACTGGTGGAAGAATTGAGCTTGTACTTTGGTGAGCCCTGCCGTTTTGAGTAGAAATTGGTCGCGACTTCATTGTACAAGGGGTGCCGATCAGACATGACCAGTAGGTCTTTGCCAACTTCGTTACGCGCCTGCTCCTCAGCGGATAGGAGGGGGTATTTCTTTGCCATGGCATCCAGCAGCCTCTTCATGTCAATGAAAGGTAAGAGTGCAACACCTTGCCACCTGTAGGATCCAAGAGTCAGCGTGTTGCCAACCAAAGCGTAGATTTATGGCTTGAGACTTGTCCAGGGAGCGAACGCGCCAAGACATGTCTCTAAACCTTCAGCTGGTTCATTGGGGGTAAATGAACCAAGAACATAACGTACGCAAATTTCTTTCCGTTCAGATCGATGGGACTAAGTGTGGTTAAAGTTAGCATTGGTCTATCAAGGTATGAATCTAAATAACGAAATGCGTCTGGAAAACAGGTGATCTTGATCCACGTCTCACAAGAAGGAGAAAGAGCCCCGAGGAAGATGATCGAACGGAAAAGCAGAACATACAAGTCGGCTGGGTAGAAGTCTATGATCTCGCTATCCTCTTCTTCCATCAAAGGATGGAAGACCTCGGGGATAGCGTGGTTCGACGCTGCCGGCAGAACGCCCATCAATTGCTCAAATGGCTTAGATGGCTTGCCCTTGTCGAAGGTTATTTCCATCTTATCGAGCTCAACGAAATCTGCAGCAAAGGGAGCGTAATGATACGGATAGTACCAAGTCCAAGACGGACACCCCTGAAAGTAATAGCGTAACACCCATGCGAGCCCTTCGACATACGCCTTTGCGACGTTATTGCGAAAACCTTCTCGTTCACGTGTCAGCATACCTCTTATGGCAGAATCAATAACTTAATGGGCGCGTCTGAGTCGCACAATCTCCCAAAATATGCCTCTAGACACAAGATGTCGTGAGAATGAGAGGTAATGGAGCAGGGAACGGTATTACCTATATCTTGAGGATCGACGTGGAACTTGTTCTCATAATATCTGTCGGCGTAACCTTCTTCCCACAAACGAACGTTGTCAGGCGGAGGCTCATCGGAATCAACTCCGGGCTTGCTTGGAACAGCTGGACTGTCACGGCCTGGTGTACCTGCGTCCTCAGCCTCCATGAGTTCGGCTTTTCTCTTCTTCGAAGCTGATCCAGGCGTTCCGGTGATCTCGGCCGATTGAGCGGTATCGCCAACCACATCGACACTACCATGCTCATCGACCTTTGCGTCGTTATCATCCACTAGCGCTTCCTTGGTCTGATTACTACCTAGCAATTGGCTTTTCAAAGTAGCGGCAGCACTTTTGTTTGCCTCATTCGCCCTGAAGACTGCCCCCCGGTTCACAACCATGTCGTGCGTCATCGTCCGCTCTTCTTTGCTCAAAGCTCCCTTACCGGGAACAAAGAGAGGCATATCTGGGGGAGCAACGACTGGATCCTTCGCTTTGGCACGGCCTATATTAGCGGTCGAGGGGCTACTGTAATCTGGCGAACCTCGACGCCGGCCTGGCGTGTACGAATCTCCGCCGCCAGAATTTTGATTCCGATTTTGCTCGTCCAACTTCCGCCTTTTTGCACCTGCTTCCCTCCGCTCTTCCGTCTGCCGTCGTCGCCGAAAAATCGCGTCTTCCTGTTTCGCTAGGCCATTCAATATGAATTGACAACGCTCATAGTTGATATGACCGTCCATTGTCACATAACCACCCATCACAGGAATATTGTCCCGCCAAATCGCGATCAGAGTATCAATACCATTTTCGCGAATATCTAGACTGGGTAAATGTGGCAGAAAATCGTTTCCTACAAAGAAACACATGAAAACCCAGTCGTCTAAAGCTCTTTCAAGGTCGAATCTGAAAGGCTGCTGGGGTACTGTGAGCTCGGCTTCAAGGTATTCACGGAGGACAGACACATGAAGCCAGATGAATGGCTTGTCACCCAAGGCTTTGTCCTTCTCGTCGAACTCCCCGTCCTTTGGCTTGGCTTCGCCTTTGCAAGCTTCTGCTATATGACCCTGCTGGCCGCAGATGCGACAAGTGCGGGCTTTTGACTCTTGGAAGAAGACATCTTCACGAAGCACGCGGAAGTGGGGCTCATGAGTTGCGAGACCCAGCATGATTAAATCAGCATCAAGCCCGTATATAACATGACGAGTGTTGGGATCATGCTCTGGTGAAGAACGCTGAGATCTGACAAACTCCATGATCTTGTGTTCTCCTTCCCCCGGTACCGTCGCATCCGACAGAATGATTTTGACCTAGCAGATGTGAGTATTTTGTTCAGCTACCACTAAAGAGTTGAAGCATACCTTTTGCCAAGCTGGATCAGTGTTGATCTTATGCTTACACCAGAATTTGAGGCTTGCTGCGAGAATGTCCATGAACGGAGTGCCTGGTGTAATTGCATTGCTGTCCCAAGTCTTCTTCTGTGCCATCGCCGTGGCGTCCTCATGCACCGTACCTCCATTCTTGGATTTGAGCATCTTTAAGAAATCTTCATTGTCCTCGTCTTTCTGCTTAGCTTCCTGAGCGGATCTAAACCGCCGTGAGCGTTGCTGATTCATCTTGGCACGAGGAGCTACTCCATCTGCAGATAAGAAAATCAGCAACGTTCTTCGCCTGTAATGCGCACGGTCAAAGAGATATACCCCTCTTGACCACTTCAGGATCTCAACAAAGGAGGTACTTGTCCACGAAGGGAGAGATATGTATCTCCAAGCCGGAATCTCTCGCTCGACATCATTAACATACCAACAGCAATCATCAACAATTTTCGTGGCCGAACCATGTTTACCACACGATCTGTGTATTTGAATATTGCCAACATCATCTCTTCTTCGGTAGCGGGTGGGGGTCGATCTTCGGGGTGGGAACAAGGATGGACGATGCCATTCATGTCGAGATAGAGGTTGTCGAATTCCTCGCCATTAGGATTAGGTCCGGCCATGTTGACAGGTACCTCCTGACCATCTACCACTTCTGGCTTCTCCTCAATGACCTGTGATATGATCTTTGGGTACTTCTGCGATAGCCATCGGAACAGTGCTGGGACACCCATTGTTGCGGTTGGGACACCTAAGACTTTGTCGAAAGTTTAGCTGATATGGTACTACCAGCACGCTCCGCTAGGTGGCACAGATGGTATATGCGTGACAGGGACAAAGCGCGGGGGTTTTAGCACACGGTTTGGGCGAACGATCGAATGGCACCAACGTTTGAAGATACTAGGGCCTCAGTATAGTTGTAGTAGTTGCTCCAAAGAAGGACAAAGGCAAGCCAATGCTTGTGGCGCGAACGACAGACGTCCAACTATGTACAGCCTTGTATACCGCAGTTGCCTAATCTCGGCTCGACAGCTTCATGAGGTTTACAGTCTCGATCGCGCTCAAGGGATCGTACGCAGTGTGATTGCAGAGCGCGATCTCAAATGCCCTAGAACTAAAATAGCTTGACCCCTGCCGTCGATCTCCCGCAGTTGTTTTCTAGAATTACATGCCAGCAACAAAGATGGATTGTGCAACGCGGATTCTGGATGGGATCGGGATCAGCTCACAAACACGGCGGATATTCAGCTGGGTCCTAATTGATCATGGGCCTACGATGCAACTTGGGCCTGCGGAGGGTTTGTTGAAGGCTTAGAGAAACATGTTCAAATTACTCGAGTCCCAGGCCCCAGCGAAGCAGAATGCTACGAGCACCATCTCCACACTCAGCGGACGCCTACAAAGCGCCACTCTATTGGAGGATAGAAGAGCTGCTATACTAGGTCTAAGAAGCTTTGCCAAGGTGTACCCGGCTTCTGTGGCGTCTGGCGCTCTGAGAAACCTCATCAGCTGCCTTAATAATGATGTTGAAGATGTAGACACTACGAAGGTAATCTTGGAAACGCTGCTGATGCTGTTCAATCCCGATGAATCGAGTGTGAGTCGGAGCGTTCCTGTATGATATCATCGGAATTAATGCTATGAAGCCTGAAGCTTCGGACGACATTGCCCTCTGGCTTGCAGATGAGTTCACCCAAGTGTGTCGTCACATATTACCCTTTCTAGACCGCCTACTGAGTTGACGGAGTAGCGACAAGAAAACATTACTGCTCTCTTGGACCTATTGGACGCCTACGACTTCTTCTCACGACTATACTCACTACAACTGATCTCTGCTATCTCAACAGCTCGACCCGAGCGAACACAGGAATGCGTCTATACAGCTCCACTTGGTGTTTCTAGATTAGTCGCCGTTCTTGAAGATAAGAGGGAAGCTGTACGAAGCGGTAGGAGCTAGTAATGGCTGAGTTGGGAATACAGCTAATCTTAAGCCACAGAGGGTCTCCTCCTTCTCACGGCTCTCACGCCATCCTCGCCAGATCTGCAGAAGCTCGTGGCTTTTGAGAACGCCTTTGATCGAGTATTTGGGATTATTGACTCCGAAGGAGGTCTAACACATGGCGGTATCACCGTGCAAGATTGCTTGTCACTGCTGGCAAACCTCCTTCGCCTTAATGCGTCTAATCAGTCGTATTTTCGTGAAACGGGGTGGGTGAAGAAACTTGCTGGTTTACTTGGTGGGGCTATCCGTGAACAAGACCTTCCGGATGGTGTGGCTGATTGGGCGAGACCCCAACGAGACAAGAATGTGTGGGGTCTTCTTGCTGTTCTCCGCCTTTTCTTGTCCAAAGGCAGTCTAGGAAGTCAAGCAAATCAGGTTTCCTTCTGGCAAAGTGGAATTTTGACTCAAGTACTGGATATTGCCTTTCGCGACTCGTTTGATGTCGCGATCAGAGCAGAGGTAAGTCAAAACCAGGCAATCTCCTAATCCGAGCAAAGCTTCTGAAACATTCAAAAGGCTCTTGCGACAGCTGCAGACCTCATCAGGTCAAATAGCGGATTACAAGAAGGCTTCGCCCAGCGCGATGTCCTTTCCCTTAGCCAGAAGGTTGTACCGCAAGTCAACGGCCATGCCAACAGTAAACCACCCCCCACAACTATCAACGTTATCTCGGGTCTGCTCGAATTAGCACTTGCACCATCCCCTATCCATATATTTGATGTCCGCATGGCTGCTTGCGAATGTCTCAAAGCGTATCTGTTTGGGCATGCTGCAATACGCTTACACTTCCTACGAAGAGCCATCGAAGGCCACTTATCTGATGAGCATGAGGCAGACAACATACTCACGATACTTATTGAGGATACGGAATCTTCTCGTGGTGCAGACCCGTACAGAGCCTGGATTGCTGCAGTACTACTTTTCCATCTACTTTACGAGGATTTCGATGCTAAGAATCTTGCCATGAGTGTGGCTGAAGGTGATGCCAAGAAAGGAGAGGAGGTCATCACTTGTATACAAGCTCTGTCAGCAAATTTGATATCGGGTGAGCAGAAGGATGAGGACATAAGAGTATCTATTGGCTATCTCATGATATTGTGCGGCTGGTTGTACGAGGACCATGATGCAGTGAATGACTTCTTGGGCGAAGGCAGCAACGTCCAGAGTATTGTACAGCTAGTCACACAAGCCACTCGGACTCGGTCCCTAGTATCTGGACTGTGCGCGCTGCTCCTTGGTATTCTGTACGAGTTTTCGACCAAGGACTCACCGATACCACGCGCTACGCTACATCAAATACTCACCACGCGTTTAGGGCGTGAACAATATGTTGACCGCATCACCAAGCTGCGAGAACACATCGCAGTCCGAGATTTTGAGGTATTGCATCAAGGCCTTCACTCTGCCCTACCTGGCGAGCTACCGGAAGTGTACTTTGATCGGACATTCATGGACTTCTTGAAGGACAATTTCAGTCGTATCATCAGAGCAATTGATCGTGCCCCTGGGCTCGAAGTCCCGGTCGT
>JAABUL010004036.1_pt1 | contig 20449 bp, 38 predicted proteins | sample 5559151 | NCBI WGS metagenome assembly JAABUL01 (sample SAMN10711876, study PRJNA513368) | rock metagenome | isolation source: Antarctica rocks | place: Antarctica: Victoria Land, Pudding Butte sud | reverse complement strand
GCCCCCCCCCCCCCCCCCCCCCCCCCCCCCCCCCCCCCCCCGCCCCCCCCCCCCCCCCCGTCTGCACTGTTGTACGAGCTGGCAGGCCCTCCCCCGTTGCCTTGCCCAATATCGCTTCGGAGAACCGAATGGCCATCATTGTCACAATCTTGGCAATGATTGAACTGCGCAGGTGGCGGATTTCACCACCAAGGAAGAACCTACGGCGCCGCGTCTCGCAGTGCGTGGACGTGCGCAAGGCGGACTGGCAAACAAAGAATCGTCAAATCATGAACCACCTGTCTGTTGGTTTCTTCAGGTGGCGGAGCGCACAATCACGGACGACCTGGAGTACCTCATCAAGCAGTCTGTGGACCCTCACAAGGCCGACTATGCGGTGGTGACGGGCGTGCAGGTGGGCATTGCCGTGCACCTGGTGACCGCACAAGGTCATGCACTTATATTTCGAATCTGTTCTTGTCACGCTGTCACTGCGTCACAAAACCCTCTTGACATCCTTTGCGCCCTTGCCCCCGTCGCTGTGACGCCTGCGCTGTCTTGCCATGCCGCGAGCAGCAGCGACACACCATGGACCATGATGCACCTTGCTCCCTGCTGGCGGACACTGTCGGAGACTTGCCAGTGTATATGTTCAGGTCATCGCGCGTGTTCGGTGTGCCCCAACCCCTTTCCAAAACCCTGTAAATTCTCAAAGACGCTTTCGGGCGTGCAGATCCACAACTGGGGCCTAGAGTTTGACGACAAATCGCCCAACCTGGAGTTTGTTGCGCCCTGCTCCATCTACGTCGTCATCCGCGGCGAGCGCACCTACCTCGACATCACCTCCATCCCGGTCCGTGGTCCTTTCAGTCAGCTCTTGCGCATTCTGTGAGCCACATAGTTGCTGGGGAATATTCGGAGCAAGATCAGCTGAAAGCAGGCACCATGCCCTGCCCCTGGCCAGGCTCCAATTCTCGCTTCTGCTCTGCTTTGCTACTGGCGCCAGCCCAAGAATGCTGCTCCCGGACACCTCTTGCTGCGTGCCCCATCGACCGCGCTTCTGTGTGCATGTCGCTGCAGGGCATGACGCCGCGGCAGATCAGCATGCTGGCGCAGGCGGGCGGCGCCGAGAAGCAGGCGTCCCCGCAGGGCGACGAGGACGTGTGCGGGTCGGCGGGCAACATGACCACCGTGCGCGCCATTGACGCGCCCTACATGTACTCCTCCCGCACGCGCCGCCGCGAGCTGCGCAAGCAGGCTGACAGGTGGGTGCCATTCACCTGCAGCAGGAAGTAGAAACTGCCTTTCTGAGCTGCCGGACCCTAGTGTAATTCATGCTATGTACTCTGCCCGCAAGCGGCGCCGCGAGCTATGCAGGCACGCCGACAAGTGAGCGCACCATTGTTGTTGTCGTTGGTGAACGTGAGGTTCCTGTGCACGTCCATAGCACGGAGTGTTGGTTTGTTGGTTTGCCTGTGGAAGCCATCGTTGCCCTGACCTCCGCACGGCCATCTCGGGGGCAATCTCAGCTGCACAACGAGCAGGATGCTGCGCCCTGCGACGATTCCTGGCACTCAGTTCTTGACATCTGCTACTGCATCGTTGCAGCTACAAGGAGCTGATGGAGAAGGAGCAGCTGGAGGTGCAGAACGCGTGTGCCTGGCCCTCCTGGCAAAGCAACATGCAGGCCGAGGTGTGACGATGCTGCAGTCTGTGACGCGTTGATTTTCGGGGAATGTCCATCGCCCTGCATGTCCGACCTCTTCCCTGCCTCCTGTGGCCACGCAGCTGGGTTGGGCTCCGTGAACGGTGCATGTAGCACACGTCAGCGATGGTTGCTCTCTGCCTGCGCAGGCGCCCTACAAGTCGCATGACGACAACTCGACCTCTCTGGACGAGGTGTGACCTGCTCGAACCAGGATTGTGCCCACCCGCAGGGGCATCGGCACATTCGAGCGTGCTGCTGGACGCTTGCTGCTGCCGCCATGATGTTGCTGCAGTACCCATCGTTTCTTGTGTCTGGCCTGCCATCATCTTAGCTCTGCAATGTGCAGATTGACGAGGCGAAAGGCGCGGCGGCCACATCGTTTAAGGAGTCTTGAAGCGCTGTCTGGTGATATCGACTTGTCGCCGCGTGTTTCCAAGGGAGTCGCGGCGACGGCGGACCCAGCGGCATGATTTACAATCGATAGCACGCAAATCAGGATTGCAGCACAGAAACCGAGAGGGCATCGTCTGGGTGGGGAAGCAAAGGGGCTGCACAGCAAGATGTGTTGCACTTGTACATATACGGTAGCTAGGGCTCACATGAATGGCTGAAGCGGAGAGGAGAGTTGCAGAGATCCATTACATTCGTTGCTCTAGATCGAGGAAAGTGCCCGCCTGGTTTGTGATTGCAGACTTATGGACTCGTTGCAGTGCTTACATAGGTAGAAAGGTCACTTGATCATTGGTAAGATTCCCCGCTGTACAGAATCAGCAATTTGCAGGGTGCATGCCAGTGTTGACAGACCACGATGATGGCAGCAGTCGTCTGCAGCCACCTTGACGCTGGTCCCGGGTAAAGCCACAGCCCATCATTCTGGCACATCGCTGACGTCCTCGCGGCCGCCGCTGGTGTTTGGGTGCCACTTGATGCTGCACACCACAAACACTGTGTAAGCACAGTATTGCGGCCAGGTTGAGTTGACGTCATCATTGACAACCATGTGCTTTGCAACCGTTCGTGAACGTGCTTGCTGAACCAGCAATCAACGACCATACCTGCAGCCGATGGACGGCGTCTGTTTCTCCACCGCCTGGCCCGCCAGGACGGCCTTGACGGCATTCCTGAGGTCCGTGCCTGCTGAAGACACAGATCTTTCACGCGACAGGGTATGCTGACCTCAGAGCAGCATCGTATGATGTCTGCGCTACCGCATTGGCGTCACTCGCATTTCAGATTCAGTGCATAGTGCGCACCTGTCACGGGCCTGCCGTTGCTGGGCCGGGAGTCGTCAAATTGGCCGTGGTACTGCAGCTTGCGGTCTGCATCGTACAGGTAAATGTCCGGCGTGCACACGGCGCCGTACGCCTTCGCCACATCCTGTGCCTCGTCATAGAGGTACGGGAAGCCGAAGCCTGCGCGTTGAAACTTATTGGATCGGGTCGTTGGTGGGATACATGGGGCGTGTTTGGCAGCATGAAACGGGCATGTGGTGGTAGTAGCAGGGCCTCGTTTCTGCTGCAGTGCCAGGCTGCTGTTCCGACAGCTCAGAAAAGGCACAAATGGCACAGAATGGTGAAGCACTTACCGCGCTGCTGCGCAAACTCAGCCATCAAGTAGGGGGCGTCCTGCAGGTGCACAAATGCAGGCTGAGCACAGGCTAGTTGCAAGCACAGCCTGTAGTTTGAGCATGCGCGTGACTACACTCCACCTGCGGGTGCGTCTTCACTGAGTTTGACGAGATCGCCACGGTGCTGAGGCCTTCGCTCCTGAACTCCTTCGCCACCTCGACAAGGCCATCTGCATCGCGATTAACGTTGGTTGATCAAAACCCTGAAATGGCCGCATGCTGGCAGAAGCACAGAATCCTGGCGCCGCATCACCCAGACAGGCATGCCATGCACAACATCCCCACCTATGATGGCAATGACGAACGGGCAGTGGTTGCAGATGAACAGAACCAGCAGGGCTTGAGACCCCGCTGCAACCTCGTCCAGGGAGACGTCCTTCTGCGACGCCGCTGTGTCTGGCAGCTGCGCACAGAGCAGCGTGTAGTTGGGCACGCTTCATCAGGCAGTAGCACAATGACCGTGCGGCATGGCATATGTCTCCAACAAATCAGTTTCGGGATCCTCCTTGTCGCATCTTCATGAGGCCAGAAAGCATTTGCCGCCGCACATTGAAGTCTGGCGCCGCCGATCCGAGCTCGGACTGCTGGCTCTCCATGCGCGCCATCCTGACAGGCTGAAGCCGTCGGAGAGGCGCGCCAGGCCTGAAGCTCCTGGAGCCGTGTGCCGCTGTGAAAGCGCGCTGGTGCGGCGCTGTTGGTGCAACCGAGGTGCACAGCAGTGCTGCCATGTATGGAAGCGCCGCAGATCGGCCGTGGTTGTAGCTTAGTTCAAAGGGCGCAACATGGCGCAATAGTACAAATGGAGGTGTGCTGAGCTATGTCGTGCACGTCGGTCGTTTATGTCACGTGCACATCTGAAGGCTCTGTCAACCGCTGGAGCCCGCAACGCACCGAGGTGCACGTTTATTTCTCGCGTTTTGCTCCTTACTTTCAACTAAGCTGATCCCACACTGGCTTTCGAGCTGTGTCGTAGCCAATTGGCACAGCCATCGCGATGCATATTTAGTCGAGGTGCAGCACAGTTGCCGGTCTCTAGGCACATCGTGAGGCGTGTGAATGCTTTGAGCCAGCTATGACCCCCCTTTTGGTAGATGTCGTCACCGCAGTGTTTCTGGCACCAGCTGCATACAGGCTCTTGCAGAGGTGAGCTTTGCATCATCCATGCCGCACCACTCAATGCAGCTGGAGGGCTCTGCAACGGTCGAGACCTTGTAGACGTGCATTCTTGGTGAAGCCATGTGGTTGCTTCCGCGATTGCAGGCAGAACTCAGCTCGGGCGGACAAGCCGCAGTCCAGCTTCCGCCTGGTGAGCCGGGACAGCAGTGCGCCGCTCTTGGCATACACTCTTGATCAGCATAGCACAAAACATTGTATTTTCAATTGAGTCCTACGTTTGAACGTGTTCTGTTTTGCATCATGAACGTCTGCACTGGATGAGCAGGTGCTGGCAGACACCTCGGACGTGCCGTTCCGTCACCTGGGCGCGGATGACAGTGCCGGCAGTGAGCAGGCGCACCCATTCCATGCGCAGATACAGCGGCTGCTGCAGCACACGCACGTCGAAAGCCTGAGCTGGTGAGCAGCTTGCATTGCTTGCAAGCAGGCCCTTTGCCGCACATACGTGCATTGCAGGACACGCCGCTAACTTCGAATGGGCATCGAGTCGCGGCACCGCTGTGAAGCAGCAGTCAGTCACAGCACAGATGCACCGCAGGTTTGCAGCGCCGCCGCCGTCGCTGCAGAGCTCTCCGTGGCACTGGGTGGACACGCTGGCCGGGCTGCGGGCCGCCGCCGAGGCGCTGCGCACCGCCAGCTGCATCGCGGTTGATGTTGAGCACAACGTCTCGCACGCCTACCTGGGCCTGTCGTGCCTGGTGCAGCTCAGCGACGGCGAGCGGGACTGGGTGATAGATGCGCTGGCGGTGCACGACGATATGCACCTGCTGCGGCCGCTATTTGCAGACGCTGCCGTGCTCAAGGTGCAACGGTTTCGCCCGATATGCTCGGTGTTGCCTGGTTGCGGCGGACGTGTCGCATGGCACAACCGCCTGCCAGCTGCGCTGCAACTCCGAGATGTCAAGGGAGTTTAATTTATAATATTGCTGCGGGCGCGCAGGTCCTGCACGGAGCTGGCAATGACGTGCTGTGGCTGCAGCGGGATTTCCACATCTACATGGTCAACTGCTTTGACACTGCCATCGCCTGCGAGGTGTAGTTCGCTTTGTCTGTGCCATGTGTTTCACACTCGTTTTGATGGCGCCGCCTTGCTACGCCTTCAATTATGGCACTGCTGTAAGGAGCGGCATGCTGTGCCTGGTTCCCAATTGACAGGTCTGCGCATTATTTGTGCAGCAACTGGGCTACAAAAGCAAGTCGCTGCAGCATCTCCTGGGCTCCATCTGCGGTGTGGACACAGACAAAGGCTTCCAGCTAGCCGACTGGCGGATCAGGTGCGCAGGCAGCGCAATACAGAGCAGCCACATGAGGATAGCGCCGCAATTTTTCTGAACACAACCCCGCTATGCCGCTCTGCAACACCACAGCACCCAGAAGCATTGTAGAAACCAGCTGCAACCACCTTCCAGTGCCGCAGGCCATTGCCAGAGGGAGCGCTGATGTATGCCAGGACAGACGTCCACTACCTGCAGCACATTGCGGCGGTGCTGGCGAAGCGGCTGGACGCCAACGGCCTTCTGCAGCAGGTGGGAGTCGTCCTCATCTCTTTGAAGCACACTGGACGACTTTCTGTGGCAAACGTGGGGTCTTGCTGTGAATGGTCATGTGCATTATATGATGCATTATATGATTGCTGTTCTCAATGACGCGCGAGTAATGTCTCTCTGTTGGATAGCACTTCTGAGAGCCCCAGGGTCCTGCTGCAGGCCTGCACAAAGTCGCAGAACATCACACTCAGCCTCTATGCCAAGCCGGAGGAGCGGGCGGCCGCCGTCGCAGCCGCCGCCGCCATAGTGCGCCGCTTCGGGCAGCAGGAGGCGGCGGCTGAGGCCTCCGGGGGAGGCGGTTCGCACGGCGGTTCGGCAGCCGGCGGCAGGGTTGGCACCGCGCTGCGGGACTGCGTGCATGCGCTGTGCCAGTGGCGGGACGCCGAAGCACGGCGGCAGGACGAAGGTGAACGTGAAAGAAAGGTCCTGCCTTGATGACACAAGTCCGAGAGCACTATAGGTACATGGATCTTCCACATCACAGTGGCTGTGGAAGTTGTCGCAGTGCAGGTGCTTTTCCCCCCAAGTCATGCAATAAGTCAGGTGCGCCAGTTGGGTTTGAGGGCAAGCTTGAATGGACGCTGGCCGCTGCGATCCCGCAGGTGTTCAGTATATCCTGTCCAATACTGCCGTGTGGCAGCTGGCGCAGCAGCGGCCTGAGGCGCCTGCTGAGGCAGTGCAAATCATGACGGTCGCTGGGGCTGCACCGACGACTCTACCTCGCGCTGAGGAGGTGAGGATGAGCTTACAAAAGCCGCACGATCTTCAGGGCACTCAGGATGTCAAGAGTCAGGCTCGCTTCGACTTTGCGTCAGCCACATATGCATATAGGTTCCATTATTGAGCAGAAGCCCACTGGAGGCTCATTTATTGAGCACAAAGCCCACTGGAGTTCTCAAGTCGATTCCAACTTCATCACAGAAGCCCGCCTCTTGCGCTGTGCATGTCGCAGATCTGCACACTCCTGGCAGACGCCGCCGCCGGCCGCCTCATTCGGGAGCCCGCTGGCCCGCAGCTGCCGCCGGTGCTGCACTGCAAACAGAAGCACCAAATGAGCCAGCAGGAGCGCAAAGTGCAGCTGCGCGCCAAGATGGTGAAGAAATTTTCCGCCCAGGTCGGTGCTTCTGCGGTTTTGTTCCTAGCTGTGCACAGTGTCCCTTGGGGCTGTGGCAGAACACACATGCCCTGAGGCTGTCAGTACCCGGCGGTCGACTGATTCGAAGCCTTGGCTCGTTCATATCCGCCATTTTGTATGGGCACCCATTGGGTGACAGCGCTGCTGTGCAGGCGCCCGTGTACGAGAATTGCCGCATGATGTCAAAGGTGCGGTTGTCTCATACCGTCTTGGAACTTCATGCGGTCACTGCCAGCATGCGATTCAGCTTCGGGTTGTGCGCCGTTTTCCAATAAATTGAGCACCGACTCTGTGCTGGCACGCAGGATGACGAGCTGCTGTGTTTCTGCGACCGCGCCAAGATCGACTGGTACCTAGCACGTGGCCTGGCAGGTACAACTCACCATCCTGCAGCATGGCCTGAACAATGTACAAGATGATCGGCTGTCAACTTCTGACGTCATATCCTCAGCGATGCCTTCTCTAGATTGTGTATTGAATGCTCAGAAGAGAATGAGGTGCCATGCAGATCGGTCCGACGACGGCACAGGCGCGCCGACCATCCGGCTGCGCTTCCCGCACCAGAACTCGGACCAGAACGCCGGGCTGCAGCACTACTACGTGGCGTCGCGGGAGAACAAGTGCGTGGTCTGCGGCGACACCAGCCACTACCTGCGGTGAGGATCCTGACCGGAAGTTCTGACCAGAACGCCGGGCTGCGGCACTACTGCAAGGCCTGCGGTGGGCAACCTGCTCGAACCCCCTCACGCCTTTGGCAAGCGTTCAGAAAACTCATCAGTTGGTCTCTGCTCTGAACAGTCGACTGACCTGCACAGAATGTTTGCAACCTTCTTTTGAGATCAATTCTTTTCAGAGCAAGAGTGACTTGTGAGATCAATTCTTTTCAGAGCAAGACTGACTTGTGTTGCAGGTACCGCGTCGTGCCCAGCTGCTACCGCAGGGCGTTCCCCGTGCATCTGAAGAGCCATCGCAGCCACGACATTGTCCTCCTGTGCATCGACTGGTGCGTCTCGCCTTGGATATGTGCCCGAGTTCATCTGCAATGTCAGCCTGACTTGCACGTCATCCTGGAAATGCCTCGGACATGTGGAAAACCCTGAAGAGAGTCCTCGTGCCGCGCAGTCATGAGCGGGCGCACACAGCGGCGGAGGTCCTGAAGCGTGACATATGCGAGGAGTACGGGGTGCCCCTCATGCCAGGTGGTACTGTTCTGCACTGGCTTCCAGACCTGGTCGTTTGCAAGCGTCTTCCCCTTGACAGCGCCGCCCGCTGCATCCCGGCACAGCGCGGGCACCCTGGGGATTCTTGGGATCTGGAGATCCGTCGAAGCAAGAGGCATGGCCTTCAACCCCCAAAGCGACGGATTTGTTGCTGTCACTGCAGATGCTGCGGCGATAGGCCCCGCGCCGGACGGCGCCCCGCGACCGCACCCGGTGGCGGTGCGGCGCGCGGCGGTGGCCCTGCTGCACCACCGTGATGACATGCCCGAGCGCCGGCGCAGGTGCAGTCCCTTGCAATCCTCCTGTGCCAAACCAAGGCCAGGCCGTTGCCTCACAATGTGTTCATGGTGGTTGAAACCTATGAGCTGATCTGAACTGCAATATGCTCTTTCTATCATGGTGTTTGGCGCTGATCAGTGTGTTGGCGTCCAATGGGTTCCACAAGCCTGGCTGCATGCCTGCAGGGACGTGGAGAATGTCGTGCGGGCATACCTGGGACAGGCGCCAGGCTCCGAGGTTGACATCCAGGTCTGGCGACCGCATGCGACATATTTGTGCTGCAGGCATGTTGGTGCAGCGCATTTCTGGCTGCTCAACATCATTGCTGCAGACACAGCCTGCCAGAAACTGATAGTGGAACATCGTGACAGGGCTTTGCCGCCGCCAAGCAGCGTCTGGTTGTTCATCCGCTGTGAATTTCGACACATATGCGACTCTCGAAATCTCTTTCATTTGATATACGATAATGCCAACTCTACAGGAGGGCATGCTGGCAGGGCTGCCGCGCAAGTCGCGGCAGAGGGTGCAGCGACGGGCGGGCTTCACGGCGGCTGGCGATCCGGCAACGTGCGCCGGTGACAGCGCCGCATCTGACTGTGCTGCAGACGGCGCAAACGGGGCCGCATCCGGCGAGGACCCTTTCGGGACCTCCGGCCACCGGTGGCACGGTCAACAGGTGCACTGTCCAGCCCCATCTTGCTCTTGCCTCACGGAGAATGGACACCGGCAGCAAGAGAGAGCGGCTGATCCTCAGGCCGGGATCAATGTTCCCGTGTACAGCGCGCCGGTAGCACCTCCAAAGCCTAGAACGTGCAACACCTCACCATCCATTCTACAACTGGTCGCACCAGCATGCTGACGCGCATCATCGCCGCCAGGTGGTGGACCAAGTGGTGGCGCATGCGGGATGGAGGGGCGGAGCTGCTGCATTGCTTCCGTATATGCCGGTGGCGGTTATTATCCACTGAGTCCTACATGTTCAGATGGTTCATCGCTCCCCAGGTGGTGGACAAGGCGATGGCACACGGTGGCGAGGTGGAACTTCTGCGGCTTGCGCGCCGCTTCCGCGCCTGCTTCGTGGAGGAGCTGCAGCCGCGCTTCCTGCCGCCCGCCTGGCAGGTCGACCACGAGTGAGCGCGCTGCATCATGGCTGATCACAATTCTGCACGCCTGTACCGCCGCCTGCTGCTTAATCCATCAATGGGGACCTCCAGCTTGTAGAGTGTGTGTCCATGTAGAGCGTCTCTCCGTACGTCGAGCTGTTGCCGCGCCCTGAGCACGCCGCTTGTTTGCTTTGCAGTGCGAAGCGGGACTTTGGTGCCTACTCGATCTACCGCGCCAAACCCCTGGCACCATCCGCGTCAGAATAGACATCTAGAATGTGATGAGAGTCTCAGGATGCAGCGACTCAGCACGCTGCACGCAAAGTTTGCGCCGCAACTTGGTGGAAAAGCAGAGATAAACATTTTGCAGACCCGCCCGCCCGCCCCCAATTTCGTGTTTTCAGGCCTGGGGGCAACCTATGCAGCTGCCACCTCTTACCTGGAAGGAGAGATCATCCTGTGAAGAAGACTGAAAGTGACTCTCCTACAGGAAGAGATGGAGGAAGAGGGTCTTAGCTCGTCCAAGAAGATGCCCAGAATGACCGAGCTAAGACTCCTCCCAACTTCCAAGCTGCTCCCTGTATAGGTGGCTTCGTACTCATCTGGTACTTGTTGGAATTTGAGCTGCTACTGGAATGAGCAGTGCTGCTGTAGTTGATATTGTAAAAGCAGAACGTGCCGCCGTTTTGACTGGCTAGACAGGGGGGTTTCCAATGTTCGTCAAGCGAGGAACGTGACTGATCAGGGTTTTGGAGTTGGCCGCTGTGCCACTTCTCTGCCTGCATCACGCACGCACAGGCATGCAGCACGACGCGTTGCGCATCACCAGCTTGTTGGGGGCAAGCAAGTCAACTCCGAACTTGAACAGGCCGCGCGGGTCGGCTTCGGTTGTTTGGCAGGAACAAATTTGCTGCCAAAGAACAGGATCGCCTCACCATTCCTGTTGATCGCCTGGACAAGACGCCGATCTGGATTCGCTAAAGCCGTGGCTGGGTCGTTTGGAGCACGCGACGCGCAGCATGCCGGTGGGGGGACAGCTGACGGAGGGGTTCCTCAAGTCATGGTGAGGCTGAGAAAGCACAACACGCAAGCTTCGGAGTTGCAAGCCTCGACCTGCACCGTGCTGATGATGCTGTGTTCCTTCAATTGCAGGGGAATGATCCTGGTGTCTGAGATTGGCGACAAGACGTTCTTCATTGCCGCAATCATGGCCATGAAGAACAAGCGCTCGACGGTACGCATTCCACATGAGTAACGAGATGCAACAGCCTGGATGATGGAGTTGCAAGCACTCCCTTGGGGCTCAGTGTTTGTGACGACGCACATTGTTTTTGCACAGGTTTTCGCTGGCGCGATCGCAGCGCTTTCCGTCATGACGGTGCTGTCGGCGGCCCTGGGCTGGGCGGCCCCGAACCTAGTGAGTGTCTATGCAGTGCATGCACCATACAGTGCTATCAGCCACTGCCATTTGAACAAGATGCAGCGTAAATCTGCATCATGCGCTTCCGCTTGCGCCATTTTGCTTGCCTGCCACATCCGGTGCCTGTGTGGATGAACAGATGCATGATCCCGGCTGGCTCAACTGGCGATGCAGATCTCGAAGAAGTACACACACTATGCAGCCATCGGGCTGTTCTTCTTCTTTGGCGGGCGGTCGCTCTGGGAGGCCTACTCATCCAGCGGCGGGGTGAGTATGCAATCATGGCACTCACGCCGTTTAGGGTCACTGTGTGGACGCCCATCGCATTGACAGGCGACTTGTGCACTTGTCCCAAGCTGTTACAGCATGATGCACAGAGTAAGTTCACGACTGCCTGACATGTTGTGCCACCTCCCAAATACACGTAACGGCTGGCTGGCCTATGACCTAATTTAGGGGTCCTCAGAAATCGGCCCGATGCCAGCACCAAGACTTCTGTTGCCACAATTTCCCTTTCCATTGCGACAGAACCGGATTCAAGCTGGAGGAGGTCTTGGAGTAGCAGGCAGGCGGCACACTGCTGGAAGTGCAAGCTACTCAGATCCTTCAAGAACTTATCTGCTAGGAGGCCAGGCGGGCGGCTGTACACTGCTGGACGCTATCTTCCGATATATAACGAAATGTTTGTTTATATTGTTTGAACAGGACTCCGACGAGCTGGAGGAGGTGGAAAGGGAGGTGCAGAAGAAAAAGCTGGGCGGGCGTCGATGCTCCAGCAGATGCCGGATCATTATGGATTTCAATGTCTTGTCTTGCGTTCTATTTCAATTTGTTGGAGTGTGAAAGAAACAGGACTCGGACGAGCTGGAGGAGGTGGAGAAGGAGGTGCAGGAGAAGGAGGCCAGGCGAGCGGCGGCGGCGCGGGGCGATGCGCGGAAGGAGCGCGGGCGGCCGGGCGCGTCGCTGCTGCAGGCGGCGCAGTCGCTGTTGTCGCCCGTCTTCGTGGAGGCCTTCGTGCTCACCTTCCTTGCAGAGTGGGGCGACCGCAGCCAGATCGCGACCATAGGTATGCGGGAAAGAAGAAGCGACAGTTTTATGCTGCAATTCCGTGCCGTTTTGTCAGCATGTTTCATCACAAAACGCACACCCGCCCCGTCCCCTGCAGGCCTGGCGGCGTCGATGGACAGATTGGGCGTGACGCTGGGCGGCATCCTGGGGCACATGGTTCTTCCAAACTGTACCTAAATCAAAGTATCTCTACTTATATGTCTGCAGGCCTGGCGGCATCGATAGACATAGTGGGCGTGACGCTGGGCGGCATCCTGGGGCACAGCATCTGCACCGGCGCCGCCGTGCTGGGCGGCCGCCAGCTGGCCACCCACATCCAGGAGCGCACCGTCATGGTGCGATGCTTTCTACCCTATTCACCCCTATGAAAACCCTTCCACGGCCTCTGTTTCTGATATTTTGTCTGTGCTTGGACGCGTCCTGGTGGGAACAGGTAACAGAAACGTCACATACCGACAGTCCTGTTGTGCAGAGGACACTCACCGATGAGCAGTCTATGTGCGCTGCGCCAGGTTGTCAACCAACCTTTGCTTGGCCTGCAGATCGTCGGTGGGCTGCTATTCATCGCGTTCGGCATCCACGCGTGCTTCGAGTCGATCGAATGAAGACGCCGCGGTGCCGGCAGTAGCAGAGATCGTGAGAGCAGTGAGGCAGGCGCATTGTCCTGATGTGGTGTCGACAGCATTGGTGTCCGTTTGCAGAGGTTCAATTAATTGTGGCTGTCTGTTTCGCTTGAGTGTCACAGCCTTGAAGTCACACTGCAGACCTCCTAGAATATAATGTACACAGCAGCAAATCCTACTAGACGCGGCAGCCAGCTCCATCTATGAAGCTGGACCTGTCGTCTCTGTCATCTCCCTTAACGCCTGGTGCCTGAAGGTGGACACACACACAAGCCAGTCAGGCGCTGCCAAACTTCAAGCACTGCAAATTCTCTGAATGAACCAACAACGATGTGAAATCAACCATCGTCGGAATTGACCAAACGGAACAGAGCATGTGTCTCGGCCCACCTGGGCGAGGGGTCGTCATATGTTTTGCTCTCCGCACCCTCCATGAGCGGGTCTGGCAACCTAGTGCTCTCCCCCTTCTTGGCCGGCACCTGTCGCACCACAGCGGCAGCTGAAACATCTGACGATCAAAAAGCGCTGCACACGTTGACCGGCTCAGCGTGGTTTTTGCGGCAAGCTGTCAGCTGCAGTTGACATTATGCCACCAAGAGACAGGTTACGCTTTCCAGGCAGGCAATGCATCCAGCACCCACCTGAGGCGCTACATTCTTCACCGCCTCGTCATTCGGCATCTGCGCCGGCGTCTGCGCAACAAAACTCCACCCGGTCAGGCGAAGCGTGTCACAACCCGACAGCAACGGCGCACATCTGGGCTTGGTTTCTTCAGCATGCTGATCGCAAGGCCGACAGCCAGCACTCTCAGCTGAACAACATGCAGTGCACACGAGTGCTGCGTGCTCAACAGGCGCGCGCCTCCATGTGGACGCTCGGGTGAGTCTGGTTGGGCTGCTCGCGGGGAGCGGCCGGCTCCTCGGGCATGGCGCCGCTGGCCACGCCGCCCATGCCCGGGTCCTGCGGCCCGCCCGCCTGTGCGTGAGATGTCAGTCAAGATGCATTGGGTGTGCCGCATTTCTGACACGCATTCACCTGAGTACATCCAATCCCAGCAGGCTTTAGGAAGTTCTTTTTTGAGCTGAAAAGAAGAAGAAGACAGAGCTGGAAAGAAGATGAAGTTGCCACATCCGTCCAGAGACGCAGGCGGTTCACATGGGACAAGCACGCATGGCCTGCTTGACCTACACCGGTAACAGCACGTCGTACACAGTCCGCACTGATACACATGCTCGGTTTGCGCTTTACTTACCGCGAAGCATCGGACCGCGTTGGCAATGCCAGCGGCGTCAGTGCGCAGCGTGTTCAGGCTCGGTGCCGACTTGAGGCAGCCCTCGCCAGGAAACCTGCAGGCAGGAGGGTTGGCAAATCTCACAATCAAGCTTGTTCTGGATGCTATGCATCGCAGATGGCCGTGCGTCTGCACTGAGCCCGAGTTGATGGACAAATCCTCACCTGGAGTCTGTCAAGATCTGCTTCGTGCGCTGCAGCATGGGTTCGACTGCGCGAATCATCATGGCTGCGGCAAGCTTTCAAGAAGTCTACAACAACAATTCGTCTGTGGAGCGCACCGGATTAGTTAGGCCCTTGCTGGCCAATCACGGAAGCTGAAGCGAAGCTGAAATGTTCCTGTGTCTGCAGATCCTCCATTTCACCTTTTTACACAGGCAGCAAGCACATCGTCTAGCAGGCAATCTATCTCTGCAATTTATCTCTGCATCCTGCCTGCCATTGGAACCTAACCATTGAATTCGCGGCCGACGCCGTCTGATACATGCAGAGGTCCGTGCCTTTCGCAGCGGGAAAGCATGTAAGGGGTTCAAAGAATGTTCGTTTCGCCGTCTGTTCTGTCGAGCTGCAACAAATTCAGAAGACGTTCAGCAAGGCTGACGGTGTGTGCTTGCCGCACCGACCCGAAGGCGCCCCCAGCCGGCATGCCAGCCGCGGCGGCCAGTCAGTGTCTGTGCATGTTACACAATTGTGCTGCAACCGGGCGCGCATGCCCGTGCGGCGTGAAGAAAGGCTTTCGAGCAGCAGCGCCGGCCCGCAGGAAATCGCAGGCTCAGTCTGGCGCGGGGTGGGCGCCGCCCGTTCTGCCGCAGGGCAGGCTCAGGGCTTGTTCCGCCACGGGCGTGAACCCTCATTCCGCCGCGGGGTGGGCGGCGGCCTCCCGCTGCGCCAGGTTGACAAACACCTGCTCCAGGGTGGTCTGCGACAGCGAGTACTCCTCGATGCCCAGCGCGTGCCGGTTCGCCTCCACCTGCAGCGATGGCGACGGCGGATTGGGAGGAAGCCGATTCTTCTCATCCATAGACGTCAACTTGGCCTCCGACCAAAAGGCGGCCAGGCTAGCGACGTGCTGATGCTCGACATCGTAGGTTGCAAACCTCCAGGATCATTGGCAAGCTGCCAGCACACGAGTCACACGTCAACTTGTTAGCCCAGAAACCCGATTTAGGCACACAGAGCCCCCGATGCACACCCGCTCGAAGAGTGCCGGCAGGTCCAGGCCGGCGGGCGGCAGCGCGAAGGTGTGAGACCGGATGACAATGGAATCAAACAAACGTGAGCATTGCAGAGAAGAGTGTCGGCATGTGACGGTTGCGCACCTGCTCGAAGAGGGCCGGCAGGTCGAGGCCGGCGGGCGGCAGCGCAAAGGAGACGTGGTTGCCGCCCTTCTCGGTGAGGCTGGACCCGGGCGCCAAAGTCTCCACCAGCGCCGCCACGCCGTCGCGCTGCTCCGCCACCACCCGCATGTCCAGCACGTAGCTGCAGAAAACGCAGGAAGAGGTTCAATCAATTCTTGTGTGGCATGTTGAGTATTGAAACAGCGAGTATTCGAACAGCCGACAGCGCTGCCACCTGCATGCTCAGCACATATCAGAAATGGTTACTAGTTTATGGGAGGTAAAGTTTTTGGGGGAGGAGGGCCCCAGGGACCGGGGATCAGGCAGGAGTTGTTGACACGATGAAGCGTTGAAACGTTGCAGGAATTTCCTGTTTGTGATTTCGATTTCTGATCGTTGCTCCGTGAGCACGGCGGGAGGCCGCACCCGGCGCCGAAGCGGTTCTTGAGGTGCTGCACTGTGCCGAGGCAGGCGAGGCGGCCGCCCGTCATGATGCCGATGCGCGTGCACAGCGCCTCACACTCCTCCATGCTGTGGCTCGTCAGCAGCACCGTGTGCCCTGCAGGGCAACATGTCAGCAGGCGTAGAGGTTGGAGTACTGCAGACGTGATTCAGGGTGGGGCAGTTGATTTGTCTACAGAGCACCACGCCTCGCACTCCTGCATGCTGTGGCTCGTCAGCAGCACTGTGTGCAACGCGGCCGCGGGACATGGCGAGCTGGCTGCAGGGCGTCGCACTGCCGACAGCAGCAAGGCAGTGCCACGGGCAGCAGCAGCGCCACATGGGGCAAGCCAGCTGCGCGCTGTGCCAGGAGTGGGCGCCCGTGCTGTGGCCGAGAAGACACGAGAATGCAGCCGCACCTGCGGCGATGACCTGGCGCTGGAGGATGCCCCACAGGAAGTGGCGCGCCGCCGGGTCCATGCCTGCAGACGTGAACAACGGGAGTCGATTCCAGTCCTCCATTTCAGTCACCCGACGCTGCCATTGTGCTTGACGAGGCCTGTTGGAGGCAGCATTCAAGCTCAGTCGTCCACGGATCGGGAGACACAGCAGGTCAGGACGGTGGATGCCAGGCGTGCCTGACTGCACTGACTTGGAAAAAAGCCTTCACACCTGTGCTGGGCTCGTCCATGAGCACCACAGGGGGGCCGCCCATGAGCGCGACCGCCACCGCCAGCTTGCGCCGGTTGCCGCCCGAGTACGACTCACACGTCCTGTAGGGAACATGATGAAATTTGTTGTCTTGTTTGTGTTGCAACACGATGAGAGTGTGCACAGCCTGTGGGGAGTTTGCCGCGGGACTGGGAGCCTACACGATCAACAGGAAGCTCGCGCGGGAAGCTTGCGGCACTTGAAAGAGCGACGACCAAACCACAATGCCATCGCTGTGCGCACCTGTCTGCAAACTCGGAGAGGCCCAGGCGGCGCAGCAGGCGGCCCGCGAGGCGCTCGATGCGGTGCGGCGGCAGCCCCCGCAGCCGCGCATACATCCGCAGCACCTCCCGCCCTGCAGTAGCATTCAGGTTCTGTGAGAACGGTGGCATCATCATTCACAGGACCGGGAACATCAGCCACATGTAGTATTTGGGTATCCACAGGAGTGCAGGGCAGACTAAGTACTAATGTCAAGCTGCAGTTGACATTAGCTCTGGGAACGTTTTCGCTCTGCTAACGACTTGCTGTAACGAGTTTATGGCCGGAGAAGCACCTGTCATCTGGCCGGGCAGGCCGTCGAACTGGGGGCAGTAGCCGGTGAGCTGCTGTGCGGAGTGCAGGTCCTTGTGCACCGAGCTGCCGCAGATGGAGGCCTCCCCTTCGTCCGCCCGCACCTCCCCTGCAACTCAACTAAGCAGTGTTCAGACGCAATGTAGAGCTATTTAAAGAGCTACGTGTAGCAGGAAACAACAAGGAGCTGCCGCAGATGAAGGCCTCCGAACGTATATCCACTGCCAAGTTTGCTGCACAACCCTTGTTCAGCAACTTATGACAATGCGTGCTCGTACAGGTGTCGGGCAGCGTGTGCCTGGCATTGCCAGTGCAGGGGCATGTTGCATGCCAATGCAACAAGATGCCATAACCCCTTTGCATGCCGTCAGATTAGCACGGTGCGACTGAGCTCACCAGTAAGCACGCGGAAGGTGGTGGTTTTCCCAGCGCCGTTCAAGCCTGCAGAACAAGCACAGAAGATGTCACCGCCCTAAGGCAGGTCTCAGGTCTGCCAATCGCAGCTCGGTGCACTGCCTCAGCTGCAGGCACAGAGTCAACAAAAGACGGAAGATCATGTGTGGGGCGGAATCGCCAAATTGGTGTGACAGCCCTTGAAAACCCTAGACAGAGCCCTGGAAGAACGCACCCAGCAACCCGAAGCACTCGCTGCGCCCGATGCCCAGCCACACGCCGTCCACGGCGCGCAGCGGCGGGTGCCCCCGCCCGATGCGGTACCGCTTCACAATGCCGTCCAGCAGCACCTGCCAGCGCCCCGCACCGCCGCCTGCGCAATGTGCATCTGAAGCCCTAAAGTGAAATGAGCACATGATGGTTCAACGGTAAGAGCACGCTTCATGATGCCGTCCAACAGCACCTGCCAGGGCTCCGGGCCGCCGCCTGCGCAGTGGACATGTTGCGAAAATGTGATGCTGAAGATATGGAACACGGAAGACAATGCTGTCCAGCAGCACCTGCCTGCGCTCCGGGCTGCCGCCTGCGTAGGGTTCGCGTAGCAAATTCTGATGCACGATCATGAAACTGCCACACAGTAATTCCGTGCAGCAGCATCTGCCAGCGCCCCGGGCCGCCGACTGCAATGGGCGTGTGAGCACAGCTGTGATGGCCCCGACATGGCCCTACACATGGAAGGCATCGCTGTCGTGCAAGCAGCAGCACCCTGCCCGCATTCTAAGGCCGCACATGCAGCGCATGAGAGATGCGTCTATACATTCGCAATGCTGCGACGTGGGCTGGCTGTTTCTGCGCTTCCCACGAACCAGGGAATCCGGAATTGGAGGTAAATCAGCATCGCATGGCGTTATCTGTTGAGGTGCCATGCACTGCGGCCCGTGCCAACAGGGGAAGGTTACCAGCATGCAGAGTCGTTTCGAATCACCGGGAGGGCCTGGTATGAACTCTGTCAGGAAGGAGCCTTCACTGGCTTCTACCAAACATATAGTCGTTTATGTTTGGTCGTTCTGGTGCGCATGGCCCTTATCTAAGGAACAGCAGCTGGTGGTGTGCAAACTCCCAATGGCATACCCCCACTCACCTACCCCGCAATGTCTCTGGCACGACCACCCGCAGAAACGTATGCACAGCAAGCGCCCCACACGAGACCTTTAAACAAGCCCTAAAGGAGACAGTGTTCCTGCCCAGTGGTCTGTAAATAGAGCAGGAACTCACCTGACTGCACAAGGCGTCGCTCCGCCGCGACATCCTCGTCCTCGCCCGGCCGCGCACCGCCCCACTCCGCGTCATCCACCCCGCCTCCATCGTTCAACCCTGCCGCGCCGCCGCCGGCCACGGCCTCGCCGCCCAGCAGCTGCTGGTAATGGCTGCCGCCGCCTCTGCGGCCCCGCAGCCGCGCCCTCAGCTTGCGCAGCTTGTTGCGCGCGCTGTGCTGCAGCGCCGGCAGGACGCCGGTGTCCACCACCAGCGTCAGCAGCAGGTACACTGCGAAGCACCGCGAGATACTTGATCAAACATGGCAGAGTGGGTCTGGTGCTTGTGACCTGCTGCAGAGGCTGTAGGATATGCATACTGGGATTCAGAGTAATCGGCAAAGGATGCAAGTCCCGCTGCAGCTTCAGGTTGATCTTGTGAATGACAGAAACTCAAGGCAGTCCCAGTGCCCGCAATCTTCAGCCTGAACCATCGCAGAAGCTCAGCAAGCATGACGGAGACCAGAAGCTGGGCACCTGCGGCCTGGATGGCGAGGGCTGTGTACATTTTGCCGCTGACGGCCCAGGTGAAGGGGTTGGTGTTCGGCAGGCCCTGATCCTGGCGGTACGTCTGCATGGTGTGGAAACAGTCCCTCAGACCGGCGCTTGTGCTGATGCAAGCATGATGGAGGGGTGTATTGCAGCATGCAATCAGCTGACTGGTGCAGGCATCATGAGTGAGCGCCTTGTCTCGGCAGAGGGACGAGGGTCAGATCGTCAAGGCCTCTTTCAACATGACAATGCGTAGACACGTGGCAGCTGCGACTGACACAAGGGGCATACGCCAAGGGCTACAGGTCTAGACATTGCCCCGCCCAAGGGCTGCGGAGCATCACTTGAGCACGCCTGCACCAATGCCGCAGGCCCTCGGCCAGCGTAGTGCATTCTGTCAAAATGGCCACCATAGGAAAGGACTTCGCATAGGGTGTTGAAAGAACCTGACACAACCGATGCACCGGCAGCCACTGGGAAGTCGGTGTCACCTGGGAGATGTCGTACAGGCCGCGCGCGAGCACAAAGTGCGGGGAGGCAGCGCGCAGGGCGTGGCTGGTGACGCGGTTGTACCAGTCTAGCGTCGCGTTGCGCACGAACAGGAAGATGGTGTCCATGATCCAGGTGGACAGGAAGCCCAGGTAGCCGACCAGGAAGTAGAAGGTGTTGAGCACCTGCACACGGAGAGTGTTCGTTTGCTTACAGTCCTTTTAGTAGCGTTTCCGAAATGGTCCAGGTGGACAGAAAGCCCAGGTTGCCCACCAGGAAGCAGAAGGTGTTAAGCACCTGCGGCGCAGTGGAAGGGTTGTGCAGAGGATTTCCGCAGGGTTTGCAATCGATCCTTGACCCCTGCTCTGGCGAGGACGTCGCGCGCAGCCGCTGGCGACAGGTGCTCGTGTAGCATGCCGTGCAGGCTTCCGGATTGAGCTCCGGCAAAGTTTTCGAGGCGCAGGGCGGTCACGGACAGGAGGAGTCGGCTGCCACTTCGCCAGCAAGTGGCACAGGCATCAGCCC
>JAABUL010004034.1_pt1 | contig 20470 bp, 17 predicted proteins | sample 5559151 | NCBI WGS metagenome assembly JAABUL01 (sample SAMN10711876, study PRJNA513368) | rock metagenome | isolation source: Antarctica rocks | place: Antarctica: Victoria Land, Pudding Butte sud | reverse complement strand
AGGCGCACCGTCAGGTCGAGCGCCGCCTCATAATCCACGGTTTTGAATGTTCTACTCATGCTTCCTACTGTACCACTACCACACACGGGACGGAGAGCCCGCTTCTCTCCGACAAACTGCTAGGAGCGCCCGGCAGCGTCGCGATTTTCTCGCGCAGCCGCCGGATGTGCGTCTTGACGATAGCGCTGTCCGACGCTTTGGTGTAGCCACGGACGTACTCAACGATGCGATCGGCGGATAGCGCCTGCCCTTCGTGGGCCAGGAGCGCCTGCAAGATGCGGCTCTCCGTCGGGGTGAGTTGTACGCGTATGCCCTCGTCCGTCACCAATTCATTGGCTGTCGTATCGAGAAGCGCGTCCGCGATGCGGTACTCCACGCCATCCTTCCCTATATCCATGATGCTGGGGCGCAGCTGCATGCGCCGCAGCACAGCTTTGGCGCGCAGCACGAGCACTTCCAGGTTGAACGGCTTGATCACGTAGTCGTCGGCGCCCGCGTCGAGGCCGGCGATGACATCTTCGTCCTGAGCGCGGGCCGTGAGAATGACGATGGGGATGGACGAGAAGGCGCGCAGGATGCTGAGGACCTTGATGCCATTGATGTCGGGGAGGTTGATGTCAAGGGTAACCAGGTCGAAGGGGTCGGCGCGCACCATTTGTAGGGCTTCGCGCCCACTAGCCGTCGCGGTCACGTCGAAGCCTTCGCGCGCGAAGCCGTAGCATAGGAGATCGGTTAGAGCGTCGTTGTCGTCGACGCATAGTATCCTCGTCATAGAGACAGCATTATCCTTCATGGCATGGCATAGTCGCGCTGCGCATACTTTCCTTCATATAGTGGCCGTTCAAGCCACGCTTGTCAAGCCTCACAAAAATCAGGGCCGCGCGACCCATGATGGCGCCACGCGGCCTGACCTTGAAAGGTCATGGCAGGGACCGGACCTTAAAAAGTCCTGGGACCCGCCGACTTTTCACAGACCCTCCTCGCCTCCCACAGCGCGTAGCTGTCGCCAGCATGACCTTGGTATACTATGGCTATGAGCCGCTCTCGCCTCTCGATCTTCGGGCTGTGCGCCCTTATGGGGAGCGCGGGCGTGATGCATTTCGTCGCGCCCACTCCGTACCGCCGCATCGTGCCGGCCCCGCTACGCGACCAAGCCGCGGGTGTCGTCGCCGTGAGCGGCGTGTGTGAAGTGGCGTGCGCGGCGCTGCTGGCGCTGCCACGCACGCGGCGTTTCGGCGCTTGTGCGACGGCGGCGCTGTTCGTGGCCGTGTTCCCGGCTAACGTCCAGATGGCGCTCGACAGCGGCCATCCGGACGCCTCCCACCCCTTGAACAACGCGGCCCTTGCCTGGCTGCGCCTGCCCTTGCAGCTGCCGCTCATCCTCTGGGCATTGAGCGCACGCCGGCCCTAGTTACACCAGGGCTCGTGCATTATCCAACTGGGCCGAGGCGCCCAGCATGGCGTAGGGGCGTATGACATACGCCCGCGCGTTCGAGCCGCGGGCGTATGTCATACGCCCCTACGATAATGCACGAGCCCTGCTAGTTGCGCAACGACGACGGCAGGATGCCCAGTTGGTCGCGGTACTTGGCGACGGTACGGCGGGCAATGTGGTAGCCGTGCTCGGCAAGCCGTTCCATGATCTCTTGGTCCGTCAGCGGAGCCTGCTCACTTTCGATCAACTCTTTGATCACATCTTTGACGTTGAGCGCTGGCGTGAAGAAGTCGCTGAACGGGATCACCTTGCCGGAGGGGATCATCACGTACTTTCCGGCCGTCGCACGGCTCACCGTGCTCTCGTGCATGCCGGTATACTGCGCGACCATGGCGCGCGTGAGCGGCGTGAGGAAGCGCACGCCGTTGCGTAAGAAGTCTTCCTGGTGTTCGGCCAGGAAGTCACCGATCTTCTGCATGGTCTGGCGGCGCTGGTTGAGGTTGGCCATAAACATCTTCGCGCGCGAGATGTAGTGCTTGATGTGCTCACGGTCCTTGTCGGAGAACTCCAGCGGCTTGCTCTGCACTTCGCGCCACATATCCTGATACGAGGGCGTGATACGCATCACGAAGCGGCGCGACTCCACGACATCGACCTCAAGCCCGCTCTCTCCTTCACGGATGATCACATCGGGCAGCATGTAGCGCGGGATCTCGTTCGGCGCGGAGCGCGGCCGCGCCCCATACTGCTGCGCCGGGAACGGGTTAAGTTTCTCACGCACGAAGTGGGCCGCCTCGATGACGTCCTCCTGCGACACGCCGAGCGCGTGGGCGATGCGGCCATACTTGTGCTCGCCGAGTTCAGCGAAGTGGTCCCTGACGATGCTCTTAGCCACGGGGTTGCCGTAGCCTTGGCTATCCAGGTAGGTGAGTTGAATCAGCAGGCACTCTTGCAAATCACGCGCGCCGATACCGACCGGCTCCATCGCCTGCAGCTTCGTCAGCACCTCTTGCACGTCGTCGGCGGACACGTCCAGCACACTGGAGACTTCGATCAGGGACGCTTGAAGGTAGCCGCTGTCGTTCAGGCTGTTGACGAGGTACTCGGCGATAGCCAACTGTCGCGGCGTCGTGAGCGCGGGGGACAGATCAGCCAGCAGGCGCTCCGAGAGCGTCATCTGCGCCGCCACGAGCGAGAGCGGGTCGAAATCTTCGTCGCGCGATGAGGAATTATTGTATGTGCCGACGTCCATGTAGCTCTCCGAAGAGTCGAACGTGGCGGGCTCGGGGCCGGTAGGGTTCTGCGCGCGCGCGCAGATGTGGCAGACCGCGTCGACCATCGGTGTGCCGCACTGTGGGCAGTGCGCCGCATCCGTCATATCAAGCGCCGGGTTGTCCTGGATCTCGTGTTGCATGTACTCCTGAAGCTCCATCGAGGAGAGCTCAAGCACATGGTTGGCCTGTATCAGACGCGGAGAGATGCGCATCGACATTTGCTGCTGCATCTCATTAGACATGTCCATCACGTTAGAAAGTCCCCCCGCTGGTTGCTGTCGATGGCCCCGGACCTTAGTCCTCGGTCTCGGATTCGGAGCCTAATTCAAGGTCGCCAAGGTTAGGGGCTTGGTCGGCTGCGCCATCGCCATGGTCGGAGTCCGCCTCGGCGTCGGCTGCGCCATCGCCGCGTTCGGAGTCCGCGTCCGGTTCGCTATCGTCGAGGAAGCCCATCGAAACGACGCTGTCACCCTCGTTGAGACGCATCAGCCGCACGCCCTTGGTGGCGCGTCCAAGCCGCGGTACCGTGTCGATGGGCTGCCGGATAATCTTACCGCCGCCCGACATCAGAATCATCTCACCGATCGAATCGTGCGTGACCGCCGCGGCCACGATGGGACCAATCTTGTCGCCAGGACGGATCGTGGCGACGCCGCCGCCGCCACGTCCATGTGTTGGGTATTCTACCAGAGCGGTGCGTTTGCCATAGCCTTCTTCGGTCACGACGAGCAAGTCGCCCTGCTCCTGGACCAGCCCCATCGCCACGACGCGGTCGTCCGTGTGCAGCCGGATGCCGCGCACGCCGGCGGCGGGCCGTCCCATCGAGCGAACGTCCTCCTGCTCGAAGCGGATGGCGCGGCCATCAGTCGTGACGAGCATGACGTCTTCATCGCCCGCGCTGAGTTGCACCCAGGCCAACTCATCGTCGTCGGCGAGGCCGATGGCGATGAGGCCGGAGCGCCGCACGTTGCGGAAGTCGTAGAGGGGCGTGCGCTTGACCGTCCCGCGGGTCGTGGCCATCACAATATAGCCGTCGGTCCGGCCGCTCTCGAACGTCAGGATAGCCGTCACCCGCTCGCCCGGCTCGGCGGCGATCACGTTAGCGACGGGCACGCCGCGCGCGGTGCGTCCGGCCTCAGGCAACTCGTAGACCTTGAGCTGGAACGCGCGGCCCTTGTTGGTGAAGAATAGGATGTTGTCGTGGGTGTTGGCCACGAACAACTGCGACACGGCGTCGGCGTCACGCGTGACCATACCCACGATGCCCTTGCCGCCGCGCCCTTGCGCGCGGTACGTCGAGGTAGGCACACGCTTGATATAGCCCTTGGTCGTCATCGTCACCACGACATCCTCGGGAGCGATCAGGTCGGCGGCGGTGAGGTTATCGACCTCGGCCTGGACGATGCGCGTGCGGCGCGCGTCGCCGAAGCGGGTTTTGAGGTCTTCGAGTTCCGCGACGATGATAGCGTCGACGCGTTCGGGACGGGCCAGGATATCCTCCAGGTCGGTCACGCGCGCGCGCACCTCGGCCAGTTCGTCGGCGATACGCTGGCGCTCCAACGCGGCCAGGCGCGACAGGCGCAACTCGAGGATGGCCTGCCCCTGCTCCTCCGACAAGCCGAACCGGCCTATCAAGCTTTGCAGCGCGACGGACGATGAGGCCGACGCCCGGATCATGGTGATGACGGCGTCGAGGTTATCCAGGGCGATCGTCTGCCCTTCGAGAATGTGGGCGCGCCGACGGTCTTTCTCAAGCTCATAGCGCGTACGGCGCGCCACCACATCGCGGCGGTGGGCCAGGTAGTGGCGCAGCATCTGATCGAGCGAGAGCACGCGCGGCTGCCCATCGACGAGGGCAAGGACGTTGGCCGAGTAGGAAATCTGTAGGTCGCTGTGCTTGTAGAGGCTGTTGAGGACCGTATCGACCTGGGCGTCGCGTTTGAGGTCGATGACCAGGCGCATACCCTGGCGGTCAGATTCGTCGTTGATGTTGGCGATGCCCTCGATGCGGCGCTCGTTGACCATCTCGGCGATCTTCTCTTGTAGCACGGCCTTGTTGACCTGGAAGGGCAACTCGGTCACGATGATGCCGGTGCGGCCGTTGCGCATCTCCTCGACGTGCGATTCGGCGCGCAGGATCATACGGCCGCGTCCCGTCGCGTAGGTATTGCGGATGCCCTCAGCGCCGAAGAGCGTGCCGCCGGTCGGGAAGTCGGGCCCCTTGACGATCTCAGCCAGTTCGGTCACGGTCGTCTCGGGGTTGCGGACGAGCAGGATGATGGCGTCGCAGAGTTCGCGCAGGTTGTGCGGCGGGATGCGCGTGGCCATGCCGACCGCGATGCCGTCGGAGCCATTGAGCAGAAGTTGAGGCAGCTTGGCCGGGAGGACGGTTGGCTCTTGCTGCCGGCCGTCGTAGTTCGGCACGAAGTCGACCGTATCGCGATCGATGTCGGCGAGCAGTTCTTCAGCGGCGGCGGTCATGCGCGCCTCGGTGTAGCGGTAGGCCGCCGCTGGGTCGCCGTCGACAGAGCCAAAGTTGCCCTGACCGTCGACGAGAGGACGGCGCATCGAGAAGTCCTGCGCCAGCCGCACCAGCGCGTCGTAGACCGAAGCGTCGCCATGCGGGTGGTACTTGCCGAGGACCTCGCCGACGATCGTCGCGCTCTTACGGTAGCCAGCGCCGGCGCCGAGGCCAAGCTCGTTCATGGCGTATAGGATGCGCCGGTGTACAGGCTTGAGACCATCACGCACGTCGGGGAGCGCGCGCTGGACGATCACACTCATCGCGTAGTCCAGGTACGCGTCGCGCATCTCGTCTTCGATGGTCACTTGGCGAACGTTGCCGATGCTCTGCTCCATACCGGTCCTTTTCCTATTTATTCCATACTAAGTATAGTTTATCATATGATCCACCATCGCTCACGGCGTATTCAGGGATAGTGTAGATAGCAATGTCGAAGAGAGGCTTTGGTATAGTGGGCCGGATGGGAGCGGCGGATTCGCCACATGTGGCGCGACCCTCACCCCTTGAGGGAGAGCCGGGTGGGCTGTCGGAGCGAAGCGGAGAGAGACCAATCCGCATGGGTCAGGGGTGAGGGGGAAAACTAAACGCCCATTGTGACGGTAGACCACGACGCGGTATGCTATGCAAGAGGACTGCTCGGGTAGCTCAGTGGATAGAGCACTGGTCTTCGGAACCAGGTGTCGTAGGTTCGAATCCTATCCCGAGCGCCACAATCATTAGCGAAACATCGGGCCGAATGCGATACAGGCCGGGGTTTCGACCTCAGTTGTCTGACCGCTTGCATGCAGTTGACCTGTTGCCCTATCGATGCGGAAGGTGACAACCGTGCCGCTGTCTTGATTCGCGACGAGGAGAAAGGTCCCCGTCGGGTCGATGTTGAAATCACGAGGCGCGTGGCCTTGAGTAGATTCATGTCCGACGAGGGTGAGCAATCCCGTTGCCTGGTCGCTAGCAAAGATGACGATGGTATCATGACCCCGATTGGAGCCATAGACGAACCGTCCTTCAGGGTCTACGCGGACGGCAGCCGTCCAATTCGTGCCCGTGAAATCGTCCGGCACGGTCGAAACGCTCTGTAGAGGGCGCAACTCGCCGGTGAGGGCGTCGTACGCGCAGGCGCCAAGGGTCGAATCGAGTTCATTTATCACGTAGGCGTAACGGCCATCGGGGCGGAAAGCCAGATGGCGGGGACCCGATCCGGGTTGAAGGGTACAAGCGGGCGCGTCGCTACGTGTTAAGGCGCCGCTCGTCGCGTCTAAGCGATAGCCCACGATCGCGTCCAACCCGAGATCCGCGACAAACACGAAGCGATCGGCCGGGTCGGCGCCGATCCAGTGCGCGTGTGGTCCCTCCTGACGGTCCAGGCGCGGGCCCCGTCCTGCATGTCGCACGACGGCGGTCGCCGGCCCCAGCCCTCCATCCTCAAGGATCGGCAATACAGCCACGGAGCCGCTGTCGTAGTTGGCTACGAGAATCCACTGTCCTCCGCGATCAACGCTCACATGAGCCGGGCCGGAACCCTGCGAAAGCTCGTGCCCGCGTGGGATGGGTATGCCTGTGACAGGATCGATGCTGAAAGCGCTCACGCGCCCCTCCACCATCTCCTCGACGCACCAGAGATAGCGACGGCGCCGATCGAGCACGAGATAAGATGGGTTGATCACGTCTTCGAGCACATGAGCCAACGTCAGCGCGCCGGTCGCTAGGTCCAGTCGATAGACGCCGATGCCCCTCGCCTTCCCCTCGACGTGGGGCAGGGAGTGCGTGTACGTCCCAACGTACACGGTCATAACGCCAACACTGTTCGTCGTCATTGCTGTTCATCCTCATGGTTTTTGCCCATCGTCTATATGTCCACCCACCGTTGCCCGCGGGCGCTTTCAAGGATACCATCGCCAATGACGTTCTCGCGGTGCCCGTCAGCGAAGGTGGGGAAATCGGGTGGCCGCCCCGAGGCGCGGCCGCCCTCGCGGATGTAGGCGTAGATGGCGCGGTTGATAGCCGTGTGGCTGTCCGCGAAGCCCTCGTCGTGGCCACCGGGATAGCGGGCGTAGGGACGGGCGGCCTCATCGAGGAGCGCGGGGTCTTTGATCAGGACCTCGTTGGGCCGGTCACGATGTCCGAGCCATAGCTCGTTCGGACGCTCGCCGTCCCAGGCAAGCGAACCGAGCGAGCCGTTGACCTCGATCCTGCAGCTATTCTTGCGTCCCGCGCTAACCTGCGAGACCTGCATGCACCCGCGGGCGCGCTCACCCAAGCGCAGCAGGATATTCGCGGCGTCCTCTGTCTCCATCGGCGCTGGCGTGCGCGGCACGTCGACTATAGAGAAGGTGTCGATGGGTTGGGTCGGTTTCTGGCGGACGGGAATGAACGTCGCCAGGTCGGCCAGCACGCGCCGCAGGGGCAGGCCGGTCAGAAACTGGGCCAGGTCAAGCCAGTGCGAACCGATGTCGCCGACGGCCCGGAGCGCGCCGCCCTGCGCCGTCTCGACGCGCCAATTGTAGTCGGTGTCCAGGAGCAGCCAATCCTGCCAGTAGCCGCCGTGTACCGTATAGATGTCGCCGAGATCACCACGCCGGATCAAGGCGCGCGCCTGCTGGATTAGCGGATAGAAGCGGATGTTGAAGGTGACGGCATGGACCACCGCGCTGCGCTCCGCCAGCGCCAGTAATTCGGCCGACTCCACGCTGGTCATCCCGAGGGGCTTCTCGCAGACGACGTGCTTGCCGGCCGCGAGGGCGGCCTTCGCGGCCGGGTAGTGGTACATGTTAGGAGCCGAGATGTCCACGACGTCAACATCGGGGTCCGCGATGAGGTCGTGGTAGTCGCCGTAGGCGCGTGGCACGAACAACTCGGCGGCTTTACGCGCGGCCGACTCCTGACTACTCCCCGCCAGGGCCACGACGTCGACATAGCCGAGCCGGCGCAACGACTCGATATGCGCCGGTCCGATGAAGCCGGCGCCAATGACACCCACGCGGATAGGCGAATATGGGCCGCTGCTTGCCATGGCCATGATGGTATCTCCTCTTATCTCCCCCGTTGCCCGTCGCCTAGACGGGTTGCAGCACCGTCTTGACGCCGGCGCGCCCCTCGAACGCATCGAAAGCCGCGCGCCACTCCGTCAGTGGGTAGACGCCCGATATAAGCGGCTCGGTCCGCACCACACCCTCCGCCAGGAGCTCCAGCGCGCGATCCCAGGCCGAGGGGACCGAGGCGTTGCTCCCGGTCACGCTCAACTCCTTGTAGCAAACCTGATCGAGGTCCCAGGCGATTGGCTTGCCGAAGAGCCCGATCTGCGCGTATTGGCCGCCTCGCCGCACCAACTCAAGCAGCATCGCCGCGGCCGGTCCCGCCCCCGAGCACTCGTAGACAATATCGGCGCCCGCACCGCCCGTCAAGTCGCCGATGGCTTCTTTGTGGGCGTCACCCTCCTCGACATTGTAGACCGCGTCGGCGCCGAGTTCGCGGGCCAGGTCCAGGCGGCGGCTGTCTCGACTCGTCCCCAGCATAATCACGCGCAGTCCGGCCGCCTTGACGACCTGCAGCGTCAGGAGGCCGATAGCCCCCGGCCCCGCGATCACCGCCACGTCGCGCGGCGCCAGCCGCGGCTGCTCGATCGCCCCGTGGACGACGCAGGCCAGCGGCTCCGTCAGCGCCCCTCCCAGGAAGCTAACCCCATCGGGCAAGCGATGCACGTTGCGCTCAGGGACGACAAGAAGGGAGGTGAAGCCGCCGTCGACCGCCGAGCCGATGGAGCGGCGCTCCGGGCACAGGTTGATACGCCCCGCGCGGCAGTAGCGGCACACGCCGCACGTCGAGACATACGTCTCCGTAGTCACGCGATCGCCGACGCGCGCGCCCGCGACCCCGGCGCCGACGGCCGCGATCTCCCCGGCCACCTCGTGCCCCATGACGACGGGGGGCCACGTCCGGAACTCGTCATGATAGATGTGGATGTCCGTCCCACAGATACCGGCGGCGCGGACGGCGATCAGCACATGGCCTGGCGGCGGCGCCGGCTCGTCGACGTCCCGCACCTCCACGTTGCCCGGCCCCCGAGCCGTTTTAACGACTGCTTTCATGTAAACCCTCCCTGACAGATACTGGCCTACTTTACAGATACTGGCGGAGATAGCGCGCGGACTGGCGCAGCGCGCGCTGGCGGTCGGCCAGACTACCCTCGTAGGCGCGGTCCTCGACCTCGACGCACACCGGCCCCGTGTATCCGGCCGAGGTCAGCGCCGCGAAGAACGCGCCCCAGCGGACATCGCCGAGGCCGGGCAGCTTGGGCGTGTGGTAGGCCAGCGGGAGGGCCAGGGCGCCAACCTCGTCGAGCGCGCGCTGATCGACCCGCGCATCCTTGGCGTGGACGTGGTGGAGCCGCCCCGCGAACTCCTCGATCGGGCGCACTTCATCCATTTGCTGCCAGATGAGGTGGGAGGGGTCATAGTTGAGGCCGAAGTGCGCGTCGGGGATGTCCTCGAACATGCGCCGCCAGACGGCGGGGCTGATCGCCACGTTCTTGCCTCCCGGCCACTCGTCGGCTGTGAACAGCATCGGGCAATTCTCGATGCCGATGTTGATGTCGCGCGCGGCGGCGTAGCTGACCAGGGGCGGCCAGACCGCGCGGAAGAGCGGCCAGTTGTCCTCGATTGAGCGCGCCGGGTCGCGCCCGACAAACGTGTTGACCGTGGGGACGCCCAACAAGGCCGCTGCGTCGATGACGGCGCGCAGGTGATCGACATAGACCCGGCGCTCGTCCGGGTTAGGCGTGAGCGGGTTTGGATAATAGCCCAGCGCCGAGATGGCGACACCTGTGCGCGCGACCAAGGCGCGCACAGGCGAGGCGGCCGCCTCATCGAACGCCGCGACATCGATATGCGTGACGCCGGCGTAGCGCCGCTCGGCCCGTCCTCTGGGCCAGCACATCACCTCCACGCAGTCGAAGCCGGTCTCAGCGGCGAACTCCAAGACATCCTCTAACACAAGGTCAGGCAGGATGGCGCTGACGAAGCCTAATTGCATGATATCCTCTCACCCCTTGCCCTTGTCCACATGGGATGGGCTATGAGGGTACTAGTCACTTCCGGCTACGCGCGCGTAGATGGAGGCCAGCGCCAGCACGATCACGCCGTAGAGCATTTGCTTGATGGCCTGCGGCACACTGAGTATGGTGAGCAGCGAGTCTAGCACAGTGAGGATGAGCGCGCCCAGGATCGTTCCCGCATAGCCCCCGCTCCCTCCGAGGATCGACGTACCGCCGATGACGGCCGCCGCGACCGACGGGAGTAAATAAGGGATGGCCAGGTTCTGATCGGCGGCGTTGGTATAGCCCACTAGCAGAATCCCCGCGCCCGCGCCCAGAACCCCACAGAGGGCGTACGTAGCCAGCAGGACCTGCCAGACCCGGACGCCGGCCAACCGGCAGGCCAGTGGATTATCGCCGACGGCGTAGACCATGCGTCCGAAGCCGCTGCGGCGTAGCCCTATCGTGAGCGCGAGCGCGAGCGGCGCCCACACGAACAGGTTGACCGGCACGAAACCCCACACGGTGCCCGAGCCAAGCTGATGCACCGGCTCCGGCACGGTAGGGACGCCGTTGGTGAAGCTCAGCGCGGCGAGGGCGAGGGCGCCGGTGATGACGCCGGCCATGCCCAGCGTCATGATGAGCGGCTGGACCCCAAAGACGCCGACGCCAATGCCGTTGACCACGCCGATGACCAGACCAAGCAGCAATGCCAGGGCCACTGCGGTCCCCATGCCCAGCCCACCCAGGCCCGCCATGAGATAGGCGGCCGCGGTCGCCGTCCCCGCGACGGAGAGGTCGATGCCTCCCGTCAGGAGCACCAGTGTCTGCCCTGCCGCGAGGACGCCGAGCGGGGCCGCGTAGAGCAGCGTCGTGGAGAGTTGGGCAGGGGTAACGAAGCCTGGGCTAGCCACATTCGTCCCGGCGATGAACGCGACCAGGATGGCGATTAGGACCAGCGCGGGGTAGTCGGCCAACACACGCCGTGCGCGCGCGCTGGCGCCGGTTGGCCCTGCTGTGGGTGTCGCGCTCATACACGCCTCCGCATCAAGAACAGGCCGGCGACCATGACGACCACAACGACGAGGGCGCCCTGGACCACCGTGCCCGCGTTGGGATCGACCCCGAGGAAGGTCAGGATCGTGTTGATCTGTGTGAGTACGACGGCCGCGGCGACCGGGCCGAGCATGCCGCCCCGTCCGCCGGTTAAGCTGACCCCGCCGACGACGATGGCCGCGACACTGTTGAGCGTATAGCCGGCCCCCGCCGTCCCGGAGGTCGCGTTCCCATTGAGGGTGCTCGCCGTGAGCGCAAGGCCGGCCAAGGCGGCGAAGACTCCGCCCAACGCGTACGCCGCGATACGGGTCCGTCCCACGCCGATGCCGCTCAGGTAGGCCGCCGTGCGATTGCTGCCAATGGCATAGAGAGCGAGGCCCAGGCGCGTCCGCCGCAACGGCAGCCAGGCGAGGCAGACGAGGATCAACACGATCACGCCAGCCGGCACGACCGCGGCGATCTCGCCGGTCAACAGATCGGCGAACGCCTGGGGCGCCCCGCCGCCGGGCGTTGGCATGACTTGCAGGGCCAGCCCGGACCATACGAAGCTGGTGGCCAGGGTGACGATGATGTCGGGGACGCGCGTGGCGACGATGATCGCCCCCGTGAACGCTCCGGCCAGCGCCGTCCCCACGATGAGCAGCGCCGCGACAAGCAGGGCGCCCGGCAGATCGGCGTGGACCATATACAGGGCCGAGATGACGTTGACGAGGCTCATCATGGCGCCGATAGAGAGGTCAATCCCGCCCGCGATGACCACGGCGGCCTGGGCCATGGCCGCCAGGGCCAGGGGCAGCGCGCCCCCCACGAGCGACTGCATGTCGTAGCTGTTGAGGCTTGGATGGGCGATTTTCTCGACGCCAAGCAGGATCAGCAATAGGGCATAGACGCCGAGCGTCCAGGCATTGCGCCGCGCCCAGCGCGCCCGCATGACTGGTGCGCGCGTTAGGGAGAGGGACGGCGCGCTCATAAGACAGACGCCTCCTCGCGCGTCAGGCCATGGGCCGCGCGCAGCAGGGTCCCCTCGTCGGCGTCGGCCGCCGGTAGTTCACGCACGATGCGTCCCTCATAGAGGACGACCACGCGGTCGCAGGCCAATTGGATCTCCGGCAACTCGCTGGTGAAGAGCAGGATGCCCGCTCCGCCCGCGGCCAACTCGCGCAGTAAGGCGTAGATCTGGCGCTTGGTACCGACGTCGATGCCACGCGTGGGATCGAACAGGAGCATGACGCGGAAGCCAGACGCCAGCCAGCGCGCGATCGTTACCTTCTGCTGGTTGCCGCCACTGAGGCGCCGCACTTGGCGCTGCGCGCGCGTGTCGATGGAGAGACGGTCGATGGCCGCCCCCACCCGTCGCGCCTCGTGACGCCCGTTGATCGGCCCCCAACGCGCGATATGGTTGTAGAGCGGAGTGGCGATATTCTCGTGGATGGACCGCTGCGGGAGCAACCCCTGCAGGCGGTCGGCCGGGACCAGGACGACGCCAGCGCGAATGGCGTCATAGGGCGTGCGTGCGCGCAAGGGGCGGCCGTCTACCGCGATGGTCCCGCCATCGGCGCGGCGCCGCCCGGCGAGGACATCGAATAGGACGTCCTGGCCCTGTCCCTCGAGAGCGGCCACACCGAGAACTTCGCCGGGCCGCACCGTCAGCGAGACATCAGCCAAGGCCGCGCCTGCATGGAGTCCCCGTACATCGAGGAGCGGTTGAACGCGCCCACTCTCCGCGACGTGAGAACTGTCATCGGTCTCCTGGAGCGTGGCCGTCCCGCCCGTCGCGCTAACGATGCCCGCAACGGTCGGGACAGGCGGGATGACCGCGCTTGCACGGCTGGTCACCCCATCTTGTCGCGCCCCTGCCCCTACGGCGAGAGCAGAGGTCGAGACCGCGGCCGGCCCGAGCATCAGCTCGACAATGCGCTCCTCGGCGCTCGCGGCGACGACCAGCGTCCCGACATCCGCCCCGTCGCGCAGGACGGTCGCGCGGTCGCACAAGGCGCGCACCTCGGCCAGACGGTGCGAGATGAACAGGACCGCGCGCCCGGACTCGCGCCAGCGGCGCATGACCAGGAAGACACGCTCGGCCAGGTCGGACGGCAGCGCAGCGGTGATTTCGTCCAGGAGCAACAAGTGTGGGTCGCGCGCAAGGGCGCGCGCGAGGTCGATCATACGCAGGCTAGGCAGCGGCAGGTCGCCGACGAGTTCGCCCAGGTCGATGTGGTCGAGGTCCATCACCCCGAGCCAGTGACGGACCGCTGGCACATCGGTCCCCGTGAGTCGCAGGTTTTGCAGCGCGGTCAAATCGGGGACGAGCGCTGAGTCCTGGAAGACGGCGGCAAGACCGACGCGCCGCGCCGCCGCGGGCGACGCGATGCGGACGAGCTGGTCGCGGACGGCGATTGTGCCCGCGTCGGGACGGATCACACCCGTCAGCATCTTGACGAGCGTGCTCTTACCGGCGCCATTGGCCCCCAGCAAGGCGTGTATCTCGCCGGGTTCGACCGTGAGATTGCCGGAGCGCAGCGCGACCACCGCGCCATAGCGTTTCGACACGCCGCTGACCGTTAACAAACTCATGCCCGCGTATCCGTCCTTGCCTAATTCACACGATCAACGGACCCGCGACCGTGGTCGCGGGTCCGTCTATCCTATCCTACTTACAGGCGGCGAAAAGCTGGTCCTTGGTGTAGTGCGTGTAGGGAGCGATGTCGTACTGCACGCTGTAGGTCGGCGCCTGCGACGGCAGATAGTGCGACTGCAAGGCCATGCGATTGCTGGCGTAGTCCCAGACCTTGGGCGTCAGCGTGGTCTTCTTGGGGACCGACTGTCCTTGCAGGACGCGCAACGCGATCGACATGCCGACGCCGCCGATGTTGGCGGGGTTGGTGACGGCCGCGCCGTCCACACCCTGTCCGTGCATCTGCAGCAGTTGCTTGATAAACCCGTTGTTGTCCGCGCCCACCACGGGCACGTACGCCCGGCGCGCCGTCTGGAAGGCGCTGACCGCGGTGTAGTCTATCCCCGACGTCCACACACCATTGATGTTCTTACTAGGCGTTGAGCAGGTTGAGCATATCCTGGCCGCCCTGGGCGAACTGCCAGTTGGTGTAGGGCTTGGCGAGCACCTTGATGCCCGGATACTCCTTCAGCGCCTGCTGGATGCCCGTGTAGCGATCCGTATCGGCGGGGACCCCGGCCGCGCCCTGCAGCAGAACGACGTTACCCTTGCCATGCAGCCGCTTGGCCAGCCACTCCATGCCCAGGCGACCGTAAGCGACCTGGTCGTTGGCGGCCTGATAAGGGAGCGGGGAGTTGATGAAGGAGTCGACGATCACGACGACGATGCCGCGCCGCGTCGCCTCCTGGATCACGCCGTTGAGGCTTGTCGCGTCAGGCGGGTCGATGATGAGGGCGTTAACGCCGGACGAGATAAGGGTGCGGATGCCCGCGATTTGCTGCGCCGCGCTGCCGTTGATATCGCTGACGATGACCTTCTTGACCAGCCCGTGGCTGACGTTCGCCTCGGCCTTGGCCGAGCAGATCATCTCCTCGCGCCAGCCGTTGCCGGTGACATTGTTGCTGAAGCCGATGACGAAGGGACCTTTGGCCGCGGCGTGCGCCGCGACGGAGGGCCGCGGCAAGGCGACCGCGGTCGAGGCAAGGGCCGCGAGGGCCGCGAACCGGAGCGCGACGGAAGCCCGGCTACGGCGGCGTGAGGTGAAGAGACCGAATGGCATGATGCGCATCTCCTTCGATACTAATTGAACGTTATGATACGTACGATACAGGTACATGCGGATACGGCGATAGTGCCGCCTCGTTCTGTTTTCCTCCCCTCTCTCCGCGGCGTCACGGAGACCGCTCCTATTATGGGGCCTTGGCGGCGCCGGTGGCAAGTACGCGCGCGGCATCCGCCATGTGCCGCGCCGTGAGACCATATTTCTCCAATAATGGGCCGTTAGGTCCGCTCTCGCCGAAGACGTCACGTAGCCCGATCCGGCGCAGCGGCGTGGGACAATGCTCACCGAGCGTTTCAGCGACCGCCCCGCCGAGCCCTCCGATGACCGAGTGGTCCTCGGCCGTGATGACCCGCCCCGTGCGCTCCGCCGCCCGCACGATCGCCGTGACGTCGAGGGGCTTGATGGTTGGCACATGCAGCACATGCGTGGACACACCATCGAGGGCGAGCAACGCCGCCGCCTCCAGCGCGCGTACCGTCTGCACACCGGTCGCGATGATGCTCACGTCGGTCCCCTCACGCAGCACATAGGCCCGGCCGATCTCGAACGGGCGGTCGCGCGGCGTGATGACGGGACTCGGGTCGCGGGTGAGACGCAGGTAGGCCGGGCCGTCATACTCCATAAGCGCGAACATCGCGGCGCGCGTCTCGACGGCGTCGGCCGGCGCGATGACCACCATATGCGGCATGGCGCGAAAGATGGCAATGTCGTCGACGGATTGATGCGTCTTGCCGGTCGAACCCGTCAACAGCCCGCTGTAGCCCCCCGCCAGCTTGACGTTGAGCCGGGGTTGGGCGACCACGACACGGATTTGGTCCAGGGCGCGCGAGGCGATGAAGGCCGCGAATGACGAGACCCATGGCATGAAGCCGACGGTGGCGAGCCCGGCCGCGACACCGACTAAGTTCTGCTCGGCAATGCCCATCTCCAGGAACTGGTCGGGGCGCGCCTGATTGAGGATGTCGGCGCGCGTGGAATTGGCCAAGTCGCCATCGAGCAGGAGCAGATCGGGGTAACGGTCGGCCAACTCGACCAGTGTTTCGCCGAAAGCCACGCGCGGCGCGATCGACTCCGCCGTCATCGTCATCGTCATACCAATCCTCCCACGTCGCCCAATTCGCCGGCCGCCTGGGCGTGCTCCTCAGCCGAGAGCGGCTTGGCGTGCCAGGCGTACTGGTGTTCCATAAATGACACACCCTTACCCTTCACGGTATGCGCGACGATCGCGGTCGGCCGGCCCTCCGATCCCTCGTGAGCATGGCGCAGCGTCGCGACAACCTCTGCCATGTCGTGGCCGTCGACCTCTAGCACGCGCCACCCGAAGGCCTGCCAGCGCGCCGCTATCTCGGGTTGGCGCAGCGGCCGCCCTTCACCGCCAACGGCGGGCCACGCGTATTGCGGGAGGTGGTTATGGTCGACGATAGCGACGAGGTTGTCCAATCCGTAGCGGGCGGCCACAAAGGCGGCCTCCCAGACCTGTCCTTCTTGCAACTCACCATCGCCGAGCAGCACGTATGTACGAAAGTCCAGGCCGCGGCGTTTAGCGCCGATGGCCATGCCAACGCCGGGCGAGAGACCCTGGCCGAGCGACCCGGTGCTCATCTCCAGGCCCGGTAGCGCTCGTAGGTCGGGGTGACCTTGCAAGCGCGAGTCGATGTCGTCGAAGGTGGACAATTCCTCGATCGGGAAGTAGCCACGCTGGGCCAGGACGGCGTAAAGAGCGATCGACGAATGTCCCTTCGACAGGATAAAGCGGTCACGATTCGGCCAGTCGGGCCGCGTAGGATCAATGCGCAGGACAGCGAAGTACAGGGCGACGAGCAGGTCGGTCGCCGAGAGCGGCCCCCCCAGGTGACCGGCCTGCGCGCGGAAGATGGCGTCCACGATGAGGCGCCGCGTGATGCGCGCCCGATCGCGCAACGCCTCATCATGGTCGATGTCCACAGCGGTCACGATCATCCCTCCATCCTCCCCTCTAGTGCGGAATCAGGGAGCTTTGTTTGACGTGGCGCCCCCTGGGATCGCCGCGCTGCAACGTAACTCTCGGAGAAAACACTAGGCTCCTTCGCGTATCATCGCCATATCGATGGACGCCTTATGCGGACGCTCACAGCCCATTGCCTACTGGTCTGACCTCTACCCAACCATGACGCAGTGGTAAGACCACGCAACTCTTGACGCGAGGATAACATCATTGGTCTGGAGTTGTCAAGAGGTTGACGGCGGCGGCGCGCACGGTGTAAGATAGTCGCATCGCGGGTAGTGGTCTAACCACTTACCCCCGCTTATTGTGTGTGACGCCGCGCCACTTTGGTATTGTGGCAGCGCGCCGCCTTATGGAGTAAAGCTAAACGTGTCATGACGGCGACAAACCCGACGCCACCCAGCCGTACGCGACTGTCGAGCCGTGCTGGCGACGAGTTGCGCGAGCGCATCGTGCGCGGCGACTGGAAACCGGGCCAACGCCTACCGGCGGAGCGACAACTGAGCCACCAACTGGGGATGAGTCGCGCCTCCCTGCGCGAAGCGATCCGCAGCCTGGAGGCGATGGGACTCGTCGACGTCCGCCATGGGCAGGGCGTGTTCGTGCGCAACGGCGGTGGCGACGCCTCCGCGCCCTCATTCGCCAGATGGAGCGTGGAGCATCGCTATTCGATCGGTGAGTTACTGGCCTTCCGCCTGCTCGTCGAGCCGGAACTGGCCGCCCTCGCGGCCGAACACGCCGACGCTGCCTTCGTCGACGAACTCGTCCATACGATGGATATGATGGAGCGGGCCGCCGCGGCGTCCGATCTCGCCGCCCTCGTCCAGGGGGACACGGCCTTTCACGAGGCCATCACGCGGCGCGCGGGCAATAAACTGTACAGCGATCTCCTCTCACACGTCGGCCAGCTCCTGATCGACAGCCGCCGTATCAGCCTCGGCGTGCCAGGGCGTGGCGCGCAGGTCGTCGCCGCTCACAATAGCATTGTCGCCGCGATTCGATCCGACGACGCGGACGGCGCCTGGACGGCCATGCGCACGCACCTGGAAAAGTTCGCCGCCGACATGCGTATCCGCCCCATTGGCTACTAGCGACGAGGTGGAAGGAAACGACCCACGATGAGCGTCCACACACCGAGTTACCGCATCGCGATCATCGCCGGAGACGGCGTGGGCCAGGAAGTCATCCCCGTGGGCTGGCGCGTGCTCGAGGCCCTGGCGCGCCACGAGGGAACGTTCACCCTGGCCTGTGAAGACTTGCCCTGGGGCAGCGCCTACTATGGCCGCACGGGCCGCATGATGCCGGATGACGCGCTGGAAACCTTGCGCGGGTTCGACGCCATCTATCTTGGAGCGGTCGGCTGGCCCACCGTCCCCGACCATGTGACGCTATGGGGATTACTCCTGCCCATTCGCCAACGGTTTGACCTCTATGTGAACCTACGCCCGGTTAAGCTGTTCCCCGGCGTGCGCGGCCCGTTGCGCGACAAGGGACCGGCCGACATCGACATGCTGTGTATCCGCGAGAATACCGAGGGCGAGTACGCCGGAGTGGGCGGGCGCGTGCACGTCAATCTTGACCATGAAGTGGCTCTACAGACCACAGTCTTCACGCGGACCGGCGTCGAGCGGGTGACGCGCTACGCCTTCGAGCAGGCGCGCGGCCGGCGCAAGCGGCTGACCAGCATCACGAAATCCAACGCCAGCCCGCACGCCTTCGTCTTTTGGGACGAGGTGATCCGCGCGGTGGCGCGCGACTACCCCGACGTACAGGTACGCCACATGCTGGTCGACGCGGCGTGCGCCGCTTTCGTCACGCATCCGGAATGGTTCGACGTCGTCGTGGCGTCGAACCTCTTCGGCGACATCCTGACCGACCTCGGCGCCGCCATCCAGGGCAGCATGGGTCTCGCGGCCAGCGCCAACCTCAACCCACGGGGCGGCTATCCGGGCCTGTTCGAACCGGTGCATGGCTCGGCGCCCGACATCGCGGGACAGGGCATCGCCAACCCACTGGGGGCGATCTGGGCCGGCGCGCTGATGTTGGAGCACCTCGGCCAGACAGCAGCCAGCGCGACGTTGCTCGCCGCTATGTCCACCGTGCTGGAGCGTGGGGAGGCGCGCACGCGCGACTTGGGCGGCGCGTCCACGACCGCTGAGGTCGCGGACGCGGTCATCGCCGCGCTAGCGTAGGCGTCACGACGATGGCGGCATCGTAATAGGGACCCAGCGATGCTCGCGCATCGATTGATAGGCGGCGTCGATGATGATGTTGACGGCAAGCCCGTCCTCGAACGTTTCGCGCGGCGTTTCCCCACGGGCCACACACGCCACGAAGTGTTTCATCTCCTCGTGGTAGCCGTAGACGCGGGCTTCGTCGGGCAGCGGAAAAACCCACCCGCTGTCCGACTCGGCCTTCTCCAGCAGGTAACTCCCCGTCGCGCGCACGTAGGCGTTGATCGGCGTCGCGCGCGTCACATCGGTGAACACGCTGCCCTCGGATCCAAAGACCTCGTTGCGCAAGTCGAGCGAGCCGCGCGCCGTCCAACTCAACTCGCTCTGACCGAGCGCGCCGTTCTCGAAGCGCAGCAGCACGACAGCATTGTCCTCGGCCGTGGTCTTGTCCTTATGCACGAGCGTATCGCCCCAGGCCAGAACCTCGACCGGCTTGACCTCTTTGCCGATGAAGTAGCGCGCCGCCTCGATCGTGTGACACCCCATGTCGAGCAGTGCGCCGCCGCCTGCTTCCGCGACGTTCCAGAAGTGCGGCGCGTGCGGTCCCGCGTGCGCTTCACGTGAGCGGACCGTGAGCACCCGGCCAATCGCGCCTTCATCGATGAGGTTCTTGGCGCGGATGACGGCGGGCGAGAACACCTCTGTCTCGGCGTAGCCATGTAACACACCAGCCGCGCGCACGGCCTCAAGCATCCGCCGCGCTTCAGCGGCATTGCGGCCTAGCGGTTTGGTACACACGACGTGCTTGCCATGCGCGGCGGCGAGGCGGACCGCCTCCAGGTGTATGTTGTTGGGCAGGGCGATCAGCAGCATATCGACATCCGCGCGGCCGCAAACGGCGGCCATGTCGTCACTCATCGCCGGGATGCCCCACCGATCAGCGAAAGCGTTGGCCTTCGCCGTGTCGCGCCCGTAGACGGCGACGACCTCCTGACCGGGGACCTCAGAGAGCCCTTGCATGTAGAACGTGGCGACGAAGCCACAGCCGAGTAGGCCAATACGGACCATAAGACACAATCCTTTCTTTCTTCATCGCTCATAGCGCCGTACGGCCCTCACCCCCACCCCATGCGGATTGGTCTCTCTCCGCTCCGCTCCGACAGCCCAACCGGCTCTCCCTGACGCGGGAGAGGGGAGCCGTCCTCCGTGTGGTGGCGTCTCCCCTCGCCCCTTGAGGGAGAGGGGATGGGGTGAGGG
>JAABUL010004033.1_pt1 | contig 20472 bp, 23 predicted proteins | sample 5559151 | NCBI WGS metagenome assembly JAABUL01 (sample SAMN10711876, study PRJNA513368) | rock metagenome | isolation source: Antarctica rocks | place: Antarctica: Victoria Land, Pudding Butte sud | reverse complement strand
CCATACTTTCAGTCATCTACCATGGCCGCGACGCAAAAACCTGTAAAATTTTGTTACCAAGGTTGCCATGGGACCCTTGCGATGCAGGACAGGACTTACAGTCATCTATACTGAAGGTACGTGCCACCCAAAGCCGTGCATAGATTCGTAACGAGACAAAGCTCATCATGAAGGCAAAGGCTACTGAACATATGATGATGGTCACATCAGTATGGGTATCTGGGTTCGCGAAATTGGAAATTCTTCCTGGGGGAGGAGGTATCAATGGATAATCTGCTGCAAGCAGCGAGGTACTCATGAGGAGGTGAAGCTGAAAACTAGCTAGGAATGTAGTATACAATGCCGATGCTCTTCTGCGGAGCATATAGTCCTCGATAATTTGGTAGACTCTGTTGGAAATGGTGGAAACAGGGAACGGTACTGTTACCCCTGTGGTTAGTAATCTCCGCATTGATCCGGCGCTAGTGGATGGGTATTTACCCTTCGCCCACTTCTTTCCTTCCTTCTTCATCTGTATGCTCTACCTACTACATAGTTTAGTCAAATATATCTGTATGCTCTACCTACTACATAGTTTAGTCAAATATATCTGTATGCCTATCTACCCTCGTGTCCTCGTATACCAAGAGACTCCTGAGAACGGACACGGTCGGAGGCGCAGGTAGCAGTCTCCATCCCAGATTTTTTGAAGAGCATGCCGTTTATGGTATGGTATCTCCGAAACATTATCTCTCGGAACAAGCTTGACAGATTTACAGGAACGGCTCCAACCCGATGCCCTTGGAAAGACATGATGGACTGGTTCAGCGACTCTGACACCACATCCCGGAGCTGAAAGGCACGGAAAGTGCCATCTCCATGTCCCGAAACAACTCCTGTGCCCGGCGTGGGTGCATCGTGCATCCAGATGCACTCATGGTTGAAGCGCTTGTCGTAGGAAGAAGTAAGGCAACGACATTGCCAGAATCCTGGAGGATGCTCTGCAAGAAAAGTCCGTAGTGTCATTGCCTGTTTTTGCCCCGGGCCTCTTTGCATACGAGCACCCGGTTGGCAGATAAGCGCGCTCAGCGGGGGGTCCGCATCTTCTATTACCTAGTGGAGCCATGCACGCCACGAGCTCTCATTCGCGGAAAGTAAGCCGCTCGCCAAAAATCTCCGAAATAATTCCGTGAAGTGTCGGAGTGGACACATCCCCACATCAGTCTGCTGCAACAAGATCTACTGCCAAGCCAACACGAAACACCTCGACGCAGTCGAAAACACCTTCTATCTGTGCGATAGAAAAAGGGCGTGAGTGGGCGAGCGAAAGCGTGGAGCAGTGAGCAAGGAAGGGGGAGGCGAGTTGATCACATACTGAATAATATGTGAACGACCTAGCTACGCCTCTTGATCTCCGCACTAGCCCGCCTGTCTTGCAGCCCTCTGCATATACATTCTCAGATGGGACACATGTTACAGCCGGCAACGTAATAGGCGCAAAACGAATTTGGCGTATTCTTGCTTCTCTTCGAAATTTTTTTAGAACAACGACAACGAAATCATGAGAGTCTATGGACGGAGGTACGTCGATGCAATTAAGAAACCCTGCGAATTTGTCTTGCGACATCTCACAAGCTCTCATCTACCTTCCCATCTCTTATGCGTAGCTCTATCTCATCTTGCGACTCAAGCATCAGTGGAGGAACGAAGAGCCCGCCTAAATGCGCTGGCACCCTCCCATCCTCGCCCACGTCCTTTCCAGCCTCTCCATGCCACCATCGACAGCCTCGTGGCTGCATCCGGATCTTGTACTGCCCATCCCCCAATCCTTGTACCAGCGCTTCGACATCAAATTTCTTGATAACAGGCGCTCCAGGCTTCAACGTCAGCACATCCTCCGCCTTTGGCCGTTGATTGGCGTTCGAACTTGTCAACGAGCATGCGCCGCGCTGTTGCTTCCCCCGGACCACTTCCCCTGTCGCGGAATCGACAATGTTCAGACCGGACGGTGCATAGGTTGCGGCACCGATGATTCTTACGCGATCGTCCAAAGCGTCAGGTTCGGGTTGGAAGGGACCCCAAGGGACCAGGAAAACTTGATGTCCTTGCGTCTGCACAGTGACGGGGTCGGAACCCGTGTTGGTGACAGAGACCTCTAAGGCAGTGGTACTACTTGGCGTGACGTCGGGAAGTGCAAAATCAGAGAATGATGAAGATGCGCAAAGACGCATCCTTGTCTCAATTTTCGAAGGCCAGGGCAGGCTCTTTACGACTGTAAAAGTCGCTTTGCTGGCGGTGAGTCTGCTGTTGACCAAGTTTACTGCTTCGAAGTCATGACTGAGCTTCCCATCATCATTGTCGAAGAATTTGTTGTGATCACTGTACGCCCATCGTTTTACACCGAGATCCTCGCTCGCCAGTCTGATGGTATACTTCTTTCCGGGCTTCAGATATGATGCCAGCTCACCATCAACATCGACATGACACTTATATACCGTGAGAGCGTCTCTCCAGTGCTCTGTCCTGTTAACCCGAGATGGCAGAGAAAGGCACTCTGCCTCTTTCGCGGCGACTTTGCTCAGTTGGCTGAGATCTACTTCGACCGACTGCGTAACGTCTTGAGAGTCTTGTTCGTGTAGGGTGAGCAAGCCATTTGCCAGCGCATATTGAACGTTCAGTACCGAGCCTGCAGTCTCGAGAAGTAATGGTCGAGGGTCGATGTCAGCTGGTGACTTACGACAGAGGCCGATGACGATGCTGAATGGCAGCTGGCCTGAGGCGTCGAAGACTTGGTAGCGGTTGTGAATTTGAGTGAAAATTCCCAGTTCATTCCTCATGTTGTAGTATATAGCGCAAGTGCAGGTACAGATTATGCGACTTCTGAAGGAAATGAAGATTTGAATGACTAGAAGGATTGAGATTTCTTGAAAAGGCGTTGACGGTGATACTTATGCGACGAGTCAAGTGACACATGAATACAGGTAGAAGCGCATCATCGACCATGCTACGAGGTTAATTGTTATTTTGAACCCCTGTTTCTGAGCAAATAAACCCTGTCACGCTAGATTTTAAATGTGATTGAGAAGCAGACATATCGTAGTATGTTGTGAATGTGAGTCATCTACTATGATGCGACGCAATGTGTACTTTAAGATTAATTCCAAGCGAGGTCTCAGCTCAGAAGAGCAGTGCAGGCATGTCTATATATAGACTGATACCTCAGCTTGTGCTAGTACTCTAGCGTGAGCCGTTCATATCACTTTACTTGTTTGCTTGTACAAATTCTTTCTGCAGCGAGCTGAACATTGCTTAAGCGTTGTCGAGCTTGTTCAGAATCAGACAGATCAACATGTTTTACACTAAAACTCGACACATCTCAGAATCTTAAAATTAAGCTCGATCGAAGACAGCTCGACCATTTCATAAAGCAAGTCAAGATTCATCATTTCTCTTAAACTTTTCATTCTTTGTTATGTATCTTTGCTGAGTATTTTATTGCTATTCTCTTACTATTTTCATAATATTACTATGTCTCTTCAAGATCTTTCTCATGATGTTTTTCATGTTTCGCCTGATATTGCATCGAAAGTTTGTAAAGAATGACAGAGACAGATTTTAGCGCTTTTAATGATCAATATCTCAAATATTCATTTAATCTCATGTTTCAGATTTGCGTTGATTTTAGCTGAGATATATTCATAAAAGCACTAAAATCTCTAGAATTTCTATGAGCGCACTATGTATCTTTGTCATTTGATTCAACAAACACGATCTTGATATCTGTAACATTGATAATCGCGATGTCAAATAATATCATTGAGACACGCAATTCACTGTTATTTTTGCATGTTTTTTCTTCGTTAGATTCATTGAATACAATCAAGCTGTTGACAGCATGATCATCATCTATCACAAACATAGCTTTAAAGTCACACAAACTGATTACAGTGCTCAGTGCATCTTCTTTTCTCTAGTAATCAATGTCATTATACACATCTTCATCATTTTTCTCAATCTTATCATTCTTTTTTTATTGTGCACTTGCATCACTTCTAACACTATGTTCTCTCATGTCAGCACTTGCAACACAAGCACTTTTGCACTTTTGAGCAAAATGTTTAAAGTGTTCAATCAGTGCGCTTGCATCATTATTGATACTATGTTTTCTCATGTAAGCACATGTAACACAAGCGCTTTCGCAGTACAAAGTAAAATTTTCGCTGTGTTTGAATCATTTGATTATAATGATTACTGTGCTTGAGTTTTATTCTTTTTTAATTTCTCTTTTTTTATGAATTATGTTCACAGTGCTTTTCTTTCTCATTCTATGCATGAAACTTTCATATTTCATCTCATCACTTAGAATCTTCTTTGTTTTGTTTACTTTATATCACAAACACTCATTCTCTTTCATGTTTAAAATATTTCACAAGTCATTAAACTTTCATTCTTGATTGATTTTAATCATTATTGACTCGTCATTTTTCTGTCACTTTATCATGAGCTCATATTTATTACTTCACAATATGATACATGATGAATCTTTAGTTTGTGATGTTAAGTGAAATTTCTGAAGAAGAATTTAACTGTTGCTGACTTGAACATCATCAGTTAATGATTCATTCTCTGTGTTTCATTCAATCAATCTTTTTTATATAGCATCAATGATTGAAGATTTAATTATGAATTGCAATATTTATTACTTTATTTAATAACATTACTTTCAAGATGAGTGATGATAGTTTTGAAGATTGAAAAATGAAAATACTTTCTTGATGCAAAAGTATTTTCTTATGACTTGCATTTAAATTGAGTTACATGTCATTTATGAACAATCACAACATGCACACAACAAATCTTGAAAAAGAGCACTACATGCAAGACAGAGTGAATTTAGAGAATGATCAAATGACGATGAATTGCACAAGTTGCAGCAATGCAAGTTTGAAGATGATTGCAAGCAACGTTGACATGTTACAAGAAAATAGCGACGCAAGATTGCAATGCTTACACAATGATAAAAAGAAGATAGCTGACATTATTGATCTACTAATAAAGACATCAACATTAAAGAAAGAGATGAGCAAAGATTACTTGTGAAAAGAAATAGCATTGAAGCTGATGCATCATCTTCAACTTGAATCAGAAGAAAAACATTACATGACTCAGAATGCATTCATTGCAAAGAATGTACAGAAACTGAAAACATCAGTTCAACTGCTAAGTAAGCAGTTACAAATGTAGAAAAATACGCGTCTTTCATTGAAAATCATGTCATGAGCAAACGTGATAAGAGAAGAATTATCAACGAAGAAGCAACGTCTCAAAGAAGAATCATCATCGTTTTGCAAAAGACGTGAAATCATGATAAAGATAGCAGACAAAGAAGAAATAGAAAAGATGCAGAAGAAAATCATTAAGCAGATTTTTCAGAAAATAGCAGACGTGTCAACAAATCAATGAGATCTGATCATGTTTCTTTGCAAGCTGAGTAGCAAAGACATCTTTCTTCATGCAGTCAGCTCAGATGCATGAGCAAATCTGAAAAAGACTCAAGAATGAGCAAAAGAAATTATGAACTTAACGTGCATATCATGATGAATCTTTGCAGTGCTGACACATGAAGTGCACATTACAATCAACATAAACAATCAGAAGAAAGTCATTAGAAAGCTGATAAAGAATAACGTGAGACTTCATAAGAATCTGAAGATTCTAAGAATAGTCTGACTTAAGAAAGTAGCAGAGAGTGAAAAGACTCATTCATTGTTCATCATGAAGATAGCAATCAAAGCAATGATGAATCAACTGATGAACGTAAATATGCTAGATGCATATCATGAATGCATATGCAAGCTGTTCAAGAAGAACTGTTGCATCACACAGTGCTTCAAATGTCAAGAATTTGATCACATGATCAGATTTTGCAGAAAGAATCAACGTTGTGTCAAGTGCATAAACAAACATCACATCAAGAAATGCATGATGTTTTTAAATAAAAGATGTTGCATTAACTGCAACGAAAATCACGAACTCTGAAGACACATCTGTTTCAAATGATAACAGCAGATGAAACAAGCGTTTGAAATTTATAGAAACAAATCATTCAAATATTCAGAAGCATTTAAATACAATTGCACATTCTCACAATTCTTGAACTCTTTGCTGTCTTCAAGCTTTGCAGATTCAATGAACTCTTCAAGTTCAACAAACTCTTTGAAGTTCATGAACTCTTTCAGTTCAATGAACTCGTCGAGCTCAACGATAGTTGTACTGAAAACACGCAGTCTAGTCGCTCATGAATTGACATGACAGATGATAGAAGTCAAGAAGAGATGCATTAATCATTTCTCTTGTGTAAGTAATGACTCAAATGAGACGTTGCTTAAGCAAAGTTAGAAATGATAAATCAGAAGACGAGACAGACTCTTGATGACTGAGAGCATTCAAAGAGTCTTCTTTTTGCAAAGTCAACAACAGCTACAAATAACTTTATGATAAAACAATTTTTTCTACAAATACTGCAGTACAACATCAGAAAATCATTGAAAATTCAGAAATTATTTCTAATCAACAGAGAAATTCATGATTTTGACATCATAGTCATACAGAAGCAGAGTTGCAACATTAATGATACTCAATAATTTAACTCAGCTCACAACTTCTTTTATTTAGTGAAAAACACGTCATCACAGTCAAGAACATGCATATATGTGAACAAATGCTTAAGACTCAATCAATGAATGATAGAAACAGCTGAGTCAGACATCTGCTTAATCAGAATATTAATTCACAACACAGATAACAAAACGCAAACATTGCAACTTATAAATGTTTATAATTCATGTTCACTGTTCTTTACATTTACAGAGAAATCTTCAATCATTTCTTGCTTGAGTGAGTTACTTAAAGACGACTGTGAACAACTGATTGTAAGAAATTTCAATCTACATCATTCTCATTAAGAAAGATGAAGATGCTTCATTTGACATGCAGCAATTGACAGTTTACTTGACATCATTACTAATGCTAAGCTGAAATTATTGCTGAAATCAGACATTATTACTCATAAAATTCACAATTAGTTTACAACTATTAATTTAGTTTTTAGCAGCGAGAAAATACAGTTCATGACATGCAAGTGCAAGATACACATTGATTTGCATCAAGAACTGAATCATCTTTCAATTGTCATAGAACTTTGTTTATAAACAACTTCAGTACAGTCTTCAACTTAATGACTATGAAAGAAAATGAACACAGAAGCATTGAGCGCGTATCTGTATATGCATCTTTCGTCGAATCATTCTTTGAACAGCAAGACAATGATGAACGAAAGAATGTGCAAAGTTATCAAGATGTTACAGAAGATCATTGAGAAATTTACTCTTTTGACAAAGTCATCAAGTCAAGCAAAGAATTTCTGAAATTCAAACTGCTCAAAAATAGTAATGAAATCAAGATGACTGCAAATTATATGAAAAACACAGAGCACATTAAATGCATGAAATGAATATCTGAAACACAATGATCATAAAAACAAGATCATTTAACAAGCGAAGCGCGCACATTTCAGATCACAAATGCATAAGTTGAGTAATGCACTCAAGTCAATATGATGCTTCGCAAAATGAATCAGAATCGAAAGTCAGTTATTTAAAAAACTTTCTCAGTTTTTATTACTGAAGTGAAGTGACATTGATCAAATGATAACAACGTTCAAGAAAAAAATCAAGATATTGCAAGAAAAATTCTTTTCTTCATTCTTTCAGATAAACATCAACAACATCGCAGACTCATTTATACTTTTGACAATGTCATTTGATTTACGCATTTCAGAAAATGAAGTGAGACAGACAATCAAAAGAATAAAAGCAGACAAAGTATCAAACATTTCAAACATTTCAAACAAAGTGCTGCAAACAGATCTTGCAGAACTAATCTTAATATTGACGAGTTTATTCAACGCATGTGTGACATACAGATATCATTCAAAGCAGTTCAAAAAGACTTAAACAATAGTACTATGCAAATTGAAGAAGAATGATTATACTGATTCAAAGACATATCAACTTATTACTTTGCTTGATATCATGAAAAAAGCTTTGAAGTTGATCATGATTAAAAGACTGAGTGATATAACTGAGACTCATTACATGCTATCTGATGCTCAAATGAGAGTGAGACGTAAGCAATTCATGATCTCAACATTAAATCTACTAGTAGATCAGATTCACATGATATGAGACTGCAAAATCAAATACGTAGCATTCATGCTAAGTTTAAATGTTATCAAAGCATTCAATCAAGTCTTGCACATCAGACTTCTGCATACTTTGAAAATGAAAAGAACTTCAGACTACATAGTTGAATGAGCATGCAGCTTTCTTAAAAATTGAGAAACATTGCTGAGATTCAATGAGCAAACGAGTGACATGTGCAAGATAAATGCAAACATATCACAAAGATCTTTCATTTTATTGATTCTTTTTCTATTCTTCAACGCAAGTCTGATTGAGAAGTGCAAAGCATTGAGAATTAAAATCAAAGTGCTTAACTTCGTAAATGACATTAACATTTTAACATACAATAGATTCATTAAAGAAATTTGCAAAACATTAAGCAGAATGCACAACGTCTGCATGAAATGAGCTTGCACTCATGACACAACATTCACATCAGAAAAGTATGAACTTATGCACTTCATCAGAAAATCAAAAAGATTTAACATGATGACTAGCATACAAATAGAAAGCTCAGTTATTAAGTTGAAATCAGATGTGCAAATTTTGAAAGTACAACTAAACATGAAATTGCAATGAGACATGCATCTTCATCAAATCAAAGTGAATCACGTCACATGAATGCTAGCACTTAATTGACTTGAAGTCTTTACATGAGAAGCAATCTTCACAAAAGCAAGACAAATATACTCAGCAGTAGTAAGATCAGAAATTGCATTTGAAGCATCAATCTGACATCAGCGAGAAAAAGAGAAAGAACTGTCAGACAAAGAATGCAAACTTGAAACACTACAGAATCAGACTCTGTGTCACGTCATAAAGATGTTTAAAAGAATAAGCATCAAGATTTTGAAAGCAGAAATATACATAAGCTCGTTGCATGTTCATTTAAACATGTTGCAAGACAAGATCATGTTATGCAGTTAAATCAACAATTGTACGCAGAAAATTAAACAAGCATGCAAACTGATACACATTTGTTTAATGAGTGTTAATTGCATCATCTTTCACTTTTTTATCATCAAGAAAGTGATGTTTCTGAACAACTTAATTCAAGAAGACGTGAAAATACAGTTGAAATATGAATGATTAATTCTCGCTGCAACGATTTTAACTAGTGACAGCATTGCAATAGTGCAGTATCACAGAAGTCAGTGAAAGCAATTGTTAAAGATTGATCTAGAGCGAGTCATAAAAGTGTCATTTAACTAATAAATAAATGCTAAGAAAGAAAAGTATGTACAGATAAGAACTTGAGTTCTTATATATGTTCTTCTCAATTCTGTGCTAGACTCAAAAGAATTGACGTTTTACACATATAATGCAGAGTTTCAATGACATCATCTTTAAGTCAGATTCTTGCTAGACTCAATTAGAATGAAATCAGATGAAGACTAGATGAAGAGTAAACGAAGAATAAACAAAGACTAGAATCATAACATTACTTTTCTTTCTTGACTATTCATGTTCACATGAATGTTATTTCTTAGTGCGCTTTTCTTGAATATTTGATATGAAAGTCATCAATCATCTCTTGAGCGTTCATAAATTCGTCGTCGTCAGCGTTATATCAGTTGAGATCATTGTTATAGCTCTTTCATTTGACTTGATATTGAAGTCATCTTTAATATCATTGAAAGTTCAATATATCATCGATTTTTCATTCGTCTTCATCGTTTATCACTATTAATCTCAAAGATTTATTCTTCTGATCAGACAAAGAGTCATTGATAATGAAATGAAGAAGCTCTGAATGAAATACATCATGTATATGCATAGTGTCTGATAGTTTCAATTTATAAAAGAAGTCAACAAAGTCTGTGATCTGAAAAGAATTGAGCATCTTGTCATTCAATTTCTTGAAGAGTCTCGCTGTAATGATGTTTTGTTCATTCAGAAACATCTTTGATTCAATCTCATAATTGATTTTCTTTCTATGCTTATTAGTTTGATTCATCATTTGTTCTCATGTTTTGATTAGAGCTTTGCAAGCGAAGATCAGTGTCTTATTCATGTGATTGAATATATTTTCAACTCAAGCAATCTGCAGACGTTCGTGAATGCTTTCATACTTGATGATGTCAGAATCAAAGCTCATACAAGAGTGAAAGTTCTTGTTCAGAAAGAAGAAAGTCAAGAAGATGACTGAAAACAAGACATTATTGTTAATAAACTCAATCATGAGTAGTCACTTAAATCAGTCATTCTGCATGTATGAACAGAAGAAACAAAGATATCGCTCAACATTTTGATTGACTCATTCACTTTGATTATTGATCTGAGAGTGATAAACGATGAACAATTGAAGAGAAATGCTCAGTCATTTGCAAAGAGACTTTCAAAGAATGAAGATGAACTGAGAATCTCAATTGAATACAATGAAGCTTGATAGATCATGAGTTCAATATATTCATTGAAGTAACATTTCAGCTGTCTTTTCAACTGTGATATCTTCATCATTAATGATGCAAGAAATATAATGTCTTTTTTTCAACAATTTGCAGATGACAGTTAAAATAACGTTGTAGTTGTACAAATCAGATAAATCAATAATGAAGTTCATGACTATGTTCTATCATTGCTGTTCAGATATAAATAAAGATTGAAGCAAATCATTTGATTTATTTCTTGATGTCTTTGAATGTTGACATACATAACAGTTTCAAATATATCGATCTATCGTTTTTTGCATAGAAAATCAATAGTAATTTCGCTTTATGACTTTCACAGTTTTAAAAATATCAGAATGATCAACTGATGATTGATCATGTATTTCATGAATCAGGTTTATTTGTAGAAGTTCATTGAACGAGACTCATAACTGACTATCATGATACAAGATTTCATTCTGAGTTCAACAATTCTTCAATTTGATATCTTCATATTGTGTTTCATCTCTTGCTATTGCTTCACGAAGTAGCATACAATTCTCATCAATCTCATTAGTCTCAAGAATTTGTTTATAGATTGATTCACTGATGTTCTTCTTTAGATCAGCAATTTTCATTTGATTTGAAGTCAGAATAGTGATTCATTGATAGCAAATGCACTCATCTTCTGAATCTTTAAACATGACGTCAGCTCAACAAGTTAATGCATTGATCTTGATGTTTTGTTTATCAGATCAATACATTATTTTGAAGTTAAAGTCAGCAAGCTTCTGAACTCAATGCATCTGACGTTTGCTCAGCTCTTTATCTTTCATCAATGAGATGAGCGCTTGATGATCGATGAACATCTTGATAGAAATGTCAGTTAGCTTCAGTTCAAGTCATCAGTGTTCAAATGCTCAAATGATGATCAGAAGTTCTTTATCATATATTTTGTAGTTGCATTCAGCAGAAAACATGTTCTTGCTATAGAAGACAATCAAATGTAGTACTTCTTCATCATCATATTGAGAGAGAACTTCATCATTGACGTAGTTGAATGAGTCAGTTTCAAGAATAGTCTTACAAGTTTAATCAAAGTGACGTAGTATAAAAGTCTTGATCATACGTCTCTTCATATGATTGAAGATGATCTGACAGACTTCATTTCATTCAAATATGATTTTCTTTTGAGTGAGTTGAATCATTGAATGAACAATCTTCGAAAAGTTCTTGATGAAGCGTCGATAAAAATTGCAGAAGTCAATGAAGAACTGCATCTGAGTGAGATTATTGAGTGTAGATCAATCAACAATTGCTTGCATCTTTCGTGAATTCATCTTAAATCTCTCAATTAACATCAAAAGTTCTAAAAAGATGATTTTCTGAACATGAAACTTGCATTTATTGATGTTTATCTGTAGATCAGCTTCTCGTAGTCTATTCAAGATCAATCATACATGTTGCTTGTATTTCTTCAAGATCTTGTTGTAAATGATAATGTCATTTAAATAAATTTGACAAAACTGATGTAGATATTCAAACAATACATCGTTCATATAATGTTGATAGAACGTTGATTCATTGATTAATTTAAAGAGCATTACATGATATTTGTATAAGTTGAAGAAAATAATAAAGATAGTCAAATCTTTGCTATCTGAGTGCATGCGTAGTTTATTGAACGCGACAATGATGTTCAATTGAGTCAGATATTTGCTTTCTTGTATACGAGTGAAAGTTTCAACTATCAATGACAAAGAATAGTGATTTCGTTTGATCAAAGCATTGAGCTTTCTGTAATCAACGCAGAAACGCAGACTATCGTCTTTCTTTTTGATGAACAAAATGAGTGAAACGTATGATGCAAAGTGTTACGAGTGTATCAAGATTGAACAAGATTGAAGCTTTAATCAATTTGCAGTAAACGCTAGCGAGTTCTCTGCGTAATGATTAGAGCTAATCAGCGAGCTAGTCAGGTTTGACTCAGATATGACTCAGATATGTCTCAACACTCTTTTTCTTTTTCAACACTCTTTTCTTTCATCAACATCTTGTTCATTTACATCATATTCTTTTCATGTCACAAACACATTTCTTTCAAGTCTAGCACAGTTTCTGAACATTACATAAATAAAAGCTTTTGTATCAATCTTCTTCTGTATTCTTAATATTCAGTTATAGCTATCTTTAAAGATCAAGCACTATCAATTCTGATCTTCATTGATTGTATCATTTAAACACGATTTTGACATTATATTAAGAATTCATTAATCACATGATACTGATCTCATTACTCATTCAACATACTCATCTAGACAGAACGAGTCTAAAGAAATTCATTTATCTGATGATCGACGATAATTGAAAGATAAAACAACATTAAAGAGTTGAATAAAATCAACAACAAGACTGTTTGAATTGCTAAACTACTTATTGCTCATTAAGTACGCAAAGTTCACTCAATTATGAGAATCACAATAAAGAATCTTCATGAATTGCTCAAGAATCAAATCGATCGATAGATTCAATGATAAAGAATTTTCGTTGTTTGCTAGAGAATCAATCAAATCAATCAACAAACAAATCTCATCTTTTTTATTAAAGATTAAACATCACTCTATACATCTTTCTTCTTCAATCATTGAGCATCATCATTCGTTCAACTTTCTTTCAAAACAAATCTCATCATGTCTAGTTATTCATTCATTGAAAAGCATTTCAAAGAATTTCAAAATTGTTTCTTTCAAATCTCTGATGCTGATTCATCGAAATCACGAACGAAATCATCAAGTGCTGCATCATTCATTCATGAAAATGACGAATCATTCATTGAAACAATAATATCTTTCATGTTTTATGAAATCTGAAAGACTTGAAGTCTAGTTCTTGATGAAGAAACAGATCAACTCTACGAGTTAAATAAACAACAAGAAGACGAAATCAAAGAGTTGAAGACTAGACTTCAAGCTAAAGAAAACACTTCTTCTGATTTCATCTACTTTAAGCGTTCTAGATTTCAAAAAATACCTGATTCTTCGCTGTTTACTGATGAAAAGAACTTTACTTGAAAGAATTGATACGAAAAAATTCAGAATAAACTAAAGATCAACGTTGATCTTTTTTCTAATGAACAAGTCAAATTGAGCTATATACATTCTAGATTATTCAATGACGCAGCTGAGATCACTCAAGCTAGACGTGAACGTGACTATGTCAATCTTTATAAGATCATCGATGATCTTTTAAAAGAGCTAACTCAGTTGTTCAATGACTTGAATAAGAAAGTCAACTTTTGTAGAAAATACTACAACTTGATTCAAGAATTCAAGAAATTCAGTGAATTCTATACTCAGTTTCAACGTTTATCTTTCTATCTAGACTATCACAAGAAGTAACTGATCGCTGATTTGAAAGATAAAATACATTCTCGTCTTCGATTCATTTAAGTAAATCAACTAGTTTAATCTGATTCTTTAAAAGAAATTCGTTTCTACCTGATTCATTTGAATAATGATCAGCGAGTCATTCAAGAGATCAAGAACAAGATCAAACGCATCAATAATCTTTCTAAAACTATCTTTCATAAAGCAACTGTTATCACTCAATCAGTTAATCACTTGAAGTCTGATCAGCTAAAGTTGCATGACGCGATTTTAACTAACGTCAAAGAAGCAAACATTTTAGTTGAAAGCTGTTTTATATGTTATAAATCAGATCATAGCTTTAAAGAGTGTCTCGATTAATCTACTAGAATTAATGCAATGAACAATGAATATGATTGCTTTGATTTCAATTCAAATTTCAATTTAAAAAACTAGTCATCTTTTCAAAAGTCATTGAAGAAATAAAGATTATATCTTTGTGCAAACTAGATGAAATTCTATCGAAAGAAAATTACTTTGAAAAGTCATTTTTAATTGACACTCATCTCATCTTTCAGAATCAATCTTTCAGTCTTCGTCTTTTAATAGACAGTGATTCAATCATTTACATGATCATACATTCTAATCTAGTTAATAAAGTATGCAAGAAACTGAAAATTCAATCTATATCATTGACAAAAGAGAAGCTAATAAAAGATTATGATGAGAAAATATTTAAAAAGATCATCACTCATAAAATTCTACTCAATCTCATCATCGAAAGTCATAAAAAATTAACTGTATCAATGCTGATAGCTGATATCGATCATCATGAAGTCATATTGAGTAAGTTCTGAATGAACAAAAACGAAATATTATTGAATATGCAAAACGACGTCATTGTTTTTTCGAATCAATTGAATACTTCTATTTCGATTTTTTCGATTTCTCTCAATTCAAAGCACTCAAGTTGATCGCAGTCAACTTCATTTTCTTCAATCACTCAGACTAAAATCTCTATGATGTTCAAACAACTCATTCAAGAAGAGTCATTCTTGATTCAAAGCATAAACGCAACTTCATTTAAAATGCTGTTGAATTGTTTAAAGAAGAACAAGATCAAAGTCTTTGCTTTATTCATGATGAACATCAATAGAAAAATCGCGTACAATACTCAGAATGATTTGAATGCTTTAAACGTTTCTTCAATTGATGAAACAACTCAGAATTTGAAAGATATTAAAGCAAAGCTGTCATCGAAATATCATAAGTTTCTAAATGTTTTTGATCGAGCTCAATTGAATAAACTACTCTCTCATTACTTCTATGATCATAAAATCGAGCTCATCAATGATTCAATGCTTTTTCACTGTCGAGTCTATTGAATGTTCTCTGTCAAACTTTTGAAAATAAAGAAGTATTTAAACAAGAATCTGTCAAAAAGATTCATCACTTCTAGTCAGACTCTCTATTTCTTTCTCGTTCTATTTGCTCTCAAAGCAAATGAAGATCTTCGATTCTGCGTGAACTATTGAAAGCTAAATGTCATTTTCAAAAGAAATAAATATTCTTTATCATTGATAAATGAGATCATTGATAAAATAGTGAGTTGCAAGCATCTGACTAAATTGAACATCATATCAACGTTCAACAAACTTCAAATGCATCTCAATAACGAGAATTACATCATTTTTATCACTGCTTTAGAAGCATATAAATACAAGATGCTATCATTTAAACTGACTAATGAATCGATCTTCTTTCAGCAATATATGAATGACGTTTTATGAGACTTTCTGAACGACTTTTGCCAAGTTTATCTAGATGACATTCTCATCTATAGCAAAATGAGAAAGAAACATAGAGATCATGTCAAACTAGTATTGAGTCAACTATGTGAAGCTGAACTGCAAATAGATATTCGAAAGTGCAAATTCAATGTAAAAGAGATTGTCTTTCTAAAAGTCATTGTATCAGAACTAAATCTTCGTATGAATCTCAGCAAAGTGACAGTCATAGTCAGCTGAATCACTTCAATCAATCTAAAAGAAATTCAGAACTTCGTGAAATTTGTTAACTTCTATCGTCGTTTCATTAAGAACTTCTTGAAGCTAGTCAAATCATTCACTCAGCTGACTAGAAAGAATACATCTTTTGTTTGAAATGAGATCTGTGTTCAAGTCTTTGACAATTTAAAGAAACAAGTCAGCTCAATCTCAGTACTTCATCACTTTGATCTCAAATGACAAGCTATTCTGAAGACTGATGTTTTGAACTATGTAAAAGATGAAATACTATCTCAGTACAATGACGAGAAAGTTCTTCATTCAATGATCTTCTACAATAAAAGCATGATCTTCATTGAAATCAATTATCACATCTATGACAAGAAATTGCTAGTCATTATTCGATGCTTCAAACACTGACGACTTGAGCTGAAATGCATTGAACTACTCATTCAAATGTTCATCAATCATCAGACTTTAAAGATCTTCATGAAAAATAAACAGTTGAGTTGACAACAAGTCAACTACCTGAACATTTTATTGAAGTTCAACTTTCAGATCATCTTTAGATCAGGCAAAATGAACACTAAAGTCAATGCTTTAATCAGAATGCTTCTAGCGAACGTCTCTGAATCAGCTCAACGTCTTGAAGATCATTTTCAGACTATTCTGACTCTTGATAGAGTCAATGTTCTATCTATTGAATCGAAAGCAAATCTCTATCAACGAGTACAAATGATCAATCAAACAGATGAGTTCTGCAGCGAATATAAACAAGCTATGAACGAAAACAAGCTCAAATTTCATATCACTAAACTGAAGAACTGTGAAATCATTGACAACGTTTTATTTAGAAAAGATCTACTGTGAATCTTTGAGAACATGCACACGAAATTACTACAAAAAGTGCATGATCAATCTTCAATCTTTCATCTCGACAATAAACGAATTATTGATCTAGTTCAGCGTTTCTACTATTGATCAGATCATTGAACTACTATTCAACGATACATTTGAAACTGTCATGCTTATCAGCGAAGCAAAGTCTTTAGAAATAGCATCAATGAACTTCATCATTCTCTTTCGATTTTACAGAAACGCTGAAAAGATATAGCTATGAACTTCATCATTGAACTACTTCTGTCAGAAGACTATAACGTCATTTGCATAATCATATGTTGTCTCATCAAAGAACATCACTATGTTTTCTGTCATTGAGAAAACGATGACATTTCAGTCAAAGAAACGGTTTGAATCATGCTATGAAACGTTTATCGACTGCATGATCTACTCAGTTCTATTGTTTTGAACAGAGACTTTCAATTCATATTGACTATGTGAAAAAATCTTTGCAAGCGACTGAGAATCACAGCTAGTCTATTCATAGTCTATCATTTCAAGATCAACGATCAATTGAAACAAGTCAATCAAGACGTTGAATGAGAACTTAGAATCTACTGCAATTACATGCAGAACGACTGAGTCAAATGAATATCTATGATGAAATTCAGTGACAATTTCAATATCTTCTCAATCACTTCAATGACTTTCTTCTACTTCAATAAAGAATTTCACTCTTGAATGAGTTTCAATTCAAATATGACTGACTACAAAACAACTTGTGAACGACTTGAAGCTAGAAAAGCAGATGATATTGTCATTTAAATGAAAGAATTACTGAACTTCAATTGTCAACAATTGAAAAAGACGAAGCTGATCATTGAAGTTCAGATCAATAAACATAGATGAAACGTCATCTATGAAGTAAATGACTGAGTTTGACTATCTTTCAGAAACGTCAAGACAACGAGACTCTGCAAAGATTTGAAAGATAAACAGCTAAATCTTTATCAAATCACTGTTAAAGTGAGTATCTTCTATCATTTTCATTTATCAGTCAGCATGAAGCATCTACATTCAATGTTCAGCTCAAAGCTACTGCGATCATATTCAGAAGATCTTCTATCAGAACAGCATTCAAAATCACTCAGACTCATCACTATTGAAGATAATGAACATTGAAAGATAAATAATATATTGAACTTCAGATGCTATCGAGATCAAATACAGTACAAAGTCAAATGAACAGATTTAGATAAAAACGACGAATGATACTATGTTGATAAAGAGAAATTCGATGACTCAGAGAAAGTTTTGAACGAATTTCATAAACTATATTAGAACAAACCGCGCTAAAATATCGAAATAACTATCAACAAAAGTGAGCAAATGAACTACATTCATGCAAACATGAATTTTCAAAGAGAAAAGTAATGTTACGAGTGTATCAAGACTGAACAAGACTGAAGCTTTAATCAATTCACAGTGAACGCTAGCGAGTTCTCTGCGTAATGATTAGAGCTAATCAGCAAGCTAGTCAGATTTGACTCAGATATGACTCAGATATGTCTCAACACTCTTTTTCTTTCTCAACACTCTTTTCTTTCATCAACATCTTGTTCATCTACATCACATTCTTTTCATGTCACAAACACATTTCTTTCAAGTCTAATGCAGTCTTTGAACATTACATAAATAGAAGCTTTTGTATCAATCTTCTTCTGTATTCTTAATATTCAGTTATAGCTATTTTTAAAGATCAAGCACTATCAATTCTGATCTTCATTGATTATATCATTTAGACACGATTCTGACACAAAGCTGAAGAAAATGAACTCTTTGTTCAGATGTTCAATCAGATACTTCTTTATCTTCTGAAGCTTGTGATTGAACATCTGATATAGTTTGCTTCAAGAGAATGTTTCTTCATTGATTAACTCAATTTTGTGATTGTAGAAATGATGCAATGATAGCTGATTGATCATTGCTCAATCGAAGATGTTTAAATAGTCGTGATATTCAGAGAGAAGCTTGACTTTGACTTGCTCAAGAACTTCAGCGTAAGAAAGCTCATGCAAATTCACTTCTTCAGACTTGTTTTCAACTATAGTTATGAGTTGATTGATTTTCAAGACAATAACAGCAAAGATCTTGATGTTTGATCATTTGACTAACATTTTATATGTCACTGTTTCTATCATTGCTATGTTCATTGAACTGAAAGAGAATGAATTCAAACTGAACATTGATTTAGAATTTTTGATGTTAATTAAAGCTGCGTCACATGATTTTAACTGTTCAATTAGTTTAACTGACTTCTCATTAAACTGACTGAAAGAAAGTGAGTTCAGATTGAGTTGAGATGTAGTGAAAGATCTCTTCAGTATATGAGTAGAAGTCAAACTTTTCTGCTTCATGATTATCTTGTTGCTCATGAGTAGAACAATTGATTTCTGACTAGAGATGAAATTCGAAAATCGAAGAGAATAGAAACTGTGTCAATCATATGATCTTGAACAGTCAGATTTGAATAAATGACATGAGTAATGAGTTTCTTAGCATAATAATCATCAAATTCTTGAATTGACTTCGCTTTGATCAAAGCAAGAAGTTTGATTTGCAACTGATCATAAACAATCTGCGCAGTCACTTCATCAATGAACGAATAGTCAGCAGCTTCAATGTCAATCAATGACTTCAATGAGTAACTAATTTCATTGCTAGAAAGTACACATTCAATAGTCAAAGATTCAGAAGTAAAAGAGTCATTTGACATGCTTATCATTGAAGAAATTAACATCTCTTTCATCACATCTTTAATGAAAGTCTCTAGTTTTTTGTCTCGCTGTTCTTGAAAAACATTTTCTCATTCTCTTTATTCTTTGAAATGATGATTTCATGTAGATGAGAAGTGAATGCATGAGATGCAGAAGTGTTAATCTTGTTCTGAGAGCAATTCTTGAACAAATGTTTTGAAGTTTTGCAAATGTAGCAAATGATAAATGATTTTGCTTGATCAGACTCAGAGATAGAAAAGATGATAGATTTAACATAATTGATTATCAAAGTCATCACTGACAATGAAGTAGCAACGCATTTATCAGATACAACAGTGACTTTGATAATGACAGTGCAAAGCTGACTGCGTAGCTGATAGTTGACTCACTGTTTATTATTCACATCTTGAAGAAAGATTCTTAAGCGAGTGAGCGAAGTAAAGTTCTTTGAACAGACTGATAAAGCGTTCTGCAAGCTATTGTTGATTTTATTCTGAAGATCATTTATCAGAGTGCAATCATTATAGTCTAGATAGCTGAATAGCTTCATAAAGTCAAAGTAAAAAACATTGAAAGACTTGTCTGTTTGTTTCAGAGCGTTGTACTTGCAACGACACTTTCAATTTCTATTCAGTTCATCATATATTTCTTTCAGATGCTCAAATAGCTTGTCGATCGAGATGTATGAATGCGAAGCGTCATGTCAATGTTGAGCGAAGATGTGCTCAGCAGCATCATTTTCTAGTCTAAATATCACATAAACAATACAGCTTAGGGTTAGGGTTAGGGTTAGGGTTAGGGTTAGGGTTAGGGTTAGGGTTAGGGTTAGGGTTAGGGTTAGGGTTAGGGTTAGGGTTAGGGTTAGGGTTAGGGTTAGGGTTAGGGTTAGGGTT
>JAABUL010004032.1_pt1 | contig 20476 bp, 5 predicted proteins | sample 5559151 | NCBI WGS metagenome assembly JAABUL01 (sample SAMN10711876, study PRJNA513368) | rock metagenome | isolation source: Antarctica rocks | place: Antarctica: Victoria Land, Pudding Butte sud | reverse complement strand
CTTCTAGATAACTAGAATATCTAGAAGGACGGAAGGTAGCTTTTATCTACTAAGTAAGATAAAGAGATAGTAGACTAAAGTAGGTAGATAGTATAATAGCGGGCGAGTATTATATTATCTTACGATCGACGATTACTAATATAATCGTCTCTACTTACGATCGAGTTCGGGGAGGAAAAGGCCTCTACTATAGACGATTATATTAGTAATTATCTATACTATCCTCCTAGCCTTTAATAGTATAATAAAACTAAGCCCTTAATTTTTACGATTTAATTACCTTCTTATTTCTAATTTAAAGATATTTTAAGTATAGTTCTAACTCTAAGTACTAATAGACTCTCTAAATATATATTCTAACCTTCTTAGAGGTTCTATTAAAGGTTCTAAATATAATTAGAGAAAGTTAGAGCTAGTTCTAACCTAGTATCGGCTCCTCTCTACCGAGGTACTTTAATACTTAAAAGAACAACTATTCTTCTTAAACGACGTACGGTAAGTAGTACGCTACTTCGAGATACTATTACTATAGTTATTCTCTACTTCCTTAATAACTATATAAAGACGGGTAGTAAAGCTCTTATAATAAGTACGGAGCTTAGACTAATAAGTAGCGACCTAAAAGGAGTTAGCTCCGTTATTACGGATAGTACGCTAGCGGTACTACTCTACTATATTAAGGATATAGTTAAACTTAGCCGGATACTTAGTATCGTACTTAGGGTTCTATTTCGAACTCTTATAGTTACTATACTTATTACTTAGAAAGGCGTAAGAGTAGCTAGAGCTAGCTAGTAGCGTATCGTTACTCTAATAGTAGACGTACTTATAGTAGATATAACGACGGAGGTCTAGTTGTAGTATAATTTACTCTAGAAGATTAGAGATAACGAGGAGGTCTATCGAAGATATATTAGTCTTATCGAGATTATATACCTAATACGGCTTCTTCTTAGCGTCTAATATAGGCTTTAATAACTTAAGACTAAGAGTACTCTAGGCCTTTACTATCGAGTTTAGGTTACTAAAGGGGCTTCGGTTTAGAGCTTAAGGAGAGGACCGCTAAGAGGCTAGCCCTATACTAGAGAGGTTACGAGTCTCTAGCGTTAGAGGATTAGCGAGAGATTAAGGACTATCTTTAGTACCTATACGCTAGCTACCCTAAGTTATAGTATACGGCGTATTAGGACGACTATATAGGTATTCTATTTTAATTAGCGTAAAGCTAAAAGGACGGTAGTTTATATTTTAGAGCGTTCGTATTAGGCCTAGCTACGATAATTAGTAGGTATAGTATAGAAATAGCTAAGGAATTACTAGGAGTACTACTATAATAGTTATTAGGCGGAGTAGAGCTACGGTTAGTCTAAGAATAACGCTTACTAGATAGAGGTATTATTCTCTTCCTACCTAAGCTACTAAGTATATTACTACTAGATATAATAAAGTAATAATAAATAAATAAGAAGGTTAAAGGGCTTTAAAGACCTATAGTAATATAGATATAAAGTAGAAGGTTAAAGGAGTAAACGAAGCTCTAATATAGCCCTACCTATATAATACTACCGCTAGAGCGATACTAGAAGGCCCTTATAACGCTATAGCGATACCGTAGGGGCTAGGTAACTCTACTATCGGATTATATATACCTACTACTACTAAACGATATATATACTTAATATATAAAGATCGCTACTATAGTAATATAGTGCCGTAATAAGTAAGCGCGTAACTAGCGCTATAGCGCTACTATACCTACTAGGACTACGCGTTACTAGCTCTAAGGACGAAGCTTTAGAAGGGGGGGATAGTTATTAGAAGAGCCTATACGTAATAAGCTAGCCCCGCTAGCCTACTAGTACCGCCTTTAGGGCTAAGTACTATATAAGCTCTATATTCTTATAACTATCTCTCCTCCTTAGATATACGTAGTTACTTAAAACTACTACTTACTTATATCGATACTACCTATTTATAACTCCTCTTATATAAGGTATAAGGATTTAAAAACGGTATCTTAGCTTAAAGAGGGGGATAAGATCTTCCTCCTTATAAAAAATTTAAAGACTAGGAGAAAAGTAAAGAAATTAGATTATATAAAGGTCGGACTATTTTTTATTAGTAAGATTAAAGGACTAAATAACTACTAACTCGATTTACCTAAGGATATAAGAGTATATCCGGTATTCTATATATCTATATTAGAACTAGCGGATCTAGAGATTCCGTTATAAACTACCTTCTACTTTAAAGTATAGGAAGATAATATCTTTACTATAGAAAAACTCCTAAATAAGAAAGGTTAGAAATACTTAGTTAAATAGTAAGGATATAGAGAAGAAGAAAATACTTAGGAAATAGAGAATAATCTTAAATAAGCCTACTAGGAACTCCTCTACTAGTATTACTAAGACTATCTACTAAAACCTTAAGGCTAACCTAAAAAAAGGGTATAAAGCTAGTAGTACTACTCTATAAAGTAGGGGAAGCTAGTAGGATATTTATATTAAGGCTATTATTAAGTAGAAAATCTAGAGGCTTACCTAATATAATAAGCTTATTAATTAACGGGCCCTTAAGAGGAGTTTCGGGAATTATAGGAATAATAGAACTAGAGGCGTTAGCTTCTATTCTTTTAACCTCTTTAATCCTAGCTAGTTTACGCGAGTACGCGTAATCCTTAGCCTACTTACGAAACTATACCTATTTCCTTAGCTACTAGGCTTTTATACGAGCCTATAGTACCTTATTATACGACTCGACTACGGCTACCTTAATAGCCTTTAGCTCGTTCTTAGTAGACTTAACCTATACTAAGAGCGTTTTTAAGCCTTTACTAGCTTCTTAAACTCTTAAAAAGTTACGTAAAGGTTATACTTCTTCTTTATATTATTATATATTTTATAACGACTAGATTATATATCTACTAAGTACGGAATATTTTAATAGCGATACTAGCCGTAGAGAGTTAGTATTATATTCTAAAATTTATAGATTACGGATATTATTTTAGTTTAGCGAGAAGAAGTAGATAGAGGACGAGGAGGTATCTTAAGCTATAATAGAATAAAGTAGGGTAGACTAGTACTTATAAGGTAAGTACTAGGAATAGTACTAAACTAAAAGGGGGATAGTATTATAAACGCGTAACTACTATAGTAGAAGCGTAACGCCTTAGCTTTATAGACCTTATAAAACTATTATACTTTCTCTATATACGCTACGGGCGCGTATTACGATAATAATAACTAGGGGCTATAGTAGCTATATTATAAAGATCGTACTACGATTATTATATAAGGACTAAGGATATCTTCGATATACTTATATTTAACTTATATTATAATCTTACTAAAAGGTCTAGACCTACTCTAGCCTATTAAGTTATCTTACCTATAATACCTACTACTACCTACTCTTTAAAAAAGTACTTACGTAATATTACCTTATAGAATTATAATACCTATCTACGCTACTACTATTATCCTCTATCCCTATTATAAGCTCCGCTAGCTTATATAACGATAGGAGGCTAGGCCTAAATAGGTAGTTATAGCTAGAGCCTTATTTACTAAGCTCCTTAAGGAATACTAGTATTATAAACCTCTAGACTCTAAGTATTTACCTACTATAAAGAGGCGGAAGACTAACGTCTATATAGACCTTCTAAGCTCTAAGAATAAGGACGATACGATAGATATTAATAAGTAGTATACTAAGTATAAGAAGGATAGTAGTTATAGGTACTTATATATAAAACTAGATACGTTACCTATTAAATACTAGCTTAGTAAGCGTAGTACGTAGCCTTAACTAATAGCTTTAGTACTAGATATATTTACTATACTAGTAATATTAGATAAGCTAGAGCGTATATTTAGTACTACCGGAGTAGTAGTTACTCTACGATAAAGGAGCCTTCTTAACGTTACTATTAATTACTTAATAGTTATAAACGCGTAGCTATAGTTAAAATTAGTTATATTAGATAGGTAGGCTTATACTTACTTACTTAGAATATACGCTAACCGTATTAGCTCCTACTTTATAAGGTCCGTACCTAATTACGTCGCTTCTATAACCTCTTTAAGTACTCCTTTAGGTAGTTAGGTATTAATTAAGGTACTAATAGAGGACTAGAGTAGTATACTATACTTTAATTAACGATACTTACTTTTACAAGCAAGCTAATCAAGCTAAGTCTATTTACTCGGCTTGCTTACAAGGCAAGCTAGCACCTCTATATGACGTAATTAAGCCAATTCACACCCCCTAGGCTTGTTGGCTTGCTTGTGCACAGGTCTGGTCGGCTTCGAGCGAAAGCTTTTCGATAGTCAGTCCAGCGGCACCACCTGTCACCTACGTGTCAAGGTAACACCTACAATATTCTCCAACGAGTAGCAAGATGTCTGTTGCAAAGCAAGACCTTATCAGTCCAAAGGATGTATATTATTATACCGGGACTAACTATTATCGCATACGGCGGCCTGCGGCAGCACAAAACGCTTTCTACCACCAATGGTCCAGTCCGCCAAAGCACAGAATACTATCGCCAGTACGATTGGTCCTGCATAGTTCATGTTGGTGCCGGTGACTGGTCGAATAGTTGGCAACGCGACGAAAGAGAGGATGTACAAGATGTACATGAGTGATACGGCATTGATCACGATCCCAGTGATCTTGCCGAGTCTGAAAGGCCCGTACTGAATCGATGGACGGCCACGCAGCTTCGCAAGTAGCAGGAAGAGTATTGGCGGAAAGTACGATAGGTAGTATCCAATCGTTGGCAGGGAGAGGAGGGCGTTGAACGCGACGGTGCCTTTCCCCAATGGTCAGCATTGGAGGTATCACTCCTGAAGCTGGCGAAGATGGACTTACTGCCGAGGTTGATAAGGCTAAGAAGGCAGCATACCACGGCGACAAGTAGGAGGGCGCGAAGAGGTATCCTGAAGCGAGGCGAGATGTACCGGAAGAACTTCGAGTATGGAAGTCCGTCATCCTGACTGAAAGCCAGCGTTAACCTGGCGACAGAGGCACTGCGCACGACTCAGTATAGGTCAAACCGTCTGTTGTGGTTTCGAAATGCTCACAAGATGTTGAATAATGACACAAAGAGTGTGATCAGCTGTGCCACGATAAATACCGTAGTCACGCCCTTTGAGTTTGTCGCTTGCATGTAGACAGCGATAATGGTAGTTCCACCAGGTGCGTTCAAGTAGATCTGGTGGCAACACAATGTTAGTGAATGCTCTGTCTCAAGGCAGTAAACTGATCCTTGCCCCTGAAGGTGAGAATGCTTAGCAACTGGGAGCGAGCCTTGCGTCTGGAAATTACCTTTGGATCCCCCAATCTGTAACAAACGACTACCATTGTAATCCATTGGATGATACTGTTTGCGGTAACGGCAGCTGTCATGGCGATTGGAACGTTGCGCCTCGAGTTTTTCACCTCCTTGCCTAGAAATGATTTAGTATTCAACTTGTGGTACGCCGCGTTTGGAACTCACTCATGTGGAGGACCCCATCCATACCAGCAGTAGAGAACGCAGCCGGTAGGAGGCCAAGACCAAAGGTCACCCCCGGCAAAGTCCAGCACTTGTGCCGACGGTGAGGTTATTCCACACTTCGCTGTCCGGAGACCTTGGACCACTGACGCCTAGCAGAATGACGGTAGCAATGAAGAACGCTCCATGGACGACCGCGCCGACTGTCTCCATCGAGTTGATAATTTTCCTGAACCACAAGTTGGCGATGACAGGGGGGACTACAAACGCGATCATGAGTAGCGTTGTATGCCAGGCGGAGTACGGGTATTCGGGGTTCCAAAGCGAGATTAGGCTCTGTACTCCAAAGGCTAGGTAGGCAGGCGAGGCGGCAGTGGCGGTGATCCAGGCCAGGAGAGTGAGCCAGCCTTGCAATAGACCCCAAAAGCGAGGCCAGATTGGGGCGAACTTTGCAGACCATCTATACTGCGCGCCTATCACTGGATCGATGGAAGCCATCTCAGCGAGGGAAAGAGTGATCAAAATGGCGCCGCAAGCCGTAAGCATGCCGCCATACACCAGCGATGCTGGACCGCCGTTCAAGATGCTGAACTGCATCGTGAGCGCCACACCCTCCCATGATGCTTGTAGTGTGAAGCCGAACGCGACTGTTGCGAGCAGCTGGATGTAACCCTATTGCATTTCGTACGATTAGCCTGGAATAAGGAAGCGTAAAGACGACGGGTGGCTGTTGTACTTCTGATAAGCCCAATTGGTGAGATTGTGATGTCTCTTCAACGACTTCGTCCGTCTCGAACTTTTCCGCTTTCTTCGTAGCCACGTCGTCCATGATTTGCAACAAAGTCTTTTCTCGAATGCGAAGAGAAGAGAAACGGGTTTGACCTGAAGCATTCTGAAACTTTACGCTTATCCAAGCCACGTGCGGCCCGCCACTAGTGGGGCTCTAGATTTAGGCACAGTTGACCAGGGAACGTAGTCGGTGTCGGCGGCTAACTCATTATAATTGGTGCATCGGGATCTCCCCGCGGCTATCTTCGAGTTAGCGGGGAGCATCCGGCGCGCTTCAAGTGGTGGCTGGGTGTATTCAAACGCTAGCGAGATTCGTTCTTCTCTTTAGAGTTCATCACACTGTTGGGTGAACGCTACTGCTTCGCGTACTGTACTAGTGCGCACGCCATGGCATAGAAACATTCTCTGCCGCTAAAATGGGCACGCAGGACACGGTCATGCTTGCAAAGCGATCGACAATCTCCCGCTCTCCGCGCGCTGCAGCCACGTTTGACGAGATCGCTAGAAGGTATGTGATCGCGGATCCGATTCGCCGCTGAACACTTGACTTCATATTACTCGCCCTCTGCCGCTTTCTCTTGCTCCAAGAGTATCGTCCACATTCTTATCATTCAAGCACCTCATATCATTCAAGCACCTCAGTTTTGCGTCAGGCCGGGACGGTCTGTGTAATCTGACGTTGACATGACAAGGCTTCTACCGGCGTACTGGCCAATTGACTCGGGTGGCAACGTCATAGTCCCAGCGTATACATGCATTGCATACACCATTCTTATACTTGCAATTCGTTACTATCTCGGCAAAGGAAGCGGATCCAACGCAGCTTTCGACTTGACCGGAGAGGCTGCAGCTTGCGTCAGTGTTGTGCATCAACTTTGCACACCATACGGTTTCACTGACGACTGCAGGCATTCCTCATCACGAGCTTTGTCCTCGACCACATGGCGGTAAAGTCAGGGCTTGGATCCCAGCAGGAGACGCTTAGCAGCCATGAAACGAACGAAACATTCAAGGTTGGTCGTCCGCAAACCCAACGAAGTTCATGCGAGCGATGTTGAGGTTAACATCCAACAGTATGTCTATGCAGCCCAGTTGGTGGGCGTGTTGGCCATATGGGCCGCGAAAGTCTCGACTGCAACGCTGCACTGGCGCATTGAACGCGATAGCGGTAACCTACGCCTTCGAATCAAGATGTCGTTCGGCATTGCAGCAATCTGGGGTGTTGTGTCCCTAGCATTGATTGCTTTCCAATGTCCTCCCCCAACGCCATGGACTCGATTAGGTTCGAGCTGCTCAGCATACGGTCCAACACAGTACACCTTCATCGGCCTCAACATAGCTTCAGATATGTGGCTAGCACTCGCGCCGCTCTCGACCATCCACGGGCTCCAAATGCCATTGGCTCGCCGCAGGAGGGTCATGTTCGTCCTCGCTCTCCGGCTAGTTGTATGTTGCATATCGATCGGACAGGCGTTTTCAGTATCGAGAACCATAAAATCCACAGACAAGACAACGGCACGTGGGATGCAGATCTTTTGGGAAATATGTGTAATCTTTCTCTCGGTCATTTGCTCTGTGTTACCACGAACGCAGCAATTCTGGGCTGGCCTACAATCAGGCAGGGCCAACGTGGAGACAAGAGACGAGTTTGAGCTCAGAAACACCGGCACAAATTCGAATGGTGGTACTGGCAGGACCCAGCGCAGAGGCTCAGTTCCCTTCAACAGTAATGGGGCGATCGGGCGAGGCACGAGCGCAGATTCTGATGAAGCTTTGGTACCCTATCCAGCCCATGCGCGCGTGGACGGGGGCTCGTTGCTGTCCACCCGCGACGGTAACAAAGTTCGGAGGTCTCCAGTTGATGACAATGGTATCTTACAGACACGATCGTTCACGATCGAAACTGAACAGTATTACCGTGTGATCTCTACGAAGGATGCGTTGTTCACGCCTCCGTACCGTTGAGGCCGCTTGTATTGATCACCTCTATCGTGGCAATGTTCGGTTGCCGAACATTCAGGTCCTATCGGTCTGAGACTACCTCGAGATCTCATAGAGGGCACTTAACTGTGTCAGCACGAGCTTCACGCTGGTGAAAATAAGGATTTCTCAGCCCCAGATGTGATTAATTTAGGTCCCGCATTAGCGCCATTGACGGTGGGCGGATCAAGCACGCTCCCTGCAAAGCTGTGGGGCGGGGCAAACGGAACACCCCAACGTGGTCGATAGAATCGAGGTCAACGCCCGTGTGGTACTACCCCGATGCACGCTCACCGCTGCCCTAACAATCTCCCATCTGCTCGAGCCAACCTTGCTCGTTCACTTGAAACCTCACTTTGATCTAATCTCGCCCAACGAAGAGCTGTGGTCTACCCACTGAACGACAGCATGATGGAGATGACGAGCTTGCTACATCGACTAATTTCCAGCCTTATTGCAGCGCTGAAGCTCTTCTTTTTATATGTACGACCTTCCAAGTAGTGAAGATTTGACTGGTTTTGCTCACGATCGTCCAGGCAGTAGGATGTGCTCTGTACCGTTTGACTCTACATCCGTTGGCGAAAGTTCCCGGTCCCTTTGTACAACGGCTATCTGGATGGCCCCGGATATGGCATTGTTACAAAGGCGATCGCTACCTTCGAGAGGCCGAATCTCACAATGAGTATGGCAGCGTGATTAGAGTCGGCCCAAATTCGGTAGGTTAAGCACTCTGTCTACATTGCAGCGAACGTGTCTGGCAGCTGACAGTACTGTGCATGTTATCCAGGTTACGTTCAACACATCCTCTTCACTTCGCACAATTCATTCGAAAGACGGGAAAGTTTTCAAGGGTGACGAATTCTATGGTGTCCTGGACGGTGGTCCCCATGGAGCGAGGAGTATTCAAATGACCGCCGACGATGAAGAACATGCGGCTCGTAGACGAATCTTGGACCGCGCACTCCCAAAAGGCGCTCAAGCCTTCACAACAGTAGATAACCTCGCACGGGTAATGGTCTGCACAGTCAAAGATCATGCAGGTACGACTACGGCCGGTGAATGGTCGTCTCCAATCGAAATCTCGGCCATTATCCGCTGGTACAGCTTCGACATCATTAGCAAGGTCAGCTTTGGCCAGTCTCTGGATCTCCTCGGGAGTGAGCAATTTCGATGGCTTCCCATGTGCCTGGAGAGGACATCTGTCTTTATTTACTCCATTGCATTTGAGAGGAATGTTACGTTCTGGCGCTGGTTCATGGGTACCAGCCTGCCCTCTCGGCTTAGAATGGCCGATGCGGTTGAGGCGCAAAGATATAACGCCTTTGCCACTGATCTATTTAACAAACGAAAGGCGAAGTTCCAAGCAGACGTAAAGAAGGGTGCCGAACCGGACGCTAAGGACCTGTTCGCACATCTTCTGCAAGCAAATCAATGTAGTGATGCAGATCTTCAAGCCGATAGCTCGCTACTTGTTGCTGCAGGCAGTGATGCTGTCCGACTCACATCTTTGGCCACTATATTCTACCTGCTGAAGTATCCACGGACACTTGAAAAAATTACGGCTGAGATCCGATCTGTGGTGGACTCAGCAGATATGATATCGAACGCTGCTCTAAGTAGCATGGAGTATCTGCGAGCCTGTGTGGACGAAGCGCTTCGACTTTCCCCTCCAAAGGCCGCCAGCATACCCCGCGAAGTTGGGAAAGGCGGCATTACTGTCGATGGCATCTTCGTGCCCCAAGGCATGACGGTTGCCGTTTCGGTCTATTCGTTGCACCATGATCCCGAGGTCTTTCCAGACCCCTATGCCTATCGTCCAGAGCGATGGATAGAAGCGGGAAACGACCAGCGAATGCAGGCTGCATTCTGTCCCTTACTGAAAGGCCCTCGCAGGTGTCCTGGCGGTACAGTCGCATATCTTGCGATTCAGCTTGCTTTATTCCATTTACTATATAACTACGATATATGCTTCGCGCCCGGCGGAGCGGATGCGGATGGCTTATCAGGCCAGTCGAGACTGCGCTGGCGGCAAGATGAGTATCATATGAACGACTGGATCATCGGCTTTGCGAATGGCCCAATCATCCGAACGCGGGCGCGGGCGAGGGCGAAATGAGACATCGCATTGCCACTCTTTGAGATGTTGTTAGTGATGTAGATGCCCATAATGGCAGCTAGTATGCTCAAATCTAACTTAACTTATTCGAAACTTTATTACATAATCTTACTAGGATTAAGGGGCTAGAACGCGTAATAGGTTACATGTCGCATACTAAGCCCGGAGAGCCTCCGTAAGTTTTATATAGGGTTCTCGACGCGTCTACCTTAATACGTAAATATTAGTAGTTAGCTCGTCCTTAAAGTAACTATAGCGGTTAATATAGCTTCTTAAGGGAGCTAGCTATAGCTATAGACGTATACCTATATTAAGGCGTTATTATTCTACTTATTTTATTTAAGTAGGGCTATTATAGTAGAAATTAGCGTATCCGGCCGTACGATTAAGAGGATTAAGATATTATACGAGCTATTTAATAAGCTATATCCCCCTTAGATAGCTTATTTAGGTCTATAGTAAGCGCTAGATACGGAGTAGGAGTAGGTAAGTTACTTATAGTATATCTTATACTTATAGGGACTCTTTCTAACCTAGTAGTTACTATTATAGTTTATATATAATTATATAGTTAGTAATCTAACTACTTACTTAGACGAAGTAGCTCTTAAATTATATAACGCCTTTAAGATTAACGTCTTATATATAACGATATATCGAGTATTACTACGAAGGGGGTAGTTTTAAAAGGTTATAAGAGTCTTTACTAAATAGAGAAGTAATTATCTAAGGGTAATATAGTACGTAAGAGCTATTAATTAGGACGTAACGAAGCTCTATATAGTAGATAAGAGCGTAACTAACGAGAAGACTAGCTATCGAAAGCGTAGATAGGCTTTAGTTAGTCTTAATTATATCTATTTAAGGATACTATAACGCTCTAAACGATAGTTAATACTACCGGCTCTTATAGTTAATAGGTACTTACCTAAGCCGCTAATTATATAAGGTAGCGTTAATTAAGAGGTATTTATTTAGTAACTAATAAATAAGGTTATCCCCTTCCTACCGTTTAGAGCTATTATCGTTATAAATAACGCCTTAATCTACTATAACCTTAGCCTTAAAGGGATACTAGTAGCTAGAGCTATAAGAATTAAGTACCTACTACCGTACTTACCTAACTTTAACTCTATTAAAAATATCTTTAATGTACTAAAGAAGTAGATCTAGCGCTACTAGGACTAGGTTATACTATTCCGTAAATTTAATAACTTCCTCTATTACGAGTTTCCCTCTACTAATTAAGTCGATTCTATTAGCTAAATCGACCTAATCGTCTAATTAATAAAGTCGTATATAATCTAGTAGAATCGCTAGAAAAATAGTCTCTTAGTATAGCTATAGCTCTTATTATAGGCGCGCTCTACTATAAGAACCGTTATTATAGCGCTTCTAGTTCGTATAGTTAGTCTCTACTAACGATAGTAATAACTACGAGTACTAATATAAGTCTATCTACGTTACCTATATTATCTACCGTTTATCGTAGCTATAGCGACAATCTACTTCCTAGCTCCTATAGTTAAGCGCTCTAAGCTATTACTAGTATACTAGCTCGACTACCTATTGTATATATAACGTATATACCCGCTATCTATACTATCTTATTAAAGCTAGATAGGGTTATCTATTCCCTTACGTCGTACGTAGTACTAAGATAGCCTACTCGTAGTACTTATCTCGAGCTAAGTTACCTAAACGTTAAGCCTACTAGCGTTATAGAGAGTAGTAGAAGGGATACTACTACTATAAGTATAAATACCTAGCTACTAGACCTCTATCTACTACTCTGCCTTCTACTTAAACTATATATAATACTACTATATTCTAACTAGCTTCGCCGCTCTACTAGACTACTTATTTATCTCGTTCTTCTAAGTATTAAAGTTAAACTCTATAAATATCTTCTCCTTTATTATAACCCTTTACCTATACTTTAACTCTACCTACTATACGTACTAGTCTATACTATCTTTACTAATTACCTCCTATACTAAAGCCTCTACCTTATTTTATTTAGTCGTCGGCTTAAAGTATATCTTTCTAAGTATTATTTCTCTTACGTCGGCTATTAGTAGCGGAGCGGAGCCTAAGGCTCTAGTTTCTATACCGGCGATAGTAGTAGGAGCGTTCGCGCCCTTAGTTATCTATTACCCTCTACTAGTTTTAGTAATCTAGCTACCTATTAGGCCGATACTAGTAGGTTTTAGTATACCTATTTATAACGTCGAGTCGCGGAAGTTATTTGTAGTTAGGCTAATAGTTAGGCCGACGTTAGGGACTTTATTCTTTAGCTTACTAGGCGTTAAGTCGGCCTAACTATTTATAGGCGTATCGCTAGTCGGATCGATATCGTTAGATAGAGGAGATTCGTCGTCTCGTCCTTACTTACTATTATTATTACGCTCTAAGATTAGTCTCTCCTACTATTAGCCTTAAACGCTATAGACTCCTATTAATACTTACTTATATAGCGCTAGGCTAGAGCCCCCGTATATAGAGTCTTAGCTACTACCGTCTCTACTTATACCTTAGCTCGTATTCTTAAATACGGCCTAGCCTTTACCTACGTAGGGTAGAGAACTAACGATAGTCTACTTATAGAGTAGTATCGTAGTACGTTTACTTACCCTATAGGAAGTCGTAAGTAGTACTAGCTCTTCCTTATTATTAAAGAATATACCTTCTATTAAATCTATAAACTACGTAAAGTTCGTTCTTAGAGATCTATTAGTAGCTACGTTATCTTCTCGTATACTAGCGCGGACTATAGTCGTAATTTACTTTAATACTCCTACTTTATAGTTATCGCCTTAAAGATCCTATTCTTCCTTTCGGGCTCTAAATATACTCTAGATAGTTACTAGAACTAGCGATAGGTATTAATTATTCTTTACGTCTTAAGTAGGTAGGCTTAGTCTCTAATCCTCTAGTATACTATAGATAGTAGCTAATACGCTTAATATAACGAACTTATATATATACGTAAATATTACTATCGTATTATACTACTACGCGAGACCTAACTAGGTATAGTATAAACGCCTAATAGCCTTAATTAAGAGCTTACTATAAAAGCGTTTTATCTATACTATTATTAGTATACCGTACGGTATAAGGGATATTACGTACTAGGTTATTATCCTTTATTTCGTATTCGTAGTTAAGTAGTTAACTCGCCGCCTACTATTAGCTAATAAGCTATAGAAAATATATAGTAACGTATAGATACTACGGTTCTAAAAGGTTAGAACGTAGTAAGACTAATCTCTACCCTTTCGTAAAGAGGGAGCGTAGCGTAGGATATATACTAGCGGTACGCTAAGAGGCTACGTTAGTAGTATTCTATATAGCCGTATCCTATACCCTTATACCTACGTTATACGCGCGCTAACTACTAATCGTACTACCTAAGATATATAGCTTTCTATAGCCTTATAGATAGAATAACTAGTATTATTCCGGCTTATCTAAAGGCTCTCCTTTAGCTACGAACGCGTTAGAATAGTAGGATAGAGACCCTAAATACCTACTATATATAGCTCTCTTAGTAATAGCTTCTCGTTTATCTATTTATAGCCTAGCTTCTATAGGCTATTCTATACCTACTTTTAGCCCCGTTTAGCCTCGTTAGCGACCTATTAATTACTCTAACTACCTATTAAGTATATTACTAAGTAGCTATTCTTACCTATAGTAGTAGTTACGTTTAAGAGGTACTTAGATCGGTTATATATCTCTACCTTATACCCCTATAGCTTAAAGTCCCTATTCTTAATCTAATACGTAGTAACTAGATTATTAAGCTCTAGGTACTACTTTAATCTCTTTTATATATAGCTACCTACGTTACTATTACCGCGCGTCCGCTTACTACTACCGCGTTTTATAATACCCTATTATAATATTATTTACTATCTTTAGGAGATACGGGACCTTACCTTCTACTAATCCGCCTAAGCCTTCTACCCCGTATAGTTAGACTATTTATTACCTAATTTAGTATTAACTTTAGAGTCTAACTAGTAAAACTCCGCGCTATCTACTAAAAAGACTAATATTAATAGTTAGGTATAGTAGGGTAAAGTTAGATAGTATAGATTATAGAGAAGCTATATAAGAAGAAGAAATTAGAGGAGAAGCGGTATAATATAGCCTTATTTACTATAAGAACGCGCTAAATAGAGACGTAGATATAGGTCTTATAGTAGGTATCGCCTAATCGGACTATATATTATAGTCGAGCCGACTATTAAGTAGGCCTCCGAGTATCTACTAAATACTCTCCGTAATTAGAGTAAGGGTTAGGGTAGTAGAATACTAGTATACGTTAGACTATATATAAGCTAATATATATCGTAATAATACCTCGTAGCTAATATAGTATTAATCTAGCTAACCGTTAACCTAATACTATCTTCCTACGAAGTTTTAGCTATTATCGCCGTCCCTAGTTATCTAATAGCTATTTATTACCTTTAATTTTAAGCCTATTTAAAGAAGTAACTACGACTAGTATACTACTATAAATAAATATACCGATATATAGAAGTAACTCTTAATACGTCTAATATATCTCCTTAAGCCGCCTTATACTATAATAATAAGCTTACTTTAGTAGAGTTAGATATTACTCCGCCGGAGTATTACTAGGACTATATAATCCGCTAGAGCCTAGCTAGTAGATAGTTATAGCTACTCTACCTATTAGGTAGTAATATATATTATATACTATATCGTAATACGATTATACTAGACGGCCTTCTAGCTAACTATTAGGTAGATAGGATCGAGGTTATAATCGTCTTCTAAGTAATTTAGTACGTATTAGCTTACTACTAGCGCTCCGGCGCTTAGTAAAGATATTCCTTATAGATACTATAAATTACGCGTACCCTCTATATAAACTACCCTCGTATTCTAACGCCTACCTAGTTATATATTTATTACCTCTATTAGTAGATACTCTCTAGTAAGACGGCTATACTAAAAGGAGGGTATTAGATATACGTATACCTACTCCCGTCGCTATAACTACTAGTCCTCTTATAGCGACGGTAATACTAGAGCTAAGTAGCTTAGTTATAAGGATAGAAGTACCGTTAGAGCTTACTAGAATATTATTAAGCGTAAGGACTATACTTAATAGCTAACTAATACGACTTCCTTCGCTAGCTAATAGTTAGGTAGATATCTATCTAGAGGTCTAATAACGCCTCTACCGTTAGGGCTCGCTAGAATACTATTAAGCGTAAGGACTACGCTTAATAGCTAACTAATACGACCTCCTTTACTAGCTAATAGTTAGGCAGATATCTATCTAGAGGTCTAATAATACCTCTATTATCTACTAATATATAAATTACCCGTAGGCTACCCCTACCGCGAGGATAGGGTTATATAGCCGTAGCTACTATATCCGGGTTATTATCTACTTCCTAGTCGTCTTAAAGATAGGCTAGCTAATTCGGGTTATTATCTACTTTATAGTTACGCTTAAGACTAGCTAGCTAATCTAGGTTATTACCTACTTTATAGTCGTCTTAAAGAGGGGCCTACTAGTCTAAGTTATTATCTACTTTATTAGGAAGAACGTCTAGCTACGGGTCGTTAGGGAGCGTAGGAGGTACTAGGAAGTACTATAGAGTAGGAGTTAGACGATACCTTAAGTAACGCTCCCTAGCCTTCCTAGCGCTCTTACGCTCCTTATACTCTCTAGCGTCCCTTAGTTTTAACCTTAGGCTCGAGTTAAGAGCGTAGCTTTAACTTAAGCCTTCGTTCCCTAGCTCCTTACGCCTTCTATACTCCCTAGCGTCCCCTACCTTTAACCTTAGGCTTAAGTTCAGATTACGTCCTTAACTTAAGTCTTTATTCCCTAGCTCCCTATACTCCCTAGCTCCCTATTACTCCCTAGCTCCCTATTACTCCCTAATCTTAACCTAAGGCTTAAGTTAAGGGCGGTACTCGACCTCTCTTTACGCGTTACGATACGCGTCGTATCCTCTATAGCTACCTATATATACTATAGAGGTAGGTACTACTTAAACCTCTACTAGTCGCGGCTAAATAGTATCTAGAAGTATTATAGCTATAAACGACGCTATTCGGGCTACGTAAGCGATAGTATAGACGGTATAAACGACTTCGACGGTACCGTCTCGTTAACCTTAATACTATAGAAGATACTAAGGCTATCTATATAGAGTCGTAGTCCGACGAGCCTTCCTCTAAGTAGTTATACTTCGGATAGCGATAGCGATCTTAATAGGTTTCCTTCGCTATATAAATCGCCTTATAGGCCTCGATAAGCGCTTCTTAAGGCTATTATCTCTCTACTACTACTATTAAGACTTCTTTAGATAGCTTCCTTACCCCGGCCGCTATCGCGTAGTACTCCCTTTATAAACGAGGCCTCCTATTTATTACTACTCTTATACCTACCGTTAGAGGTCTCTACTATCTACCTATAGACTCTAGACTAGGTAAACTTATAGACGCTTAGTTATACGCCGCTAAAGATAATAAGTAGGTTAGAAAAGAACTAGGTTACGGTATAGTTATAGCTTAGCTATAGCGACTTTAAGGAATACGTTATCGCGCTAATAAGAACTACTATCGCTTAGTAAGTACTAAGAATTAGCTAATTAGAAGCTATAGTAAAGGCGCTAGGAGCGGGGATACTAAAGGAAGTAGAAGTATATAAGGAAAAGGATAACTATATATAAATCTAGTTTTAACTTAAAGGTAAAGTTAAAGTATCCTCTACTAAATATATCTCCTTAGCCCGTATAATAACCGACTAAACCTTCCCCTTAACCTAAGGTTTAAGTTAAACTATACCGCTATATCCTATTCCTATTATTATACTCGTAGTCTATTAGTCTTTAAACTATACTAGGTACTCCTATAACGTAGCTACTACCTTCTTCTACGTCGCTCTTACTATAGTCCTAGCTATATTCTTAAAATCCTTATTAAATACTATATACTCTTAGTTAACTACCTAATCGTATAATAAGAAGCCTTTATTACTATACTAATTAGTAAGTTACTCCTCCGGTACTATCTATAACTATCTATAAACTTTATAGATAGGCTTAGCGTATAGGTAGACTATTAGAGCGCCGCTAATTCTATACTTCTTAATATCGCTCTTATTAAGGCTACCCTTTTCCTTCTTATATCCTATATAGAAGGTCGCGACGACGATACGGTTACCCCTACTAAGACGGCTAATAATTACCTCTCCTTAATCCTTTAATAAGGTATTATAGTTATATAGGTTATTATAGTCGAGGAAGTAGTCTTTTATTATAGCGCTAATCTTCTTATAGCCGTCCTTATTATATATAGAGAGAAATAGCTCGTTCTTCTCTACCTACTACTCGTCCTTTAGCGGCTACTATAGCTACGACTTAAGCTTTATCTCTTAGTCTAGAAGCTTCTATATAGGCGGTACTACGAACTTACGTAGCGGCTTTATATTAGTACTAAAATTAGAAAGTTTAGTAATACTATATACGTAGTACCGTTATTTTAAAGGATATATAAGGTTACTATATTACTAGGCGGAGATAAGGTCCTAAACGTAAAGGTAGTATTCGATAGTCTATACTCGTTAAGGTAGTAGTTAGAAGTATTATAACCTTAATATAGTATAATAAATATAAGGTAGTTATTAAATAAGGTAATATTAAAGGTAGTACCTATATAACGGCCTAAACCTTAACTTAAATATTACTTAAACCTTAAATAGTAAAGGTTTAACCTAATATTTAAGTTAAGGTTTAGGTTATTATATAGGTACTATCGTTTAGTCTTATAAGCGGACGGACCGCGTAGTCTATCGAATTAATACGTAATATACGCCTTTAATATATTTAGTTTATATTAAGCCTTAAGTTTAGTAAGGAATCGCTTACCTACCGCGCCTCTATTACTTACTTAGTTATAATAGAGGCTACCTCTACCTTTATAATTCGGCGTAGTTATTATATTCGCGCTATACTCGAGATTATCCGTATTAAACTTAAAACTTAACTTAAATCGATAAACTATTATTAGAGTTATAGTTACTTAAGTTATATATAGGGCTATAGCGCTCGTAACCCGTAGTAGTTCCTTCGCTATATATAGACTAAGGTTAAACCTATAGTTAAGATATAGTACTATAAGCTTCTATAACGGAGTAGACGCTATCCTCTTCGAGTTAGCGTATATAGACCCGCTAGTAGCTAGATAGCCCGTAGTATTTACCCTTATTCCGCGCCTAAGGTTTAGCTATAGTCGAGGTTAAAGTTTAAGTTTAAGTTAAACTACGCTTTACTACTATTATAACGCCCTAATAATTACGCGGCTAGAGATTCTATTAGCTCTTTCCCTATCGAACGGACTCTCTATCTCGACCTCTTACTCCTTCTCTTATAGCCTAAGCCGCTTACTACCTACTCCTACTACCCTAGGTTATATCGATAGCTATAGGATTACGTACTACCTCTCGTAGTAGCTATAACTTCTCTCTTCTAATAGCTTTATATCTCTTAAGCGACGCTAGAGTATCCCTTATCTAGTCTACCTCCTAACCTTTATTTTAGAGTTAGTTATAGGTCTCGAAGTCTATAGTATTATTAATATATATCTCGCTAAGCTTAGTATTATTCTACTCGTCTTTCGGTACGATATAGATACTATAGTATACTATTAATAGGGCGTATATACGTCTACCTCTAAGTACCCCTCTCTACGGCTAGGGGTTTACGTACTTAATCTTAGTTATACCGTATATTTTATCCGCTTACCTAAGTAGATACGTTGCCTAGTATAGTTAAACGAAGACTCTAGTATATATTTTACGTTACTATATAGCCGTAAAGTATATATCGTCTTAACTACTATTATCTTAGTCTATATTATTATTCTAACTAATATATTCGATAGATACGACGTAGCGGACCTACGCTAGTAGTAGCCCTTTAAACGTACTATTAGCGAGTATTTCGGACCTATCTATTACTTCTAGGTACTCTTATACCTATACCTAGTCGTAGCGTCTATTACCTATTATATTCTACTAGTTTAGAGCGTACCGGATAATATCTTACTCTTCTTTATCCGGATTATCTAGGTCCTTACTAGTTACCTTCTAGTATCGAACGGTAGCGTAGAATCTAATACGTAATAGTAATACCTAGGAGTCGTCCGCTTCTAGCCTATCTACGTCGTTACCTATAGATTACTAAGTCGTTCTACTCTCCTATACGAATACCGCTACTACTTAGTAGAAGTATATTCCTAGGTTACCTCTAAGTAGGCCTTCGACCTCCTCTATACTCCTCTATAGGTCTCTCCGTCTTCGCCGTCTAACGTAGTTCGGCTTTAAGGGCTAGCTAAAGAACTTAACTACGTTAATAGCGCTAGTTAGTACCGTCGTACTACTCGCTATTATTATCCTTTCTACCTTAGTTAGCCGTCGCGCGAAGAAGCTAAGGTCGAACTAAGCGCTTATATTTAGTAAGCGTATAAAGTAGTCTATAATAGTATCCTCCTAACTAGTCTTCTTATTAGTCCTCTTAAACGGCTTCTTAATAAAGTCTACGTACTTATATTTAAAGTAACCTATCTCTAGGCCTAGTACCGTACTATACGATTTAATATATTCGATAAAGTACTTTATAGAGTATATCTTTAGGAAGTTAAAGTAGTTACCTCCGCCGTCGACCTTACTACGGTATAGCCTAAAAGCCTCCTTAAAGTAGTTTATACGGAATAGTACTAGCTCTATAAAGCCTATCGTATTATCGTCGTAGCTCTTATATATCGCTAGGGTATAGTAATCTACTAAGGCGTAGAGGAAGCGGATACCTTCTATAGCCTTAACCTCCTTAAGTAGTAGTATAAACGCTAGTATTATCTAGCGTAGTAGGCTCTTTATCTCGCTACCTATCTATATCGAGAGTACGGATATATAGGTAAAGTTACGTATCGTATAGTACGCTAGGACTAAGGCGAACCTCTTATTAATAATATCCTATACTAATTAATCGTCTTTAGAAAGGCTACTCTCCTTTAGGGTCGAGCTATACTTC
>JAABUL010004031.1_pt1 | contig 20478 bp, 6 predicted proteins | sample 5559151 | NCBI WGS metagenome assembly JAABUL01 (sample SAMN10711876, study PRJNA513368) | rock metagenome | isolation source: Antarctica rocks | place: Antarctica: Victoria Land, Pudding Butte sud | reverse complement strand
GCTGGACATACTCGAGTACGAGCGGAAGCTGGCTGCGGCCTTTGATGCATCCCTTGATCTGACCAATCACCCTCAAGGTCTCTGCGACCAAGCAGATGCAGAAATCACGTTTAACACTAGCATACGAATTTCAGCGCAGTTGAGCTCACAGCTCTCTGAAACAGACTCGACACGTCTGAATGAAATCCGATGGGGACATATTACCAAAGCGCTGGACGGTCTTACCGCAGCAAGTAAATTACCAACCGCTGAAAACTTGCTCCGAATATACCTTCGTCGCGGAGATTGCGAGCTTCTGCGCTATCGTCTCGGTCAAGGTCCCCATCCGCATGGCATCGCTGCGAAGAGTGTACCGACTTGACTGAAGAACGCAGAGGTCTATTATCGTGGCGCTGCTGGATTCGCAAGGCATGCAGGCGTTGACGAAGAGGAGTGGGAAGCCCTTGTGAAAGAAGCTGTTGCGGCAAGCTTATCTGGGAACAGCGTGAAATTGCAGGGACTCTCGAAGTCAAAGGAGAAGGCTGTCCTTGAAATCGTAATGGAGATGCAGGAGGAGAACTTGCTATTCGGGGAAGATGTCCTAGGCCAGAGCAAGCAGATCCACGTGCAATGAGCACTTGCTTTCTTGAACATTTCCCAAGCCGGGTTCTCTCAAATTCACGGACGAGCGTCTTCAAGCACCAAGGTCTATGCTCCATCACCTTAAAAGCTTAAGACATTCGTAAGTGAAGTGCCCATTTGCGATTTGCCTTATTGTTTTATTCTTCGGAAACCCTAGAGGGTTTCGTTGTCCTTGAAATCTCCAAAGCCGTTGGGGATTTGAGCCTAAAATCTGCGCATGTTTCCCTTCGACCTGGAAATCGTAGGTCTCAATAAATGACCTACTGAGCTGTCGAAAGCTTCGGACACCCACGTTTCAATGACTTCGGGACACATAGCAGCCACAAAGATGTCAGTACGACTGAAACAGGTCAGTGTTTGTTTCCACGTTTTAACAGCACGTTGAGAGTCAGGTTGCATATATATCCTGACGGTCGTAAAAGTCCTGCTTCGGCTCAGAAGCCCCGAGTCCAATCTTATACATGGCGATAAAATGCATTCCGAAAATGTAGCGACTAATCGCGGGTTAATAACTAAATTCGTCCCTCACCGCCTCGTCCCTCGGCGGGTGCCACCTGCATTACTTAGCCACCTAGATTACCAACTTTTAGATGATTTTTCTATTTATCGCTATAGTATTATCAAATCAATCTCGATTTATGTTATTAGAGAATTAAATAAAAGCTAGAACCGTGCTCTACAAATTATATATCAAAAGTTAATAGATTAAATAAGAAATAGTAAAGTTCTTGATAGCAAGAGAAAAGACTCTTTAAAATAAAAAATAAATCTCTTAATACAATTAATTATTAAAAAACAACAAACGCGTTTAATCGCAATTTTAAATTCTTAAACTAAATATCTATAAAAATTATAAATAATTGCAAAACAATTCTAAGAAAAAACTATAAAAAACGTCTAAAATATAAAAGTTTAATAGCGCAATTCTATTATTGTTTTTTTTGTTATTGTTGTTCTTACATTTAGATCTTCAAATAAGATTGCTATTATATACAAATTTGTATATAGAAATATAGTAAATTTTGAATAAAATAAATAAAGATTAAAGTAGTTGTACAAATTTGTGTTGCAACAATTTTTTTCGATTTTATTTAGTTTATCTTAAAACAACTTTTGCACAATCTATAAAATATTTTAAAGTTTCTAATTATATATAATCTTTTTATTTGTTTTTGTATTTTTTATTATTTTAGTTTTTGCAACAATAATTTTTGTTGTTATTGTTTGTTTAGTTTGTTTAACAATATTAACAATTTTTTTTGTTTAATACTCTTGTCTTTTTGTAGCAACAATTAATTTTTTTAGTTTTATTTTTATTTCTTTTTTTAGATCTCTTTGTAGCGTATATAGTTTTTGTAATTTTTTTTTTGGTTTTTAAGATATTTGCAACAATCTTTTTTGTTGTTTGTTAAATTTTTTGTTTTGTTTTAACAATAGCAAGCTTTGTTATTTGTTATATATATATAGATACTATAGTTTTGTAGTCTCTTGCTATTATTAACTTAGTAATATTATTAACAACAATAGTATTATATTGCTAATAACATTTTTTGTATATAACTATTGCTATTAGATATTTAGTTAAATTTTTTGTAACAAATTTTATAATATTTGTTTGTTTTTCTATTGTTTTAAGCAAACAAAACAATAGATTTAAATATATATTAAAAATACTTTTCTTGCAATAAAAATTACAAATATAATTAATAACTTTTTTGATTAATTTCGATTTCTATAATGTTTTTATAAAATAATTATTTAAATTTTGCAACAATAGTATATTTGTTGTTTTGTAGCAATTTGTTTAATAGCAAATCTTGTTCTTAATAGATTTATAACAACTAGAGAATTAAACAACACAATATTAGTTTGTGCAAAAATATATTGTAGAGTTGCTAATTGTTACGAAAGCAGGGCGAGAAATAGACAAAGCGAGTACTAGACGAGTTGTAATAGATAGTTGAATTAATTATCTATCTAGTTATGCGCGAATTTATCTCTACTCGTCGAGCTAGTTCTTTTAGGAACTAGCGCAACTTGTCGAGTAAAACTTGTCGAATAAAGCAACTTGCTAGCTAGATATATAACAAATGCTTTTCTTGAAAAAAAAAGACAACGTTCTTGTTAATAATAATTAACAAAAACGTTTGTTAAGCAAATTTGTAGTAGTACGTCTATAAGACAATCAAAGCAAATCGCGAAAATAAAAGAAAAAAAAGAACAATTAATTGTTAAATTCTTGATTCTTAATTTATTTACAAATTAGTCGACTTATTTATTATTTATCGACTTGTAGTAATATGTCGATCAAACAACAATCAAAGCAAGATCTTATCTATTGATAGATATTTATTAAATTATATATTGTAATTTTTTGAATAACAAGCAACTTATTGCGCTATTATTATTACTCGCATTCTTATTTTTCTCGATTTTTCTTTTATTGTATTTAATAAGCGCAACAAGTTAATTTTTTATAATAATTAACAAATTGTAGAAGTTAAAAGATTGTTTTTAATAAGTCTTTTTAAAGATTGTAGTATACGTGTTGTATATATATTAACTAATAAGATATACGTTACTTTGTATAATTTGTTTGCTTCTAAAAATCGAAGCTAGTAAACTTAACAACTTTTAAACAAATTTAGCAATATTATCTAGAACAACGTCTTTATATATTTTTGTAATATTATTGTCTTGTATTGTTAAAACATTTATTGCAATAGCTTCGAATCTTGCGTTAATTTCTTAAGACTTGTTGTATAATTTGTCGATTAAAATATTAATAATTTTAAAAATTTTTATAGTTTCGATTTCTATAGAATTAGAGCGAGTAAAGATTGTAGTTTTTGCATTGTTTGTCGACGCGCTACGCAAAAAAAAAAACAAGACAAAGATTTGCTTTTGTAATTTCTCTTTGTTGTTTATTAAAGAGATACTTGTTTTGCGTTTCAAAGAAAACTTGTTATTTTTTATATTATTTTGCGAACGCAACGTGCGCGTTAATTTATTAGAACAATTGATTTTAATTTTGTTATTAAATAAGTCGATAAATTTGTAATACTTAATCGATTTGTAATTGAAGTTCGAAATATATATTGTCTTCTTTCTTGCGTACGTTTTAACTAATATAAATGCGTCGAATGCTTTTTGTAACTTTTGTTCAACTCGATTAATAGTCTTCTTAAATTAAAATTTATTTTTAATAACTTTAAATTTGAATTCGACAAACTTAATATAAGCAAAGTCGATATAAAAATTGTTGTAACTTATTAAACTTATTTGATTTACAATATTTTGCGCATAAGTTTGTAGAAACTTCTTGATTATAAATAAAATTAATACAAATTTTGTTGTTGTGTAAATCTTGTTCTTTACTAGATCTATAGCTACGTTGTCGATCTCTATAGTGCGATAGCTAGCGTTCGATATAATAGACGTAATGTCGATTTTCTCGTTGTATAGTTAATACTTTTGTTTATAAATTAATGTATAAAGCAATTCTTTGTATTCTATAATCGCAAAAATATCGAGTAATTTGCAAAATATTTGTAAATTATTATTGATATTAAAGATTGCTAATTATAATCGATCTTTTTTGCTAATTTTAATCTTAACAAAAACTACGCAAGCAATATTAAAATTAATTAATGTAATAAAAGTCTAAGATTAGATTGTCTTGTTATTATTGTCAACTAAGTTAACAAGTTTGACGTTAAATTTAAATTAACTTAGAGCTAAATAATTGTCTTTAATTGTTGTCTCAAATACTTTATTTTTAAAGACGAGAAATTTCAATTCTCTTAAAAGAGAGTAACGAACATACATTTTAATAGTAAGAACATTGTTGCAATTCTTAATTTTGTTTTAAATAAATATTGAAAGAGCTTAAATGTTTAGACAACTATAGTTGAGCAAACTCTTATTATTGTTACTATTTTGATTTTTATTGTTCTTGTCTTCGATAATTTTGTATTCGACGTATTGTTTAAAATTAATAAAGATAATTTGTTTTTTAACTTCTTTAATTGTTATATTCTTTTAAATAATAAATTGTTGTTTGTGTTTTTTAATTTAACGAGTTGCTACAACTTTCTAAGTAGCAATTATAGATATATCAACAAATTCGAAGAGTTTTATAATAACAATATAATATTTGACAAATTAAGCAATTGATAAAGATAGTAAACAATACGTAAGCAAATAATAAATCTTCGCAATTTGCTAAGTTGTAAAGTTAAATAAATTATTAATCTTAAAAAAAAAATTATTAAATAAGTGTTAATAATATTTGAAATTACGCGTCTAATAAATAGAATTTTGTTATTTAATCTTATTAATGCATTAACAAGAATATTAATTAATATTTATATTTTGTATTATTATTAATATAATGTTGCAAAAACTAGTTGTCTAATATTGCTTAAAAAATTGAAAGTTATAATATAATAATTTGTTGTAAATATTAATCTAAATTATGCTAATAAAGTTAAAAATTATTTAATTAATAATAGCTTGCTTGTTTAACGTCTCGATTTGACAAAAATATTTGTTTTATAATTTTCGAAAACAATTACGATCTTGTTGTAAGATTTTCTTAACTTTGTTAATTAAGAAGTGCTACAATACTATAAATGTAACTTCTTTAATCAAGTCTTTTATTGCGACAAAATTGATAGATTGATTAAGATATTGCATAGTATTATTAACAAAAATGTTATACTTTATTTTGTATTCTTAAACGAGATTTTCGATCTTATTTAACAAATTTTTGTTGTACTAACAATTAAACTCGAATCTATAATCTTTTTAACAAACTAGATATTCTAAGATAAATTTCTTGCAATTGTAATAACAAAGTTAATAATTAACAAAAGATTTAACTTTGTAGACGTATTATTTGTTATTAAATTTTATAATTAATTTAAAATAATTAGATTGCAAACAATTGTAGAAATTGTCTTCTTTAAAAATTGACTCTAAATTAATAATAAAAATAACTAAATAAATCTTTCAATTGACGAGCAAATTAAGTTTATAGATTAGATTATCTTTTTGTTCGAGAATTGTAAAGAAATCAACTTGCTAAATAGTTAATTTTGTTAACTTTACAAAAGACAAACTATAATTCTTATATAGACAAAAAAAAGCTTGTTTGTTTACTTAAAAAGTCAAAGATTAATAATATTTATTATAAAGATTCTTTGTTGTTATATTGATTTAAGCAATTGCAATCTTAGTTTTTATTGTATTTATTAATCTTCTTTCGAGTTAATTCTTTTGTTAATTGTTAAATTTAAAAAGAATTAAAGAGTCTTTAATTTTAAATTTTATAATTATTTTATTTGACGAAAAATCGATAAAGAAACTAGATAGATTGTTCAATTATATTTGAAAAATTAAGAAAAAAAATATTTAATTAAGTTTAGAATTGTTTGTTATTGTATAGCAAAAAGCAAGCTCTATTGTTTAATTAGTTTTTTTGCTTTAATTATTAGTTTAAGAATAATACGCAACAAAGATCAAAAAGTTAATATCGAATTTCTTAAATACAATACGCTAGAACTCGAACAAGAACTTTCTATTATAATTGTGTATAAAAGTCTTCGATATTTCTTAGTTTGCGAATTTGTCTATTATTATATTGACTCAATTCTTAGTAGTATGCATATTTTTATTAATTATAATTATAATTTTTTTAAAAAATTTATATATCGCAATAAGTGCAACGTTTATGTTTTGTTTATTTGATAAAATTAATATAAAATCGAAACTTATTGTATAAAAGAATATTAAAAAATTAATAATAGAATTTAAAGTATTGTACAATTAATAATGCTTTGTTTAATAAAGATTGTACTCTCAACAATATATTATATAACGTTGTAGACAATTGCTCAACTTGCAAAAGTAAAAATTAATAGAAATTGTCTTATATAAACAAATAAAATCGACGTAATAATTCTTGTTGTATACTTAAATAAAAATCTCTTTTTTAAACTTCTTTAATAGATAAAGTTTCTTTCGATTAATATAATTTGTATAGTATAGTAGCTTATCTTTTATAAAGAATTGTATATTTAACAATATAACAAACTTCTAAATAGTATTTATAATTTTTGTTTACTTAACAAATTTAATATAGATGTCGAGCAATTGTTTTTTAAAATTAGTGTTTATTTCTATTAAATAGATATAAAAGAATATTGCTTTATCGAAGATTATCTATGCAACTAAATTTTTCTTTTTTTTGAAAATTTGTTTGACAAGTTTGCTTACTTTTAAGACTTTAATCTTAAATACAAAAGCGTCGACTTTGTTAAACTCTTCAATATTATTTGCTTTTTTTTTTGTTAATTAATGCTAGCAATTAAGACAAAGCGTTAGATATTGTATTTAAACAATTTGTTTTGTGTCGAATATTAAAATTAAATTACAAGAGATATTGCAATACATATATAAGTTTAAGATTAAGCTTGTTTATAACAAATAATAACAAAATTGTTTGCTTAACAATATTAAGCGTAGTTAAGTAATCTATATAGACAATAATTAATTACTTAGAAATCTTAATTAGATATTTTGTTTTTTTTGATTGTTTAAATTAAGCAAGCAATTTTTAGTTTTATTAATTAATAATAAGATTCGATAGTACTTAATATTTTGAACAAAAATAATATATATTAAATGTTAAATTTTCGAAAGTTATTGTTAATAAAATTTTCTTTAACGTAATAGATCTTAATTTTGTATTTTTGTTTTTTTGTTGCGTTAAGTCTTACAAACAAACAACAATTAATATCGAAATAAATAAATAAATTTGATATTGTAAAAACACGTTAAAACTAATAAAAAAAGCTTGACAAATTTAATAATTGTTCGATAAAAATATTTCGAAAATACGTCTTACGCTTTTAATTGTCTTGCGCGAACAAATTTTTAAACAATTGTATTTTTTCTTATTACAACGAGTTGACGCGTTGTGTATATTAGACGATTTTGTCGCATTAATAATTGACGAAATTTAGATACATTTTTAATGCTTTAAGATTTTTGAGAAATTAAATAATCTTAATTGCGACAATTTGTTTCTCAATAATAGATAAATCGAAGACGTCAATCTTTTGTTCGAATAAAATAATATTAGAATAATTAAGATAAATCTTTGTAGAACTTAGCGTAATTTAAAGCTTAACAAACTTAATAAAGAGATTTTGTAAATAATCGAAATAATTTGTAAAAAATTTAGAGAAAATAACAATATTATTAATATATATTTTGTAGAATTTGCGTAGAAGTTGCAATTGTTTATTTATTATTTGTTGTATATAAGTCGAAGAGTTTTTGAATTTTATAGCAACAATATTAAGTTGTTTCTTGTTTCAATAAATAATAAACAAAAATTTGTAACAATCTTGTTCGATTATTACAAATTAAAGAAAGAAAACAAAATTATTTATTAAACTTATATAATTGCAATTCTTCAACTATATTATAATATTGTTTTGCATAAGTATTAAGTAATTATCGATAATTGTTAATTTGTTTAAATCTTTAATATTTGTAATTATTTGATGCTTTCTAGCAAACTAATTATTAGAGTTGTTGATCGTATATTAAATAACAAAGATTGAGAAATTAAAAAAAATTAATTGCGTAAATTATTTTATCTTCTTTTGTTAATAAAGTTTGTCGAATTTCTTATTAACTACTATTTTATTTTGTTTTTCTGGCAAATAGACTTTTTGTATTATTCTAAAAATTGTTGTAAAGTTTTAATTGTTATTTAGTAAAATAATTATTTAGTTGTCTTTTGTTAACTTAATAGTTCTATTATTATTCTTTTAAAAAACAACGAATTTATTAACAAGAGTACAAAGCTCGATTATTTCGATTAATAAGTTACAAATATGTGCATTATTAAATAGAATTGTTTAATATTTGTTCGATAATATTTCTACTTTTATGTTATTTTTGACAACTCAATTATATTTGTCGAAACTAATTTAATAGCAATCTTGCTTTTTAAACTTAATTAAACAATTAAGATTTGTCGACTTATAAACAATAATTAACAAAGAGCTTTTGTTGCATATATAAATTGTTAACAATAAAACATCTATTATATATATATAAACGTCAATAAAATTTAACTTAAATAAGAAATTACAATCTAGTAAAGACTAATTAATTTGAATAGATACTTTAACAATACTATTTGCGTCGACAATTATTCTATATTTCGATTTTAAAATTTAACAAATTTTAATATTATTTTGTGTTATAACATTAAGATTAGTTGTTAATTTTTAATAGCTATTTAGAGTAAACTATTTAATATCGAAATTAACAATTATTTGTTCGAAAGTTATAATATCTATGCTAAGTAACAATTTAATTTTAAGATTATTAACAATATATATCTTTTAACAAATATGCGCAATAGACTCTCTATTGCGTATATAATTTTTAATATATATATTTAGTACAAAATAGTTATTAATTAAGTGTCTCGCGATATTAACATTGCAAACAAAGATAAGTATTTATATCTTTTTAATAAAAAGATTTAATGCAAGATTCTTAAAAAACTTGCGATTAATAAGAATTATAATATACTCAATATCTATATATATAATATACGACAAGCTCTATTAGACAAATCTTAGCAAAATAATAACGTAATAATATAAACAAAAGATTAAGTCTATATCGACTATTGTTTTAATATCTAACTTAATTAGTTTTAAATTATTAATAATTTTATTTTATTTTATTATTGCTTTGTCGATATAAAAGATTTGAGCAAACGTTTGTTTTGTTCGATACTTAAAATTGTATCTTTTCTTAATGTATTAAAAAAACTTGTTAGTTAATTAGAAAATACGATAGCATTCTATGCAAGTAAATTGTTTAAATAATAGAAGTTTTATCTTTAAATCGACATAAAAGATATTAACAATTATCGACGAATTTTTGCGTTGTTCTCTTAATAAAGTCTCTTTTTAATAATTTTCTTCAACGTAATAGATATTGTTTTGCGAGATTTTTAAGTAGTACGCAAGAACGTCGTAAAATTGAGTCGAATAGTATAAGTTATTATATAACGAAGAATTTACATAATAAGTTGATATAGCAACTAATTAATATATTAACAAGACAAAAGATTAATATTTAGATTGCTAATAAGATAATTGCTAATATATTAATAATTGATAGAACAATTAATATTTTTAAAATTAATAATTATTATAATTTTGTCGATCTCTATTTTCGATACAACAATTATTTGCTTTAAGAAAAAATAAATTTTTGTTTTTGTTGTTTGATTGCGTCTTGACGTTAACAACAATAATAACAAAATACTTAGAAAAAGAAAACAACAATATAATAGAGCAATACTAATTATTAAAATTAGACGCGTCTTGCAAAGATAAACAAATCTAATAGTTTGTAGATAGCTAATATAAATTAAAGTAAATAGAATACGAAGTATAAAAGAAGCGTAATTAATAAGACACAAATAGTTAACAAATTTGCTATTGTTAATTGTTATTTCTAAGATTGTTGTTACGCTTCTTAAACTTTTGAGTACAATTGCAATTTTAAGTCAATAATTAACAAGCATTTATTATTGTCTTTTATAGCTCTTTCTTTGCATTTAGTTTCTTAATAAAGTTTTGAACAATTGTATAAGTTGTTAACATGATAATTATTGAACGCAATTCTAAATTAAGTTGATTTTAAACTTATATAAATTAATTCTATAAATTAGAGATATTAATTAATTAAAAGTACAAAATAATATTCTAAAGAAAATTGCTTGTTTTACAATTATTTTGCGCATTCTTTGTTGTAAAGATTTTGAAGATAAGCTTGTTAAAAATTTTACTAATTTTTATTTTAAATTGCGTCTTTAGTTTGTTGATAAAATTAATAAGTAAAAGACTTCTAAATGTCTTGCGTTTAAACTTTTCGATTTTTTTTAAATATTAAATTATAGCAACGTTACAAAAACACAACAATAAATTATCTTTTATTGTAATTTTGTTAACTATATAAGTATAATTCTTTACTTATTTAACAAATATAAAGATCTCTTAATAGATTGTTTCTTTATTTGCAAAGATAATATTATTTAATTTATAGCTTTTTGAGACGTCTAAATAAAAAAATTCTAGATTTGTTGCTTTAAAGCAATTGATTAAAGTAGTTAAATTGTTTTGATTATTGCTTCTATTTAAATAATAACGTCTTTAAAAATTCTTGTCGATTTAATCGAATTGTTAAATTTCTTGACATATTAACTTACGCAATTTCTTTATTATTTAAGACGTAAATGCTTTGTCTTCTTAATAAGTTTTCGAATCTCTCGATTGACTCGATTAATTATAGATAGTATCGCTATAGATATATAAGTAAGTAACAAAACTAGTTAAGTATTTAAACGCAAACAATACTTAATTGTCGAGAGCGTTTTAATTAAAGTTATGCTAATTGCTTGATATCTATTGAGCGAGATCAATCTATCTAAAGTTGTGCTATTTGCTCAACATTTAATAACTAGAAAAAGTCTAATTAACGTTGTGTTGCTTGTTCGATGCTTAATAAGTAAAAGACTAAGTAAGTAAAGCAAGCTAACTTTGTAAATCTTAAGCAATAAATATGTTTTAAATATTAAGAACAAGATAACTTTGTATGTTTGAAAAAAGAAATTGTTCGACAATTGCAATTTTCGAAGCGTTGACTTGCTTTGTCGACGTAATTTCTTTTATTGTTTTAATATAATTTAATGCTTTTATATATAACAAGTTGTTCTTGCAAACAAACGCAAGCTTTTGTTGTTTACAAATTCTAGAAAGATTATTAAATAAATTTGTTATTTTACTATAATTGTTGCAATCTCTATATAAAATAAAGAATGCTTAATAACGAATATTCGATCTAGAACAATTTGCTAGTTTGTCAAGAAAAACGTTGTTTAGATCTCTAGATTAATTGTAAAACTTATTGCTTATAGTAGACTAATTACATAAATACAAATTGTTTGATAGACTAATAATAGTTGAGTCAATTAATTTGATAAAAGAAGATAAATTATTCGAATACAAGCTATCTAATAGAATAATAACAATCAAATTAATCGATTTAATAAAAAAAGTTAAAGTAACAAGTTTAGAATTCTTGTACTTATTTAAAAACTTTAAGATTGTTAACAAGTTTTCAAAAATTAACAAAACAATAAGATTAATATATTTGTTAATATCTTAAGTAGTTGTCTCGAATTTTTTGACAATTTGTTTAAAGAGAAACTTGTTAATAGTTTATTTTGCAAATCAAATACAAAATTCTTTTATTAAATAAGTTCTATATTTGCAAGTTAATTAAACAAAAAATAAAAAAAAGTAAGAAACTTGTTTAACAATCTTAATAGCAATTTATTAAATAAAGAATAAAAGATAAGCTAAGTATTAATAATTAGTAAATAGAAAAGCAAAAAGTTGATAAGCTAATATAGATACTTTTTTCTTTGTATATAAAGTTAACTTAAGACAAAAGCTAATAAAAGATAAATATTACGTATTTGACAAATGCGAGATTTGAATAAGATTTACAAATAAGCTAAAAAATAAATAAACTAATTAACAATAACAAATTGCTTTGCAAGTTAGTTGCATAGCTTGACAAATTGCTTTGCAAGTCAATTATATAGCTCAACAAGTATTAAACAAAAGTAAATTGTCTTTGATACAAAGATTCGCTTAACAAGTAATTGAAATAATTGATAAGCTAATATATCGAATTTAGCAAAGAACAAAATAATTGATATAGCTTGTCGATTAGCTGATGCAATAAGTTAACAATAGAAGAGTACTCTATATATTGTTTGAAGCTATTATTTGTTATAAAAGCAAAGCGAGAAACAAACAAAGCGAGCACTAGACAAGTTATAATAGATAGTTGAATTAATTATCTATCTAGTTATGCGCAAATCTATCTCTACTCGTCGAGCTAGTCCTCTTAGAGACTAGCGCAGCTTGTCGAGTGGAACTTGTCGAGTAAAGCAATCTGCTAGCTAGATGTGTAATACTAATTTAAAAGTTGTAATTCAAAATAGCAAAAAAATAGCAAAAAAATTTATACAATCAAATTTGTTATTGTTATAATAAATAGCACAATTAATTGCTTAACTATAATACAATTTATATATTTAAAATACTTCTATATCTAACAACTATATTATATAAATAGAATAAAAAGAAAGTTTAAATAAAATAATATTGTTTGTAGTTGCTAAATCTAGAAACTCTAAAATTATATAGAATTTAAAACTATTAATAATTAAAAAAAATTATTGTTTTATATGTTTGTTGTAAATATATCTAATAAAATAATAAAATTAATTAATAACAAAATTATTATTAGAGTATTTAGTATTGCTAGTATTAAATAGTATATTGTTGTTAATATTGTTTGCAATCTATTTAACTAGAATATTTACTCTCTTAATAATTATTATAGACAAAATCGATTAATTAACAATATTAATAGTCTTTGCAATAATAATATAATCGCGATTTTTAAAATCTATTATTTGAAATACATTTCTAATATTTTTAATAACAACAATATATATTTTTTTGCAATTTATACAAAAGTTTGTCTTGTCTATATTTTAATAATTTGTCTTTTATATATCTTTTTTGTCTATTATACTTTTTAATTTCTTAAAGTAGAGTTTTAATATTTTAATATTTGAAGAGACATTTTTTCGAACAATAGCAAAAAATATTTAACAATAAGTTCTAAACTTCGAATATCTATTATAAAAGTATCGAAATCAATAATTGTCTATTAAAAAAGTATCGAATAAAAGAAGACAATTAATAGCGTCGACAACAAATTTTATTGTTAATAATATATTTATATTATTTAGACAAATAATATAGTCGACAATTATTTGTTTTTAAATCTTAGTATATCTTTTATATATAGAAAAACAATTCGATTTCGAAAGTATTTCGATAAGTTAATTTTGCAAATTCTATCGATTGCATGCGTACTTTAGAACGCATTTTGTAACATTAATATAATTGTCGTTTTAAAAGACTTTGTAGACTTGCATTACGCATGTATTGCGCTTTTAATAAATCAATTGAGTTATAGTAATAATAGTAAATAAATAATAAGGTGGTTAGTTAAATTCCGATAAAAAGTTGGTAATCTAGGTGGCTAGGTAATGCAGGTGGCACCCGCCGAGGGACGAGGCGGTGAGAGACGAATTTAGTTATTAACTCGCGATTATCCGTATGCGACGAATCCTCCCGCCGCAGAGCGTAGGCTTAGTTGATTCGTTCCGGGGGCCGAGAGGGGCTCAGGCTAACCGTTAAATGGTTCAAGCTCTGCTTGCAATGCATCATTGCCGGGGTCGCAGTCAGCCTCATCAGCTCACGGCTCTCGCACCATGCCTGGTTCACTTCGCGGTACACGTCGCTGTCGACCCACCACACCCTGGGAAATGCCACTATTTATGTATATATTCCCCTGGCCATGTCGGTATGTGCTGTTGCCATACTTTATAGCCTATACGTTGCTAACGTACTCAAAAGTCACAGGTCGGCAACGGATCCCATACCCAAAGCCTCACCCGGAAAGTATCCTTCCGCCACAGGTCATCCGCCGAGAAAACCTCTGATACGAGTGCTACCCCCGTAGAGCCTAATTCACCGCCGGGCCTCCACTTCCTCAAGAAGCGATTCACCAGTAGGTGGGCTCGGAAACACACCAACAGTGATGACGAAAAGGCCGCCCGGGGCCCTCTGGGACTTGGGCTTCTTCATTCTTCCCCTGAGCCACTTATCGACATTATATTCGTGCATGGTCTGCGAGGAGGTTCAATCAAGACTTGGCGGAAAGGGAGCGACCCTAGAAACTTCTGGCCGCAATTCTGGCTGCCACTGGAGCCTGAACTACACAATGCCAACATACACAGCTTTGGTTACGACTCGGATTGGGCCAGTACGAAGTCCAGCATACTAAACGTTCACGATTTTGGACAGTCACTTTTGGAAGAGATGCGCAATTCCCCTAACCTGAGAGACAAGGGAAACGTAAGGTTGGAGTTGTCTATCACAACACATTGCCTAAATCTCACAGGGACCTATACTACTGATTGGACATTCCATGGGCGGACTCGTGATAAAGAAGGTTGGATCTTTTAGCTGCTAGAACCCGAAGGGCCCTTAGAGCTAACGATGCTAGGCTTTTATCCTAGCCAACAATATTCCAGAGTTCAAGGAACGCATCCAATGCATATTCTTTTTAGCCACTCCTCACAAAGGATCTGATTACGCCGCAGTCCTGAATAACATCTTGACCATTTCCGGAATAATGTCTTCGCGTCTTTATATTACAGACATCACGACTGGCTCAATATCAGCTCAATTGATTGACGAAGACTTTGGGAAACACGCTAGCGATTTGCCTATATTCTCTTTCTACGAAACTCTCCAAATGAAGCTTGGGATATCGTCCAGCTTGATCGTAGAAAAGAGTTCCGCGATTCTCGGTAGGGCCCTCTGCTCCTGCTAGCTCAAATTCGAGTGTCTCATGAACAATCTAATGGTCTCGCAATCAAAGGACTCGATTTTAGACGAGAAAGAGTTCAGTACCTCAACGCAAATCATCGGGATATTTGCAAATTCGATAGTCCAGATGATCGAAACTATGTGACGTTGAAGAACGCGATTATCAGTGCGACGCAGGATATCTTAAAAGATGGCATGTTTGTATCGTATTATCACAACGTCAAATGATTAATGAATTACAGTCATTGAAACCACTATGCAACAGTCTCACGAACAAATGAAAATCTTGCAAACGTTCCTAGATATATCAGATCATCCAGATGAACACTACCCCAGAGTTGAGGGTTCATGCCTGTGGCTTGACGCTCGAGATGACTTTCAAGATTGGAGGGAACCAGCTGGAGAGCTTGTTCGTGACGAGTATTCGGCGTCAGAGAACAACCCATCCATTTTCTGGGTCACTGCCAATCCTGGAACAGGTAAAACATATCTGGCGGCACATGTTGTAGATGGGCTTGGTCAATTTCAGCTTGAATGCTCCTACTATTTCTTTCACATTGGGAACAGTTCTTCACGATCTCTCGGCAGTTTCTTAAGATCTATCGCATACCAGATGGCTATGTCGAACACTTTCGTCCGTGAGAAGCTAGTTGGACTCTGTGAGGAAGGATCGACGTTCGACAAAGATAACGCGGCCACCATCTGGACTAAGGTCTTCAAACGAGGTATCTTTCAGGTAAGTGAATGCAATTATCTGAATATCGTACACCTCGATGCTTACTTCTTGAGGCCCGCATAATTACACCACAGTACTGGGTTATTGATGCGATCGATGAATGCAGCAAGTATCAAGAACTATTCACTTTGATCAAGGGCATTCAATTGAGCTTCCCACTCAGAATCTTTATCACGAGTCGGAAGATCCCCGAACTCCAAAGAATGCATCGCTCCTTGGAGGCGTCAGTATCAATAACATGCATCGAGGTATCAGTAGAAGACAGCACCAGTGATATCGACTATTACATTCAAGAGCGCGTTGAAAATCTAGCAAATGACCTAGTGAGTAGTAAGAAGGATCTAGCTAAGACCCTATTACGAAGGTCTAACACCTGTTTTTTATGGGTTAGGTTAGTTCTGGATGAACTGGAAAAGGTATATACTACAGAAAGCATGACGCAAATACTCCAAAGCATACCCGAAGGAATGGTCCCCTACTATGAGAGGATCGTCAGAGCAATGGCTGAGAACACTCTTGAAAAACATGTCGCTAGAGCTGTGCTTGTTTGGGTTGTGGCAAGCTCGAGAAACCTCTTCATACCCGAGCTCTCAAACGCTCTCATGTTGGATATCAACACAGTTCTTCCAAGCGCCAGAAGTGCCGTGGAAGGACTTTGTGGTCAGCTGATCTTTGTCGATCATCGATCTGGTACAGTCAGTCTTGTCCATACCACAGTACGCGAATTCCTCCTCTCCGAGTCTGCTGGGGGATTCTACATTTCTGAGCTAAGAGCGCATGAGAGACTCGCTTTGACATGTTTGAAGTTGCTTTCGAGTAGCGAAATGAAACCCCCTCGAAGCCAGAGAATGTCGTCCCGAGTTCGTAAGAATCTGGAGCTGTCACCGCTAATGAATTACGCCATCGCACACTTTTCAGAGCATGTCTACTTTGCCTCAGCCGAGACTGACGAGATCATGCTAGCCCTAGACCTCTTTTTCAAAACGAATATCCTATCGTGGATCGAAAGGGTCGCTCAGATGGGCGATCTGTACCCCTTAATCAGAGTATCGAAGAACTTAAAGGGCTATCTAGACCGAAGAGCCAAGTACATATCACCACTCACTAATCAAGTGCAAATCGTCAAGAGTTGGTCAATAGACTTGAGTAGGATCGCAACCAAATTCGGCTCCGCTCTGTTGCAGGATCCGTCGTCCATCTATTTTATTATTCCCCCCTTCTGCCCGCTCGAATCCGTTATCCACAAGCAATTCGCAAATCGACCAGGCCCTCCGGGATTGTTGGTCGTAGGGCACAAGGACAACGCGTGGGGTGACTGTGCTGCATCTGTCAATTTCGGAGAAGACAGCATAGCTGTAGCTGTCGCTTGTGGGGAGAACCTTATTGCGGTGGGCATGTTATCTGGAGATATCAACCTCTTCAACCGCAAAAGTTGCCAAAAGGAGGGCGTGATTCATCAAAAAGACCCAATCGATCTTATCCATTTCACGGACAGGTCTATTGCTGCGTGCACGATCAGATCGGTTGTCCTCATGGACCTCATGGGAAACACGATATGGCAGACTCGACTCCAGTTCCGCTGCATTCTCCTCACCTCATCTGCCAACACTATTATTGCTGTGTCTGGACCTAGTTACGTCATGAAATGGGATATCTCGACTGGTATCCTTCTTGCCGAACAAGTGTTTTTGTATACTAGTCCTGATAATGATGGCGACAAGGTGCCCATGGTCCCCGATGCTGCAGCGCTATCCGCCGATATGGAGACACTTGCCCTGTCATATCGCAGGGGTACGGTATGTATTTTTGAGGTCGAGAGTGGTGAAGTCATTGCGTGGCCACGTGATAAACACCACAGGCTTAACAGGCCTGCGCCGGTGTTGTTATTCAATCCAAACCCTAACATCAGCCTCCTACTTATAATATATTCTGACCACGAACTCTCTCTTTATCAAACAGATACTGGAGCCCTGGTGAGCGCTCAAGAAAATTCAATTCCTGCCGGAATCCTATCGGCGTCTTGTTCGCCAGATGGCAGAACGCTTGCTACTGTTGACAAGCAAGGGGTCCTTCAAATCTGGGACTTTGAGTCGTTAAGGCTTCTGTACCACGTCTTATGTCACACGGCGTCGTTTCGAATTCTCGATTTTGTATCAGATGGATCAAGCGTGGTTGAGGTGATAGGTTCTGGCATGCGGATCTGGAGCCCAGCAACCCTTGTCCGTAAAGACATCGAGGAGGGCCAAAGCATCGGCGACGACGCATTGTACCTCGCTGCCGCTGAGGGTAAGTATGAGGCACGTAGGGTGTCAAAGATTACAGCACTGTGTGCCCATCCCTCTTTACCGATCGTTTTCGCTGGGAAGCATAGTGGACAGGTCATAGCTTTCGACACGAAAACAGGGCTGCAGATTGGGGTGCTGTACACCCATCCTTATGGCGCTTTCATTAACGGACTAGCCGTCAGCCAGAACAGCATTATGGCGTCAAGCGACGTTAATTGTGTTGTAAAGGTCTGGAACATAAAGGAAGCTCTTTCACCGACTCACCTATACACATATTCAGCAGCACAACTTGAAGGACGAATTAAGCAGCTGTGCTTTAGCACCCGTGGTGATTACCTCCTTGTAGCAACATCACAATCTGACCAGGTCTACGCCATGAAAGGCGGCTCATGCGTCGGATCATTACAATTTGAATACAATGAGAGAAACGTCTGGCGGTGGCTCCAAGTGCCCTCTCCAGTAAAGCAACCGGATCAGTTTGCTCTTATTCACGACCACATATTGACTGGATTTAGCGCCTCGGCTTTTCCGTCGAAGATCGATGATTTTGAGGCTGACATACCCTACGATGTTGGCGAGGGTAACGAGGAGACAGACATAAATTCAGCAATCATTCACCTGGAGACACAGACCCTGGTCTTTAACGTACGTTACCTCTCGGGCTGGGTCTCGTCATCATCAGTGTTTCTTTATGACCTAGGCACGATGACACTCCTAAGTGATTTATTTCCAAGATACTGCAAGCATCTCATCAGCGTGAGCGAGCGGACGCGAAGTCTTGTGTTCTTGCACGGAAACTCGTGGCTCTGCAGCATTAGTTTAGATAATCTTGCGCCGGGCCGCTACACACAGCACTTCTACGTGCCCGATGAATACATGTCGGTCAGACACAAGGTACTGCCTGTGCGGACTCCAGACGATAGTGTGGTTTTCTGTCTGCCTGGCGAGCTGGCCGTGGTGATAAACGGGCTCAAATTTAGAGAGATGAAGGCCTTGGAGTAGCACCGTTTCGACAGTCTGACGGTTTGACTATGGGCGCCCACTGGGCGGACATCCCAATGGATTTCCGTCATTCCGTCGAAGTTCTCATCGGGTCGTATGGCCTCCGATATCGCTTTGCGAACCAGCACCCAGTTCTAGCCGTACTATGTTATCCGGTCAAGGCATTTGTGTGAATTGCATGGCGTCGCGGCGTGGCACTAGGAGTCACGATTTGTTCTATCCTTGGGTTGGCTTTTCAATACGGAGTGCACTCCATACTAACAAGGTTTGAGAGTTGTCCATGGGTGCCTTATGGGCACAGATTGAGGCACTGACGGTAAGCCGTTGGATTGTTCGCCCAGTGGGCGCCTATCCTCAAATTGTCATTGAGTTGAAGCTTTAACTTGGGGGGAAAGCATTCAAGTCTGGGCCGGCGAATGTGGGTTTGCAGCATTTATACGTGAGTGGGACGGTGACGCGACATGTTACTGGAATTTCGACATCGAGATCATGTTTCATCTGGAGTGGCGATGAAGACACGAAAGACCCCCAGTTGGACGAATTGACGATAGGTTCACTGATAAGAGGGTCCAACAGCTTTTGGGTTTTTCGTCATAGCTAGCAAACATCGGCTGTGCTTGCACCATCATTTATGCTGCGGGTGGTATCTTCCAACAAAAGTGAGCCATATCATACCATGGAATGGCTAGAGATAGAGGATGCGAGTGCTTATTATCCGTTGAAGAACTATATTGACCTCGCAGCAATGTCGCGTCTTAAATAGTGTCTCAAACTGACGCCACCAAAATACATTGAAACGAAGCCCGAAGCCCGCTCCCTCAATCGTATACCTGAATAAGTAGGCTGTTGGCGACTATTGTATTTCTTATATCGTAGCACAAGCCGTTCATTGAAGAGCCCTATTGACGTTGAAGACATCAGACGATGAACTATGTGGCTGAAGGCCTTCAAGAAACCAGCAACGAGGGAGACGAAGGGCGCCCAGATGAAGGTTCCTCTGCTCGGCCTCTGCCATCGCCGCCATACTCCGTCTTCAGGCCAGCGCAAAAGAGATGGATCATCTTCATTGCCGCCTGGGCCGGGTGGTTCTCGACCGCCAGCAGCTTCATCTATTTTCCCGCCATCCCGTTCATGGCTCATGATATGGGCGTCTCCATCCAGAAAATAAACCTCACTGTGACCTCATACATGATCGCCTCAGGCGTCTTTCCAGCCATCACCGGCAATGCTGCCGACAGATATGGGC